>ERZ650309.710-NODE-710-length-16031-cov-8.171257_pt1 | contig 16031 bp, 13 predicted proteins | sample MGYA00376245_ERZ650309 | MGnify/ENA primary metagenome ERZ650309 (study PRJEB26733, sample SAMN07839294) | wastewater metagenome | biome: urban; feature: wastewater treatment plant; material: waste water | place: USA: North Carolina | collected 2016-04-26 ...
GATGCCCCAAGCAGACATTTTTTGCGGTTTTGTAGAAATCCCAATAAAGTGATGCGCTACAATTAACGCTTGGTCATTGACCGCTTTTAGCATCCACTGCAAAGCAGTATGCGCATTAGACAAAGTATCAATAGTGGTAAATGATTTAGATGAGATAATAAATAAGGTGGTTTCGGGGCGTAATGTGCCTAGTAGATCAGAAAGTTGCGTACCATCAATTGAACTCACAAAATGAACATGTAGGCGCGCTGCCTCCTCAGGAACAAACTCGTTGAGTGCCTGACATGCCATAAAAGGCCCTAAGTCCGAACCACCTACTCCAATATTAACCACGTCCGTAATCGCTCGCCCAGAAAATCCGCGCCATTGGCGTGAATGCACTCGACTGACAATACTACGCATACGCGCCAAACTTTCATGAACAGCGGTGACTACATCTTGGCCATTTAGAATTAGTTTAGCGTCTTTGGGCAAACGCAAGGCAGAATGTAAGGCTGGGCGATTTTCGGTATTATTTACTAATTCACCACCGACTAAGTTTTGAATTGCTTGTGGCAAGTTAACCGCTTCTGCTAAACGAATTAAGCCCTGTAAAATAGACACATCCAATTTTTGTTTAGAAATATCTAATAACATAGACCCTGCTCTAAAGGTCAATGCTTCGTTACGTGCTACATCATGGGCTAAATCACGCAAATGAGTATGCTGCATCGCTTTGGCTTTGCCTTGCAAAAAGCACCATTCAGGCAATTCTGAGCGTGGAGTAAGGTGACTCATGAATCGATCCTTGTACCTTTGACTTACGCGGTTATTGCTTATTTGCTCACATCTCAATCGTTTACAACGATTTTATGTTCACAAAACGCGCTAATTGCAATGCAATGCGTAACTCCTGTGAACCTAATCCTTTATCACTTATTTGTCAAAATGCAAAAAATTCCTCATCTTGATGCTATGCAGCAACTCACCCAACAAATCAAAAATTGGGGCAAAGACTTTGGCTTTCAACAAGTAGGGATTAGTGGTATTGATTTGGGACAACATGGCGAACATTTACAAGCATGGTTAGCCAAAGGCTATCATGGCGATCTAACTTATATGGCGAGTCACGGTGAAAAACGCTGGCGGCCTGAATTACTAGTCGAAAATACCCAAAGCATTATTAGTGTGCGTATGGATTATTTGCAGCATAAACCCACACCACGCACCATTACCGATTATCCTCAACAAGGGGTGATTGCGCGTTATGCTTTAGGCCGTGATTACCATAAAACTTTACGCAAACGTCTGCAAAAATTTGCCGAAAAAATTAGTTTAGAAATTGATAATTTAGGTTATCGAGCTTTTGTCGATTCTGCGCCTGTTTTAGAGCGAGCAGTTGCTGAACAAGCGGGTTTGGGCTGGATTGGCAAAAACACCATGCTCATCAACAAACAAGCAGGTTCATTTTTCTTTTTAGGTGAATTATTTACTGACTTACCACTCATTGCTGATACCCCTGTTAGCCATCATTGTGGCTCGTGCCAAGCCTGCTTAAACATTTGCCCTACTCAAGCCATTGTTGCGCCTTATCAATTAGATGCACGTTTATGTATTGCCTACCTAACCATTGAATACACAGGTATTATTCCTGAAGAATTATGCGACAAAATTGGCAATCGCATTTTTGGTTGTGATGATTGCCAACTGATTTGTCCGTGGAATCGTTATGCCCAACTATCCAAAGAAGACGACTTTAAAATACGTCACCATTTAGACCAACTGTCATTACTCGAATTATTTGCGTGGTCAGAACAAACTTATTTGCAGAAAACCGAAGGCTCACCGATTCGGCGCATTGGTTATGAAGGCTTTTTGCGTAATATTGCCATTGGTTTAGGCAATGCCCCCTACTCAACAGCTATTGTTCAAGCACTGCAAGAAAAGAAATCAATCGTGTCCAATTTGGTGCAAGAACACATTAATTGGGCAATTAATAAGCAATTATTACAACAATAAGGCTTGGCGAATAAAAAACAATCGGGTAGTCTCAAGCTTCGGAAGTTGTTAAATTTCTAAAACAAACACGGAAATAATGATTATGAAAAAACTCTTAGCAATCGCTTTATTAGCAAGTTCAAGCATGGCAATGGCTGATGATGATGTCGGCTGTGGTTTAGGTACGATTTTATTTGCGGGTCAATCAGGTGTTGTCCCTAAAGTCTTAGCAGCAACGACCAATGGTACTTATGGTAATCAAACTTTTGGTATCACATCAGGTACTTTAGGCTGTAAATCAGATGGTGTCATCACCTCTCGTGCTCGTTTAAGTATGTTTATGGGCACTAACTCTGAGCGTTTAGCTCGTGATATGTCGGTTGGTCAAGGCGAAGCCTTAAATGTTTTAGCCGATTTAATGGGTGTTAAAGAACAAGATAAAAGCTTATTTTTTAAAACCACTCAACAACACTTTAGCTTTATTTTTGCTGCTGACAACAAAACTGCTGGCGATGTTTTAGCTGCCTTAAACAAAGTCATGGCTCAAGATAGTACATTAGCTACTTATGCTGCTGTTTAAAAAAATTAATAAGGATTAAATCATGAAAAAATTATTAGCTGTTGCTTTATTAGCAAGCTCTTCTGTTGTAATGGCTGACCAAGATGTAGGTTGTGGTTGGGGAACTATGGTGTGGGCTGGCCAATCAGGTGTTGCCCCTAAAGTTTTAGCGGCCACTACCAATGGTACTTCTTATAACCAAACTTTTGGTATTACCTCTGGTACAGCAGGTTGTCAAGCTGATGGCGTTATTAGCTCTCGTGCTCGTTTAGGTATGTTTATGAGTACTAACTCTGAGCGTTTAGCCCGTGATATGTCTGTCGGTCGTGGCGAAACTTTAGAAGTATTAGCCAATTTATTAAAAATTAAAGCAGAAGACAAAACAACCTTCTTCCAAGCGACACAAACACACTTTGGCAAAATTTTTGCCCCCGAAAACAAAACCGCTGGTGATGTTTTAGCTGCCTTAAACAAAGTTATGGCTCAAGATAGCAAATTAGCTGCTTATGCTGGTTAATTAACTACTTCTCCCTAGCCCTCTCCTAATTTAGGAGAGGGAACATTCTACGTTTGATACTTCTTATAACAATTAATAGTCTCTTTTACTCAATGAAATTTCCTCTATTTATTCTTAGCTCTTTATTTATTAGTCAATTTAGTTTTGCCTCAAACCTAGACACATGGCAGCAACAAGCCAAACAACAAAATCTAGCTAATCATCCCTACTGGCGCATTTTATTACGTTATGAACAACAAAAAGATAGTCAATGGCAGAGCATTGTTAATGATAAAGCCTTCTTTTTGAGTGCTGAAGGCCAACATAATAGCCAAGCAGAGCTACAAGCCACCTTAGCTGCTTTAGCGTCCGACAACATCACAGATAAAGCAGTAAGTTGCCAGTTTCCTGCTCGCATCAGTTGGTTAAAAACACAATTACAGATTTCTGACAGCCAACTCCCAAAAGTTGACTGCCCTGCCTTGCAAACATGGTTAACAGGCATTAACCCTCACCAAGCAACGTTAGTCTTTGCTGCTGACTTTATTAATAATCCTTCATCCATGTTTGGTCATACTTTATTAAGAATAGATACGGCTGAACAAACTGAAGACACCCGTTTATTGGCTTATGCCGTCAACTATGCCGCACAAACCAATACCGCCAATGGTTTAGAGTTTGCTTATAAAGGTTTAACTGGTGGTTATGCAGGGGCTTTTTCGATTTTGCCCTATTATGAAAAAGTCAAAGAATACAATGATTTTGAAAATCGTGATTTGTGGGAATATCAGCTCAATTTAAGCCCTGAAGAAATTACCCAAGGTCTAAAACATTTGTGGGAAATTAAACGGGTTAATTTTCCTTATTATTTTTTATCGTCAAATTGTTCTTATCAATTATTAGGCTTATTAGAAGCAGCTCGTCCAAATACCTATTTGCGCCAAGATTTTCCGATTTATGCAATTCCAACTGACACCTTACGTCGAGTATTAGAAGAAAAAGACATTTTACGCAAATTGGTCTACCGCCCTGCAAATGGTACAACACTGGCCTATCATGCCCAACAAAATAACCCACTTCTTAATAAAGCCGCAAAAGCCCTTGCTAAAGATGTTAACTATTCTGTTACCCACTTAAATAGTGCCGACCAAGCTCGTGCTTATGAAATGGCTTATGATTATTTGTATTATTTATTTTTGGCGCATAAAGTCGATAAAGACACCGCACCTAGTCAACTTCGCCAATTATTAATAAAACGCAGCCAATATCAAATCGCTGATCAACGGATAACACCTCCTCAGCCCAAAGTTGATCCTGCACAAGGTCATGGCACAACACGTTTACAATTTGGCTTGAGTCACCAGCAAGATCAAGACATCAGTTTTGCCGAATGGCGGCCTGCTTATCAGGATTTATTAGATAATGATCAAGGCTATAGACGTGGTGCAGGCATTGATTTTTTACGTTTGCGTGTTGGTTATAACCACTCGACACAACAAGCCAAACTGTTAAATTTCACCTTGCTTAACATTGACTCCTTGGCATCAGGCAACGACTTTATTCAGCCTTTATCATGGTCTTTTGCCTTAGGTTTAGAACAAGAGGCAATTGATAACCAACAATTTAGTGAGCAAAAACAACATACCGTTAGTTATGTGCGTGGTGGCGCAGGTGTGGCTAGTCCTTTACACAGCCAAGACTGGTTATGCTTTGCTTTAGCACAAGGTCATTTTCAAGCAGCTACCGCCATTGAAGATGGTTGGCGCGTTGGTGTGGGAGGAAAACTCGGCTGTCGTCAACAAACAGCGTTTGGTCAATTATTATTAGATGTACAGCCCATGTATTACAGTGACAATCAAACCTTGACCACCACCACACGAGCCGCTTATCAATGGCAATATTCAGTAAATCAAGGTTTACGAGTGCAACTGTTAAATCAGCAACAAAAACACAAAGACTGGCAAAGTATTGAGGCGAGTTGGGTGCGTTATTTTTAATCATCTACCTTTAAAATATGATAAACGTCATACAGTTAACCAAATTTTGGCCGTTTATAATAATTTTACACTTGTAAAATAATCGAATTTTGCCATTAGTCAAAGCTAAGTTGTTGCAGTCTTAACAACAAGCCCCTAACATTACCAAGTTTTCATATTTGGATCTGACTGGCATGACTGAGCCTTCGTTGCTAAATAAAATAAAAGGTAGCACTCGTTTAATAATTTTGACTGGTAGTACTGCGCTACATTCTTTAGGCATTATGGCACACTACCCCCTTAAAAAATTATTACCAACAGCCACCAGTGATAAATTTGTTCATCCTGCTATTTTTAAATGGGCAGAAAATTGGACACGTGTTAATAACTTATTTATGAATCGACTACCTGATATTAAATTCGAAGTCGATTTACCTGCAGAAATTAATTACGATGGCAAATACTTTATTATTGCCAATCATCAAACATGGGTTGATATTATTGTTTTGCAATACGCTTTTCACAAGCGCACCACCTTTATTCGTTTTTTTACCAAACAAGAATTAGCCTACATTCCCTTTTTAGGCTTAGCGTTATATGTCATGGATTTTCCTTACATGAAGCGTTATTCCAAAGAAACATTAAACAAACATCCAGAACTACAAGGCAAAGACATTGAAACAACCAAACAATCTTGTAGTCAAATTAAACGTAACCCTTTTGCTATCTTAAATTTTCTAGAAGGCACACGTATCACCCCTAAAAAACACCAATTACAACAATCGCCATATCAATATCTATTAAAACCAAAATCAGGCGGAATGGCTTTTGCCCTCAAAGCATTAGGTAGCGAAATTAAAGAGTTAATTGATGTCACCGTATATTATCCCGAAGGAGCACCTCGCTTTATTGATTTTTGGTCAGGAAAAACCAAAACAGTCATCATCAAGGGTAAGATTCGTGCTATCCCTGAAGGCTTTAGCGATGGTGATTATGAAAACGATCCTGAATTTAGAGAACGCTTTCAAACTTGGGTTAATGAATTGTGGCAAGAAAAAGATGAAGAACTCGCCAAATTTAATCAACAACTTCCAACAAATAAGCCTCAAAGCTAGTTAGCTCGTCATTTAATCATGCTAGAATTGTTCGCTTTTTTATAATCTGTTGCATAGCCTTTGTAAGGCTGCAAATCATTTGTACTAAGTCTCGACTTAGCTTTGTGTCAAGATACAGCTTGCGCTGATCTGATAAATAACATAAAAGGAAGCTGATATGGCTATTATTGAAACCATTAAATCATGGTTTGGCAAAAATAAACCAACCCCCCTTGAAGACAAAAAACCAGTCGTCACAGCACCACCAAAAACTGCTGCACCGATAATCACTATTAATGAACAAGATGTTGCCAATAGCCAATCTCATCAGTCTTTATTAGATATTTTAAATAACGCACAAGCAAGTTTTAGTGTTAAAGAATTAGCCATTAAACGCATTGAAGATCAAGAATTATTAGCACAACTCGCCAGCCAACATAGTATTGCCAAAATTCGTCAACAAGCTGCTGAAAAATTAGTAGACTTAACTTTAATTGAAAAAACAGCTCAAGCTTTAAAACAAAGTGATAAAGGTGTATATCGAATTTTACGCCAAAAACTAGATAACCACGAGCAACAACAAAAACAACTTCAAGAAAAACAACAACGTATTGATAAAATTTGCAGTGATTTAAACAATTTACTTAACAGTGCGCATAACCCTCTTTTTAATGCCAAAGTACAAAGCTTAGCACAGCAATGGCAGCAACTTAATCAAGAATTCGCGATTGACGTCACAAGCCAACAACGTTTTGATCAAGCTTATCAACAGGCTCAACAACTCGTTCAACAACATCAAGCTCAATCTGCCAAAGAACAACAAGCACAATTAATGCAACAACAGTTGAGTGAACAATTTACCTCCCTGAGCCAGTCTATATCCACCACTGAACAGTTGGATGAATTATTAAGCATTAACCAACAACTAAATCAATTACGACAACAATGGCAAGCGACAATTGTTATTGTTAGCCCAAATAATGAATTGCAAAATTCGGTACAAACTGATGAAGGCAAACTAAACCAAATTAGCCGCCAATTGGATAAACTTTCTAGTCAAATTCCAGAAATTATTCAATTAAGCCAACAATTATTAGATAACCCTATTCAACAAGGCACTTATCAACATTTACAAAAACGCTTAAAAAATGCCAATCTCAACGATGCTATTTGGCAAATTCCTATCCTAGCGAGCGTACCCCAAGCCATCAAACTTGCTGAACAAGCATTAAAAGCACAAAAGCAAGCGCAACAAAAAGCCAAAACAGAACAAGCTATCAACACGCCAACTAAAGCAAAAGTTGACCACGAATTAGACTCATTGATTCAAAAAATCGGTGAATTAATAGCTAATGGCCAACATAAAGAAGCAGAGCCTTTGTTGCGTCAAGCACAACAATATGCCAAAAATCACAAACTCTTTGATGCACGCTTGGGTGATTTTATTGAAGAAATGCAAAAAATGCGTGATTGGGCAGGTTTTGCAATTATTCCTAAAAAACAAGATTTATTGCGACAAATGCAACATTTGGCACAACAAGCCACTGAAGCCAACTTAGACGCACTCAATCACTTAGATAAAATAAAGGCTTTGCAAGCTGAATGGCAAGGTTTGGGTATTGCCAACAATGAACAAGAAAAAAACTTGTGGCAACAATTTAAAGAAGTTTCTCAACAAGCTTATGCTCCTTGCCAACAGTTTTTTGATCAGCAAAATGCCATTCAAGCCGAAAACGCTGCACAACGCCAAGCTTTATGCCAAGAATTAAAACATTATTTAGATAACTTACCTGAACAAGTTAACTGGCAAGGTCATATTGCTATTCTCAAAAAAGCCCGTGAAGACTGGCAAAAATATCATCCTGTTGAAGCAAAGTTACACAAAAAACTTCAAGCTGAATTTACTCAAATTATCAAAGCATTAGAAGATAAACTTCATGCAGAGTATCAACTTCAAGAAGATAAAAAACGCGGTTTAATTGCTAAGGCTGAAAACTTATTAAATCATGAAAATATTTTTGAAGCCTGCCATCAAGCCAAAGATTTACAAAACACATGGAAAACCTTAGGTTCTTGTGGTCATAACAAAGATCAACAATTATGGGAAGAATTCCGTCAGCATTGTGACGCATTGTTTGCAAAACGTCATGAAGCCAAAGCTGCAAAACAAGCAGAAGATGCACAAGTTGTTGCACAAGCAGAAGAGTTGCTCAAACAACTTCATACCCTACTTAATACGCCAGAACACACACCAACATCTGAGCAAGTAGAACCCTTACTTCAACAATTAGACAGTCAGTATTTTCCCAAAGAAGCAAATCACGAGTTACGCAAACAAATCAATCAATACCGCCGCCAATGGCAAGATTACTTGGCTAAGCAAGTTGATAGTGAAAAACAAGCCAGCCTCAAACAGCTTAGCCAAACACTAGATTTGTGTTTAGCTGCGGAGAATGTTGTATTAGCAGGTCAACCTGTTTCTGTTGAAATGGTTTTACAATGGCAGGAGAATGTTGCACAAATTCACCATTATTTTAAAAACGCCTTACAAAAGCGTTGGCAAAATCTAAGCACACTCGCTAATGATGAAACCGAGCAACAGCTACGTGAAGAAAAAGCTCAAGATGCTTGTTTATTATTAGAATTATTATTAGCAATTGATAGCCCTGCTAGTGAAAAAGCTGCACGTATTGCCAAAAAAATGGCCTTATTTGAGCAGCAAAGTTATCCCAAAACATCTCAAGATGCTCAAGTTTTAATTATTACTACACTCAATCAAATTTTACTGATTGGTGGTTTAAATCCTGAACGTAGCCAATCATTAAAACAACGCTTAAATGCCATTTTGATGAGTGCAGCCCTATCTCGAATGCTGTAAGGTAAAAACTCTCCCTGAGCTAAAAGGGAGAGTCTTTGTACGGAATATTTATGGTTATCAACTGGCACGCATTTAAAGAGCATAAAGAAGCAATGCCTTTATTAATCTTTGATATTGCCATGCTTGCCCTAATTAGCCTAAGTTTATTATGGTTACTGATTGATTCTTTACTCATCAATACTGGTATTGGCATTCTCTTAAGCCAACAAGCTCCTCATCTAGTATTGGCTTATGAAAAAAATTGGCATCCGCATCTTAAATTATACGATACATTATTTACCTTATTTTTGTTATTTGAACTAGTCATCCGTTGGGGATGGGCTATTTATAAACAAACATACCATCGCTGGTTTTTTTATCCTTTTGTTCACTGGTACGATGTATTAGCCTGTTTACCTAATTTGCAATTTTTACGTTTATTGCGTTTAGTCTCTGTATTTTACCGGCTTCATAAACTGGGGATTTTATTAATTGGCACCCGTTTAGTTAGATTTGCCAAAAAGTACTACAGTATTGTTTTAGAAGAAATTTCTGATCGTATTGTGTTAAATGTTTTAGAGGGTATTCAAAAAGAATTAAAAACAAATAATCCCGTTGCCAGCGAACTGCGTGAAAAAGTCCTCAATCCACAAAAAACGATCATTACACAGTGGTTTGCTAATAGAATCAGTCACTTTGTCGATATTTCTTATCAAAAACACGAGCAAGAATTAGCAATTTATCTCAATCAATTGACTTATCATGCAATTAGTCATAATCAAGAATGGCAACAATTAAAAAGACGTCTGCCATTTGTTGGTGGCTTAATTGAGCAAGAATTAAATGCTGTAGTTAGTAGCTTAGTGAATGATATGGCACAGACCATTCTAAAAGACTTATCACACAAAGATAATGCGGCTCTGCATGATCTTGCTAATGCTGCTTTTGACACTTTTACGCTATCTGATGAACAATTAGATGTTGCCATCGAAAAAATAGCGATTGATGCGATTGAAATCATTAAAAAACAAGTTGCTGTGCAACAATGGAAACTTGATGAAGAAAATGAAAAGAAATAGCATCATTTAGCTCACTTTGTGAGCATAAACGATCTAAATGCAGACAAATAAGCAATAAGCGCATAAGTACTAAGGATAAAGTTGTATCTAGGTATAACAAAGCTCTTGCTACTTGAGCAAAGTCAAAGTATCTTGCGCAACAATCTTTCGACTGGATTTACACGATAATAATCAGAACAATCAACACAAAGATCAGGACTTACGCATTTCACTGCAATTAGCGAGTGTTATACATCAATAAGTGATCACAGCGTCAGCCCTCAAATGATTTTTCATATTGATCTGTTCTCACATCGTAAATCCCCTGCTTCTATTTTGGTTATTTATTTCTTAAGTGTTTTAAAATTATGTCAATCGACGAAAACAAAGCATTACGTTTAATGGGGCGAGTTTTAACGCTTTCGCGCTTACGCGTACAGTCTTCTGTTCCACAAGCCATTGTTGAAGAACTTACCAAATTAACCCTCGAAAATCCGATGTTACAACAAGGCTTACCTGTTGTTATCGAATCTGACTATGAGCTTGATTTAGCTTGGTTAGTCAAAGTCTTAAAACGAACAGGCGTTCAGGTTTTAGGAGTGGCTGCAGGGGTACTCAGTGAGCAAGCTATCGCCTTAGATTTACCCATACTTCCGCCCGATCACACTAAAGCAGCATCTCGAGGCTCAACACAACAAGCAGCTACTACTAGTGCTGCCCCTAAAGCTGTTATCGAGCAACCTAAATTACCAGCCAAAATGATTACCGATCCTGTACGTTCTGGCCAACAAGTATATGCCGAAAATAGCGATTTGATTGTGTTAGCCCCCGTTAGCTCTGGTGCAGAATTAATTGCTGATGGTTGCATTCATATTTATGGCGTTCTGCGTGGGCGAGCGATTGCAGGAGCAACAGGCAATCCTCAAGCACGAATTTTTTGCAAAAAACTAGAAGCTGATCTTGTTGCCATTGCTGGTGTCTATATGGTTGCAGATCAAATGCCCAATAAACTACAGGGCAAATCGGTACAAATTTATTTAGGTGAAGATGGCAATATTGTTATTGAAGCGTTGGATTAACCTTTTAGCATTTATGTCGTTATCACTTAACGGATTGATGCATTAAATATGTAAATACAACTTTGTATAATTAACAAGCTGTTGCAATCTATTGGTAATAAACAAGACAAATGAACTGTTTATTTGTTAAACTTGATAGAATTTTTATTATTAACTTAGGAATTGAGCTTTTAAAACTCAAACCTAATTACAATCAATAGAGGAAAACGTCGCTGTGGCAAAGATTATTGTTGTAACATCAGGAAAAGGCGGTGTAGGCAAAACGACAACCAGTGCCTCTTTTGCAACAGGACTTGCGTTACGTGGTTTTAAAACAGTCGTCATTGATTTTGACGTTGGTTTACGTAACTTAGACTTAATTTTGGGTTGTGAACGCCGTGTTGTGTTTGACTTTGTGAATGTCATACATAACGAAGCGAAGTTACAACAAGCTCTTATTAAAGATAAAACCGTAGAAAACTTGTACATTCTTGCGGCCTCCCAAACACGTGACAAAGATGCCTTGACCCAAGATGGTGTAGAACGTGTATTAAACGAACTTAAACAAGACTTTGATTATATTATTTGTGACTCTCCTGCTGGTATTGAGCGTGGCGCACATTTAGCGATGTATTTTGCTGATGAAGCCTTAGTAGTCACTAACCCAGAGGTTTCCTCAGTGCGTGACTCTGATCGCGTATTAGGTTTATTAGCAAGTAAAACTCAAAAAGTTGAACAGGGTCGCGGTCGTTTAAAAGAACATTTGGTATTAACACGTTATAACCCTAATCGTGTTGTTAAAAACGAAATGATGTCAGTTAAAGACATTGAAGATATTTTAGCAATTCCGTTGTTAGGGGTAATACCTGAATCAACCTCTGTTTTAACGTCTTCTAACAGCGGTTCACCTGTTATTAGCGATAAAAATAGTGATGCAGGCTCAGCTTATGATGACTTGGTGGCTCGCTTCTTAGGAGAAGAACGCCCACATCGCTTTTTAAACCCAGAGAAAAAAGGATTGTTCGCTTGGTTACTTGGGAGCTAAATCATGATGGATTGGCGCAAGATATTTGGCGGAGATAAAAAATCTAACACTGCCAACACAGCTAAAGAACGATTAATGGTCGTTGTTGCCCATCAGCGCGGTTATGGCAGCGCGGCCTCTTATTTACCCAAGCTACGAGAAGAAATTCTGTCAGTGGTGCGTAAATATGTTCAAGTACCCGATAATGCTGTCGATATTAAGGTTGAACAAAAAGATGGGCTTGAAGTCATCGAAATGGATATTACTTTACCCGATGACAAAAAAATTGCCTTATAATAGCTAACAAGCTTAGTAAATCACAAAGCCGCTTTATGCGGCTTTTGTTATTGTTTTTGGAGAACTCTTATGGCCTTATCACAACCAACAACATTTAATGAAGAATGGAATGATGAGCGTATTAATAGCTATTTAAATCGTCAAGCACCTGCTGGCGAAGATGCAGATTTTAATGTGTTGTATGTTGCCTATAAGCATATGCGCCCTAGTGACTATGAACGTTTTTTAACGGCTTTTACTGCACAAGGTCGTAATTTACAAGCCATCAACTCACAAGGTTTAACCATACAACAACTGATTAGCCAACATCCTAGCTCAACTGAGTTTTTGAACGTATTAGCTAAATTTTAACTACTAAACTGACTTACGAAAACCACTTCGTAAGTCTTTAGATTTTCAACCGTCTAAAAGCAAAAAAGCCGTAAGACTTTAATCTTACAGCTTTTTAATAAAGTGGCGCAGCGGACGGGACTCGAACCCGCGACCCCCGGCGTGACAGGCCGGTATTCTAACCGACTGAACTACCGCTGCGCGATAACTTACGACATGGTGGATGTTGAGGGGTTCGAACCCCCGACCCTCGCCTTGTAAGGGCGATGCTCTCCCAGCTGAGCTAAACATCCAATTTACTACACTTGCTTAACGCTTTGTTTCGTTTGCGTCATGTCGTTCGGTATGCTGCGTATTATAGGGGGAAATTTTTGATTGTCAAAAGTTTTTTTGACGTTTTTATTTCATTTGCACAAAAAAGACTCAAAAAGCATTTTTATGCTTCATAATTGCACAAAAATAAATTTTTTAGCATATTTTTCAATCAATACAATAAGTTATTAACACAATAAAAAGCAAGTTTTGATACTTGCCTTTTTACGTATATCTAGAACTAATGTGCATGATGCATATTTTGACTAAATATTTGTGTCAACTTAGGCACTAATGCTAAGGGAATATCATGTCCCATACCCTTAATAAGTTCTAAGTGTGCACCTTTAATACTTTTGGCAATAGCTTTACCACAAGCAGGACGCAATAATTTATCTTCTTTACCATGCACAACAACCGTTGGCACATGAATATGACGAGCAAGGTGTTTAAGATTGCCTGTTCCCATCACTGCTAAGAAATGACGCTTCACCCCTGCTGGATGATAACTGCGATCCATGAGTTTATTCGCAAATGCTCTTAAATCTTCAGGATGTGTACGATAAGATGGACTGCCAATCGTAGTGAATAGATTAACACTATGATCGAGTAAGGCTTCGCGTGAGTTATCATTGCCATCAGGTCGACTAATCAACGACATGAGTGCTTTGGGTGCTGGTGGTGGTAATAAAGGCTGATTATTACTGGAAAATAAAATCCCTAAACTTAAGACCCGATTTGGATATTTGGCAGCAATAATTTGGCTAATCATGCCGCCCATTGATGCACCAATGATATGGGCTTTATCAATGCCTAAGACCGACATTAAACCCACTGTATCAGCAGCCATGTCATATAAATCATAAGGCGCGGGATTAGGTAGCCCTAATTGGAAACGTGCCATTGACAATAAAAAGCTTTGTTTGTGACTACGTTTTTTAATTTTACTAGACAAACCAATATCACGATTATCAAATCGAATAACTTGATAGCCTTTATCAACCAAAGTTTGGCAAAAGCTATCAGGCCAAATCAACATTTGTGCGCCTAACCCCATAATTAACAAAATGGCTGGGTCATGGCTATTGCCCCAACGCTCATAACATAACTCTATATCACCAACTTTTGCGACACCTTGAATTGGCTGCATTATTCAACTCCTAACTTTTTTGACTTACGCGGTTATCGCTTATTTGTTCGCATTTCAGGCATTTTCAATGCCTTTATGTTCACAAAACGCGCTAATTTCAGCGAAATGCGTAAGTCCTACTTTTTTGACTGACGATTACGGCTTTTTACACTATTTTTAACGGACTGGGCATTATCTACAGTTAACGCACTGTTTGGCAAATCAGCCAACCATGACTGCCAAGGGGGAATCCATCCGCCTGTTGCTTGTTCTAAAGCGACGGCACACGCCAAAGATAGATGGTCATTATCTTGATTAGCTACCACTTGGATACCTGTGGGTAAGCCTTTTTCGTTTAATCCCATTGGTACAGCGGTTGCGGGTAATTCCATGGCATTAACAATCGCACAATCGACAAAATCAAAGGGTTTAAAAATTGGCGCACCATGACGAGGAGCAACCTCTGGAAAAACAGGCATAATCAACACGCCATCATCTGCCAATAAGTCATTAAGTTGCTGCTTCAGTTGATGACCTTTTTCAACAAAATGCTTGCGTGAACCTGTGGCTAAATTTGGAAATTGTTCTAATAAAGTTAACACCAATAAAGGCAAGGTATGTGGCGATTTTTTGCCTTTTACTGCCATATTCAATAAGGCTTTTACAGGATGTTTAACGTGATACTCGCCAAATAACATTGCCGTAAAGGAATGTTCGGGCGTGGATGAATCTGCTAACAAGCTCGACCAAATCATAAAAGCTTCATCAACGAGCGGCAAATCGACGGTAATATGGCTTGCGCCTTGTGCCACTAAAGCCTCTACAGCACGTTGTTGGGCATCTAAAATATCAAAGGTGGCTTTTGGCCCACGTTCTGGCGCAATGGTAATCACCCGTAGCTTGCTAATATTTACGTCTTTAACCGATTTAAGTTTATGACTGTTTTTACCTGCTAATAAACGCACTAAAGGTTCTAAATCTTCGGCTTTACGACACAATGGCCCTGACGATAAATAATTGAGTGTTTGGCCATGTGCGCTGGGAAAGTGGCCATCATTGGCAATTAATAAGGGTGAGCCTTTGTGGCCAAAGACACCATTAAAAAAAGCTGGCATACGAATTGAACCTGCCACATCTGAACCTAAGCCAAATGGACTTGCGCCTGCCCCAACAATTGCGCCCTCACCACCTGATGACCCTCCTGTAATTCGACCACGATCATAGGCATTTTTACTGCGACCATAAACACGGTTATAGGTTTCGTACCACATGGCTAATTCTGGCGTGTTGGTAACACCTAAGGGAATTGCTCCTGCTTGGCGCAATACCTTAACAGCATAGGCATCTTGTTGACCAAAAATATCTTTACGGGACACCATGCCCACGGCTTGAGGCATCCCTTCAAATTCAAAGGTGTCTTTTATAGTACATGGCACACCAAATAATAAGGGTAAGGTTGAGATGTCTTGAGTTTGTGCTAAAACAGCATCCGCTTGGTCTGCTTCGCGTAATGCTTGGGCAAAACGGTCATAAATAATGGCATTAAGACGTGGATTAACACATTTTACTTGGGCAATGTGTGCTTCAACCACAGCACGAGAACTGATTTTTTTGGCTTTAATATCCGCAGCTAACGAGATAGCGGATTGTTTTAATAACATAGACTCCCCCTAGAATATTTTTTGTTGTCGTACTATCGTACAATGTTATAGGAAAATCTAGGTCTTATCGCGCCATAAAAATTGTCATTTTATGACTTTGTTATTTGCTTATTTTGCCATTTTTGGTGTTAAGAAAGGACAACGCTAAATTTATATCCATAATCAATATATGGTTTATTTAGCATTTGCACATAATCAAAAAA
>ERZ650309.711-NODE-711-length-16022-cov-5.919334_pt1 | contig 16022 bp, 14 predicted proteins | sample MGYA00376245_ERZ650309 | MGnify/ENA primary metagenome ERZ650309 (study PRJEB26733, sample SAMN07839294) | wastewater metagenome | biome: urban; feature: wastewater treatment plant; material: waste water | place: USA: North Carolina | collected 2016-04-26 ...
CGGCATCACCGAGTTCGCCGTCGAGCAGCTCGGCGACATCACGCTCGTCAACCTCGACGTGAAGGCCGGCGACCGCATCTTGTTCGGCAGCGATTTTCCGAACATCCCGTACCAATACGCCGACGCCATCAAGGTCCTCACCGAAATCGATGAGGTCGACGACGATTGGCTGCGCGCAGTCCTCTACCGCAACGGTGCAGAACTGTTCGGGCTGACCCCGTGAAAGAACGCGTCGCCCTGGGCGTTCTGCTGTTCGCCGCCGCAGTGCTCTATCTGTGGGATCTGTCGGCCAGCGGCTACGGGAACTCCTACTACGCGGCGGCCGCCCAGGCCGGGGCGCAGAGTTGGTCAGCATGGTTCTTCGGTTCGTTGGATGCGCAGAACTTCATCACGGTGGACAAGCCGCCCGCGTCCCTGTGGCTGACAGGCCTGACGGTGCGACTGTTCGGCCTCAGTAGCTGGTCGGTGTTGGTACCGCAGGCATTGTTCGGAGTGGCCAGTATCGCAGTGCTGTATGCGACTGTCCGCCGGTCGATTTCGGATCCTGAGCTGAGCTGGATCGCCGGCCTGTTGGCCGGCGCCGCCCTGGCCTGTACCCCCGCGGCAGCGCTGATCTTCCGATTCAACAACCCCGACGCGCTGCTGGTGCTGTTGTTGACGACCGCCGCCTACTGTGTCGTGCGGGCGGTCGACGTTTCGTCCTGGCGCTGGCTCACCGCCACGGGCGCCGTCCTCGGCCTGGCATTCTTGACCAAGATGCTTCAGGCATTCCTGGTACTACCCGGCTTCGCGCTGGCCTATCTGCTGTTGGCCCACGTCAATCGGCTGGCGCGCGTGGCCCACCTGGCTGCTGCGGGCATCGCGTTGATCGTCACCGGCGGTTGGTGGGTGCTGATCGTGACACTGATTCCGGTCGACTCACGTCCCTACATCGGCGGATCACGCAACAATTCGGTACTCGATCTGGCGTTCGGCTACAACGGATTCGGCCGGGTGATAGGCCAAACGTCCACAGTCAGTGCCACTTTCCACGCTCCCGGTACCAACACGGGACCGGGGCGGTTGTTCTCCTACGAGATGGGCAACGAGATTTCCTGGCTGCTCCCGGCCGCACTCGTCGCGTTGGCCTACGGCGGCTACCTGGCGGCCAGGCATCGGCTGTGCCGCAATGAGCAAGCGGCACTGGTGATCTGGGGTGGCTGGTTGCTGGTCACGGCAGCGGTGTTGAGCTACATGTCCGGTACCGTGCACCCGTACTACACCGTGGCGCTCGCGCCAGCCGTGGCAGCGCTGGTTGCTCTGGCTGCAGTCTGGGCCTGGCGTGATCGGCGCAGCATCGACGGCCGCGTCATGTTGGTGACGTTGGCGGCATCCGGTGCTTGGTCGGCAATACTGTTGAACCGCAACCATTTCGGACCATCATGGTGGCCGTGGCTGAGCACCGCGATCGCGGTGGCGCTGGTGGCGTGGCCGAAGTCCGCCCCCGCCCTCACCGCCGCCGCGTTGACGCTGGCCGGCCCCTTGGCCTTCTCCGTCGCCACCGCAGCCACACCGCACTACGGCACGAAGCCCGCCGCAGTGGTAACCGCTCGCGTCCGTGACGCCGGCTGGATGGGCGAGGCGGGCAGCGAACCGGAACTCGCGAAGAAGCTCGCGGCCACCCACACCCAGTGGTCGGCGGCGGCCAACGGGGCGCAGGCCGCCGCGACGCTGGAACTCGCCTCAGGCACAGCAGTACTGGCAGTGGGGGGTTGGAGCGGAGATCCGGTGCCGACGCTGCCGCAATTCATCGATTACGTCCACGCCGGCCGCATCGGCTATTACGTCGAAGTCGGCAAAGCACACACGCAAACCCACGGCAAAATCCTTCGCGCGCCGAACCGCAGCGCAGCCCACACCCGGGAGATCGCCGACTGGGTTGCCGAGCACTACCAGCCCGTCACCATCGGCGATTCCCTGGTGTATCAGCTCAACCCATGACGGGCCTGCCCAAACGGGGCTAGCATCGCGCCGTGCCCACTTCGCCAGACAGCGATGCCTTCGCACCGCCCATTCCGGTCCCCGACATCGCCGGCGCAGACGCCACGTCCCGCGGACTGCCCCTACGAGCAGACCTGACCTGGCAACAACGGCTGATCGTGGATTCGTCCGCGGTCGCGGATCTGGGTCTGCGGACAGCACTTTCGACGTTGGTGGGCACTGCGATGCTGCCTCGGGTCGCGGCCGCGATGCTCCGACCCGACAGCATCGGCGGTGAGTCCGACGCCATGCGGTTCTACGCCGAGCTGGCCGCCGCCAAAGACCCGGTACGCAACTTCCCAGCACCCCAGGAACTGCCACGAGTTGCCTCGCGGGCAGCCAATCCGGTGGCTGAACTCGTTGCGCGTGGCCGGGTGGAGAACATCTCGTTCCGCAGCAGCTTCGAGGCGATCAATCCCGCCGAGCGTCGTCGACGTCGCAGCTATGAGCGCAACAACGTGGTCCATGCACAGCATTGGCGGCACGACGACGGCCCACACCCGACGTTGTGTCTGATCCACGGCTTCATGGGTTCGGCCTATCTGTTCAACGGGTTGTTCTTCTCGTTGCCGTGGTTCTATCGCGCGGGCTATGACGTTCTGTTGTACACCTTGCCCTTTCACGGTAGGCGGCCCGAAAGAGGTTCTCCCTACAGCGGTTACGGCTTCTTCATGGACGGGTTCAGCGGCTTCGCCGAGTCCATGGCACAGGCCGTCCACGACTTCCGATCCGTGCTGGACCATCTGGAGCACACCGGTGTCGACCGGATCGCTCTGACCGGAATGTCCTTGGGCGGCTACACCTCTGCGCTGATAGCCGGGGTCGATGCTCGTATCCAGGCGGTCATCCCGAACGTCCCGGTGGTGACGCCCGACCGCACCATGGACGAATGGTTCCCGGCGAGTCTGCTGGCCCGACTGGGCGACAAGCTCGCCCACACCGACAAAGAACTGGCCGCGGCGGCGTACCGGTATCACTCGCCGCTGAACTACGCACCCCTGGTTCCCAAGGATCGCCGCCTGATCATCGCCGGCCTCGGGGACCGACTGGCACCGCCCGAACAGGCCGAAATGCTCTGGGAGCATTGGGATCGATGCGGATTCCACTGGTTCCCGGGCAATCACGTCCTACACGTCAGTCAGCCTGACTACCTGCGCCGGATGACCCGATTCCTGCGTCCGTTCATGTTCGACTGACGGTCGATGCCTCGGCGCTGACGGGCCATGCCAAGTCCGGTACCGGCTGCGTCGGAAGCCCCAACTGTCGCACCGAGCGAGGGTCCATCGCCTCCAGCAGCGGACGTTGCCGACCGGGTTGCGCCCTCAGACCGGAGACCGTACCGGGTTGTTCGCCGGTCCTGATGGCAACCGCAGCCGCGGCCACAGGATGGGAACCGGCACTGGAGAATTCGAGCACCGTCCACGTTTCGGCGCCCGTCTGCAGTTCAGCCACGCGATCGACCAGGTCGCCATCGGCCGGTATCGAGCAGATCGACAGCTGGCCGTCGCCATCATCGACCCCGCGCCATCCTTCGCACGCACCGGCACTCAGCGGCGCGTCGGGACCACGGTCCACACTCACCTGCAGCCCGGTCTCGCGCAGCTGTTCGGCCAGCCTGCGGCCGACCACGAGAGCCAACTCGTCAATCCCTGCATCCGACGAACGCCCCTGCAGCGCAGGGAGATTGTGCTTCGCATCGAGGATCAGACTCACCCAGGTATCACGCCGGCCGCCCTCATCCCGGGACACGACGCGGACCGATTCACACCGGACACCGTAGCGGTGCAGATAGCTCACGAGGTCGCTCACGGCCAACTCGGCAACCTGGCCCGCCTCAACTCGCAGGGCAATCGATACCCGCTCTGGGTCACCATGATTCGTCACGCCACGGCGGCGCCGCAACATTGCCCACCGACGACCCACCAGGGTGGTCAGAAAGACCCCACGCCACTGCACGAACAGGATCACGACCGCGGCGACAGCCACGCCCAGGATCCAGCGCTGTGGGACGGAGTGCCACGGGTAGGCCATGGCGGCGGGTACGATCAGCAGCAATACCAACGTCATTCGGATGGTCATCGTGTCTGTCCCTTCCTGCGGAACACTAGAGTGGCCAGCGTCGCCAGGGCCAACAGTCCGGCGCCGGCGAATGCGACGGTGCGGGGGGTGGTGTCCTTGGCGGGCGGGACCGGTGGCGGGGCAACACTCACCCGCTGCGGCGACGCCGCGGACTTGGGGAGATCCCAGGTAAGCGCGGCAACCGGGTCCACGATGCCGGCGCCCACCAGATTCGACGGCTCGCGTGCCGCGCCGTGCGCGGTGGCAGTCAGCCGGGAGATGACCTCCGCCGAATGCAACGTGGGAAACTTACTGCGTACCAACGCTGCAACGCCCGCGACATATCCGGCCGCGTAGCTGCTGCTGCGCAATGGGAACAGGTCTCCGCGGTCGTTGGGAAGCGCGTTGGCCAGTGACTCACCACTGCCGACCGAGGTGAGGTTCTCGCCCGGTGCGGCGATGCCGACCCACGGCCCAGGCATCGTGAAATCGGATGGTTGACCGTCCTGGTTCAGCGACCCGACCGAGAGCACATACGGCTGCCACCATGACGGGATGGACACCGAGGTGACACCGGACCAATTCCGCGGATCAGCCACATGGCCAGGATTGTCCAACGGATTCGCCTGGCACGAGGATCCCCCGGCCAACCCGGCACGGTCATTGCCAGCGGCGGCGACGATCACCGCATCCTTTTCCACCGCAGCGTATCTCAGCGCGGCACCGAGTGGGCCCTGGTCGACCTGGCGGTCGGCCGGCAGGCAGGTCACCGCGGTGATCGCGATGACCTTGGCACCGAGATCCGCAGCCCGCACCACTGCGCGGGACAATGATGCGATCTCCAGGGACGCCTGCGCCGCCGCCGGGTCGTCTGCCGTTACGCGCGGTGAAAACCGTTCCGAGGCTTGACGGACCGCGAGAATCTTCGCGCCCGGCGCCACGCCGGCGAAGTTGTCGGGGCCCGGCTTCCCGGCGATCAGCCCGGCAACGAGGGTGCCATGTCCGTCGCAATCGGTAAGTCCGTCACCGTTTTCCACGAAATCGCCGCCGGCCTGCACATCGGGAAGTCGGGGTCCGGGCCGGACACCGGTGTCGATGACCGCGACGGTCTGACCGTCTCCGCGGTTGATCGCCCAGGCCCCGGGCAGATTCAACAACGCAGGGGTCCCGGTCGGAACTCCCGGCAGCAGGCCGGGTGTCACGCATTTGCCGCGCTGGCCCATCGTGGCCACCGGTCCGGCGGTGCCTGACGGCGGAGTTGCCTGCGGATCGACCTGTGGTGGCACCACCGCGCCGGCTACCGTCATGGGAGCTACCGCGAAAGCCGCTGCCAGCAGGGCGATTCCCGCCCGTACAGGCACCATCACCGCTCGATGACCCAGGTGAACAGGCCGATCAGATAGGCCATGACGGGGATCAGCGACGCGTCGAGTGCCGACGCCAGGAAGCCGACCAGTCGCCGCATAGGCAACGAGTAGGTATCGGCGCTCGCTACCGCGGGATAAAGCGCCGCGATGGCCCACACCGCGACCAGCGCGGTCACCGTGATCAGCGCCCACCAGGCCGCGTGGTAGCGGCCGGCGGCCACGAACACCACGACGAAGGCCACCCCGAGCAGGTACGGCTGACCGAGCAGCCACGCCTTGCACTGCGCCGAGTCCCAGACGCGAGCCCGCAGCGCCGTCGCCGTCGACCCGGCACCGACCAAGAACCAGGCCCATGCGCTGACGTGTTGTCCGCTTGCCAGTACCAGGGAAGCCGCGGTCATCACCAACACGGACCCGGCCACGAAGCCGGTCTGATGGGATTCACTCAGCCGGACCCGCCGTGGCAGGTCAGCCAACACCGCGAGCGGCAAAGCCGACGGCGTCGGGTCGCCGGGGGCCGGCAGGTTCGGCACCGGGAACCGCGCCCACGAAGTGGACAGCGGGGGTGCCGCAACGACCACCAGGATGGCGAAAAGCATGAGGGCGCAGCCGATCACCGTGGCACTGACCGTCCAGACCGAAGCGATGGCGCCGGCAAGGACACCCGCCAGCCCGGCCACCGTCGTCGCGGTGAACGCGGCGATCGCCCGTCCGACGGCGACAATGCTGATGATCGACCACGCCGTAACCGCTGCAGCGCCGAGCAACAACTGGGCAGCCCCGTGGGGGCCGGGTACCACCAATGCGAACGCGGCCGCTACCGGAGCCAACGTCACCAGACTGAGTGCGGTCGACAGGCGCGGCTGCGACGAACCCGTGGCGAGAATTGCGATGGCCGCCACCACGACGACACCGAAGACGGTGAACAGCCCAGCCGGGCCGCCGGTGGAAATCCGTTGTGCCACAGCGACCGCCGTGGCGACCGCGACCAGACCGACCATGGCCCACCCGGCGTAACGCTGGATACGGGCTGCGCCCCAGGGCTTTTCCCTATCAGCGGAGAAGATCACCGCGGCATCGGCGATGTCCTCGATGACACCGGGCGCAGCCGGGCCCACGGGCACCGGCTGCAACGCCAGCAGGTCGCCGTCGACGACACCGACGGTGTCCAGGGTGGCGTCCAAGCTGTAGGGTGCGCCTCCGACCGGCGCCAGGGACAGTGACGTGGTGCTCTCTGCCGCGTCGTCGGCGACCGGCGCGACGATACGGCGCACCGCCGGCACGATCTCGCGAAGCGGGAGCCCTGCGGGCAGCGCCAGATCGGTCAGGCGGCCTTCACCCTCCGACGCGGACAACACCACGACGCGGACCATCGGGGTCGCGATGTTAGTTGATGTATTGGGGGACATGCTTTTTCCGTTCCATACTTGACTGCTCAAAATCTCTGGTCAGCGACACACTCGGGAACCATGGCCCCTCGGGCAGGGCTGCGGTCAACTGCTGTGCAGCGACCGCAACCGCCAGATCGGTGCCCGGTTGGAAGATCGATACCCACTGGCCGTGGGCGGCTTCGACCGGCCGCACGACTACTCGTCCGACCGCGGTGTCGACGATGCTGAAGCCGACCGGGGTGCTGACCCGGTGCCCGTGACAGTGCTCGCCGGCCACCACTTCGACGTAACTACGGCCGGCGCCGAACGCTGCCTCGACGACCGGACGTGCCGACGCTGAAATACCCAGGTACGCCATCACATCGGCCAGCGACTCACCCTTGCGAATGCGTTCGTCGGCTTTGGCGCCCACATGCGCAGGCAACGTGAGCTCATCGAAGCGCGCTGGTGCCCGCCCGTTCAGCCCGGCAGTCAGTACCGGGACCAACCCCTGTGGATGACTGATGTCCAACTCGGTGCAGGTGAACCGATCTGCGTTGCGCAACGCGACGACCGTGTGGTCACCGTCGCGCGCCACCAGACCGCGCAGCAGGTCGCCACCGGCCGAGACCCAACGCAGCTCGAGCCAACGGCGTGGTCGGCAGATGAGCCGAATCCATTGTTCAACAGCATGATTCAGCACTCCGTCGGTCGACACCACACCGATGCGGGTCAGTTCCTCGGTCTGCTCGGCGTCGAATGCCCGGCGCGCACCGACATCGGTGTAGGGCTGGGTGATCGCCAGCACCCAAGGGAAGCTCCCAGCGCCCGACCGCTCGGCCAGCAACCACGCCTGCGCCGCGGTGAGCTCGACGGCGTTAGGACGCACCGGCTCCGCCTGGGTGACCGATCAGACCCACTTCGCGCCTTCGGCCTGGTCACGGGAATTCATGGACAGGGTGTTGGTCTCGTGGGTACTGGCCATGGCACGGTACGCACGGACCAGATCCTCCATCGCGGTATTCCACTGTGCCTGCCACGCTTGGTAACTCGTACCGGTGTCGCCCTGCCAGGCGCTCGCCAATGCCGCCTGCTCACTGGCGATGTCGGCACCGACCGCGTGCAGTGCGCCTGCGTACGAGGTCATTTCGGCCGAGTGGGCGAGCATGGCCGGGTAGTTGTACATGATCTGAGACATTTGAGGACTCCCCTGGTTGATCAGCTGGTCTGGACTAAACGCCGGTGTAACTGCCCGCGGCAGCGGAATCCTGGGCAACGTAGCTGCCCGCCGCGTCGCCGAGGTTGACCTGCGCGATGTCCAGCAATGCGTTGACGCGGGCAGCGACCTCCATGAAGCGGACATGGGCCGCCTGGAAGGCCGCCGCCGACTCACCCTCATGGAATCCCTGCGCGGACTGCGCGGCCTGTTCTGCCTGGGCGATGGTGCTCCGCATCAGCGCTGCCTTGGCGGAGAAAGCCGCCTCGGATGCGACCAACTGCGGGATGTGGGCGTCGAGCATGCTCATGGTTGTTCCTTTTCATCGGTGGTGTCGGTCATTCGGTGGGGCAGGCATGCGGGTGTGCTCAGCGTTGGCCCCCTTCGGCATTCGGCCAGGTGCCGGGCAGCATGGGCTCGGTAGGACCATCACCGAATCCGTTGCCGGACAGCTGCGTAAGCCCGGTCGCGGGTTGTGTTCCGCGCGCGAAGGTGCCCGTGAATCCCGATACCGCCGCGCTTCGCGCCGAGGCGCTCACTTCCGGAGCAGGCGCCGGCCCGGGATCGACGTCGTCATCCATGTCCATGTACTCATCCCGGAAGCCACGTTCCTTCACCGCGGACCCCCGCCGCCGCCGGGCCCGTCGCCGCTATGCTGCCGACGCGGCCGCGGCCGCCACGGCGGCGGTGGCAATGCCGGAAGCTGGCGCTTTGGCTCCACTGCCTTCGCGCAGCGTCGGCGTGAATCCGCCACCCGGATCGTCCATTTGGACCGCGTAGGCGACCATCGACGCGGGTGCCGGGGCTGGTGCGGGAGCAGGCGCGGTACCCGCCGCGGATACCGACGGAGCCGGAGCTGCGCCGGCCGCGGGCACCGTAGGAGCGATCGTGACCACGGGCATCGAGTCCACGTGGTCGACCCGCCACTGCACAATCTGCGGGAACTCGGGCGCGGCATCGGGCACGGCATCGGGCTGGACCAGCGTCAGCAATCCCAGCATGGACAGACCGACAGCAATGAGCGCCGGCGCCCACAGCGGAGCGCTCAGGACCATGCCCCAGGTGCCGAAGCCCACCGGGATGAAGAAGGCCTGGTAGCCGATCGCGAAAAGCAGCGGTCCCCATGTCTGCAACGCCGCTGCGGGGTTGGTCACGAAGTCCAGGATCATTCGTTCCAGCGAACCCAGCGGGTTCTGCAGGAATTTGATGATCAGATCACCGCCCGGCACCGACCGCAGGTAGCTCTCCAGGCCGCTGAGGATCGAATTCGAACTATCCAGCGACACACCGGCATTCGCCGCCTGTAGCTGCGCCACCAACCCGGTCCCGGTCGCCGCCGCGCTACCGGCCTCACCGACACCGGCCGCAACCACCATCGGTGCCGCGGTGGTGGGCGGTGTCGCCTCGACTGCTGCGGCAGACACTGCCTGGTAGGTGCTCATCACCGTCGCGGCCTGAACCCACATCCGAACGTAGTCAGCTTCGTTGACCGCGATCGGAATCGTGTTGATCCCAAAGAAATTGGTCGCGACGAGGGCCGCGTTGACAGTGTGGTTCAGTGCGAGTTCCGGCAATGACGGCATGGTTGCCAACGCCGTGCTGTATGCCGCTGCCACGACTTCGTGCTGCGCGGCAGTCGCGGCACTGTTGGCACTGGCTTCAGCCAGCCAGGCCAGGTACGGCGTATGCGCCACGATGTACTGCTCGGCGCTGGGTCCCTCCCACGCACCCGCCTGGACCTCACCCAGCAACGCGGTGAGTTCGGCTGCGGCAGAGGCATACTCGGTACTCAGCGCCTGCCAGGCACCGGCAGCGGCCAGCAGTGATCCCGGGCCGGGGCCACCGCTGAGCAGGGTCGAGTGCACCTCGGGTGGCATCGCCATCCAGATGGGCGCAGTCATGTCAGCCGAGCGCCGTCAGGTAGGCAGCCGCAGCCTGAGCATCACCGGTGGCATAGCTCGCGGCAGCTTCGGCCACCCCAACCCCTGATCGCCCGAGTTCCGTGATGCCTTGCGCGGCAACAGTTTCGTGCAGACCCGCCTGCACGCTCAAGGCAACGGCACTCTGGATCGACACGGGGTCGGCGGCCGGCGGCAGTACCGTCGTCACCAGGGGCGCAGCAGAAGCGTGCGCGGCAGCCAGCTTGGCGGTGAGTGCCTCGACTGCGGCACCGGCGGCGGTCAGTCCTTCTGGAACCACACGCAGCGTCATCGGTGTTCTCCCCTTCCATTCCTGCTGTTGACTGGTTCGGGCACAAGCGGATTGACCAACTGGACGTAGGTCGGTTCATCGCGGTCGTCCAGGAGCATGGCGCGGCCGGCAGGCAGTCTGCTGAACCGGTGGCCCCGCAGCTTGCCGCTGTCCTGCGGGTTGCCGGACAGCATGAGGATGCCGGCCTGCAACTCGTTGAGTCGGCGCAGCAGCGGCAAGGTCATCACCGCGTGTGCCGAACCGGCTGCGCGGGCGGTGATGATCACCCGTAGACCCAATTCGGGTGCCTGAGCCAACAGCGGGAGCAACGCCGTCCACGGACGCTGACCGGCGAACGGACCGCTGATCGCGGGAGCATCCGGGATCTGGTCGTAGTCGTCGACGATGAGGTAGTGGACGTGGCGGTCCGCGCCGTTCCGATAGGACCAGTTGCTCAGCTCTGCTGCGGTCAAACCAGCTGGCGGCCGACGCTTTTCCAACAGCGAGGCCAACCCGAGCATCGCCGGGGTCACCCGGTCGATGTTCGGTGTGTACTCGTTGTCGGCGAACAGCGACTCGTCCACCAGGTGCAGTCGACGGTCGATGACGGTGAATGCCACCGACTCGTCATCCGAGTTGTCCCTGATGGTGCGGATCAGGTGACGTAGCAAGGTGGTCTTGCCGGTCTTGGCATCACCGAAGACCATCAGCAGCGGATTGGCGGCGAAGTCCACTGCAACAGCGCCGAGGTCTTCTTCGCGTTGGCCGATGACGATCGACTCCGGTCCGCGCAACAGCGGCGCCAAGGTATCGGCCGACAGGTCCGACGGCAGCAGTCGCACCGGTGGTGCGGCCTGCCCCGGGTACCGGGCGTTGATCGAGGCGATCATGCTCAGATCTGGTGTGGCGAAGAGGAAGTGCTCTGCGTCCATGGTCAGGCCGCGGCCGGGCTGATCGGCCGGTACACCGTCGGCCGGCCGGGTCAGCGCCCCGGTCACCCGGACGTTGCTGTCCCGGGCATCGGCGAGTTTGAGTTCCAGACGCATAACGAGGCCGTCGCGCATCGCCAGCGGCACCTCGAGCCAGTTCGGCGTGGTGATGACCACGTGGATGCCGTAGGCCATGCCGGTGTTGACCAGTTCGGTCACCTTCGCCAGCAATGGATTTCGGGTGTTGAACGTGTCGGTATTGTCGCGACTGAAGGCGTACAGGTTGTCGATGACCAGGTACACGTCGCCGTATTCATCGGCGGCCCGCCGGCCGTCCACCGCCGCGTGTGCCTGGCGCTGCCGCAGCAGCTGTGCCAGTTCACCGAAGGTCCGGCGGATGCGCTCGGGCTCCAGAGGTGAGGCAACCGAGCCGACGTGCGCCAGCGATTTCAGATCCCGCAGGCCACCGCCGCCGTAGTCGAGGCAGTAGAACGTGATGTCTCTGGGCGAGTGGGTGGCGGCCGCCGACAGGATGAAGCTCTGCAGTGCAGTCGATTTACCCGACTTCGGCCCGCCGTGGATCACCAGGTTCGCGGCGGCCGATCGGCCATCGAAGACCAACGGATCACGGCGCATCTGGAACGGCCGGTCGATCTCACCGAGTACCCAGCGGCCCGTTTGCCCCGGTATGTCGCTGCGAGCCAACAACTCCGAGAGGGCAATCGGCTCATCGAGCGGAGGCAGCCAGAGCCGCGGTGCCTGCGGCCCATAGCCGGCGAGCTGATCAGCAATGGTGGTGACCAGTTTCCTCGGGGCCGGCTGGTACCCGTCGACGACGTCGTCGACGACCGTGATCGTGTCGGGCGCCGAGGCCACCGGCCCGGCGGTGAACAGTTGCGGCTCGGAAATCGATTTCACCACAACGGTTTTCTCCATACGCGGCGGCTCATAGATGCCGTCGACGTAGGTGCTGCGGAATTTCACCGGCTCCGCGCCGGGCGTCGGGACCAGATATCCCTCACCCTTGTGCTCCGGACCCGCCTCGATGTAATACGCGTCATCGGTTCCGATGACCTGCCTGCTGATCGCCGGGCTGGCGACCTTCAGACCGATCCGGTACGACGTGTTCTTGTCGATGTCCTTGATCCGGCCCACGTCGAGAGTCTGCGATGCGAACAGCAGGTGGATCCGGAACGAACGTCCCTTGCGCGCAACGTAATCGAACAGTTCCGCATATTCGGGGTGATCGGCGAGCATCAGCGAGAACTCGTCGGCCACCACCAGCAGCGTCGGGATGGGTGCCAGTTCGATGCCGAGGGACGCCGCCTGGTCCCGGGCCGCCTCATATTCCAGAACCGATCCGAAGGCAGCGCCCTGCACCGCCCGGCCCGCCGTCAGCAGCAGCTGTTCGCGTCGCGCGACCTCGCCGCGCAGCGTGTCGGCGAATCGATCTGCCAGCGAACGCTTCTCGGCCAGGTTCGAGATGACCGCCACGACCTGGGGGAAATCACGGAAGATGTCTGCGCCGGCCTCACCCTTGAAGTCCGCGTAGATCACAGCCAGTCGCTCTGCCGAATGGGTGGTCAGCAGTGCCAGCAGAATCGACATCAGGGTCTGGGATTTGCCCGAGCCGGTCATCCCGATCATCAGGCCATGCGGCCCCATGCCGCCCTCGGCCTCGTCCTTGAGATCGAAGATGAGCGGTTCACCGGTGGCGGTGACGCCGATGGGAACACGGAGTTCTTCGGCGCGGGTGCGCGGCGCCCAGAGGGCGGCGACGTCGAGCGCCGCCGGCTCCGAAATGCCGAGCAGTGTGCCGAAGGTCGACAGTCCAGCGCCCGCACGCCGGGCCCGATTGGGGTTGGAGTCCCAGCGGGCCAGGCAGCGCGCCAAATGCGTTGCGGCGGCGGGTGCCAGGAAGTCCGCGGTGTCGACGTACCGCTGCCAGCCACCGGCGGTCCACCGGTCGATGCTGCCGTCGGCGATCCGCAGGACCGGCCGCTCGGGGTCCGGGTAATCCTCCGGTCCGGGCTCATCGACCCGCCGCTGCACCAGCGTGACGCCGGCCAGGCCCTGCTGCGGCAGCAGTTGAATGTCTGCGTCCGGATCATCGATCACGACCAGCAGATGACGGCCCGCGGTGTCGGTGCCGAAGGCCTCGCGGCCGCTCATCTCATCGGCGAGCAATTCGCCGAGCGCGACGGTGTCGCCCGCGAGGTAGCGAGCGGGACCCGCACCGTCGAATTTGCCCGGAATATCGCTGTGCGGCAACCACTTCAGCCATGACCACACGTCAGATTCCAGATCCTGTGCAGCCAGTGCAACGCCCAACACCGCCGGGTCGTGCCACGTCACCGCCTGGCCGATCCAGGCTCGCAGGGCACCGCGAACCTCGTCGTCGGAGCCAACGACGGTGATCTGCGAGATCTTCGCCAGATCCAGACCGGTGGGAGCGGCCCGGACGGTGCGCTGGACATCGAGCAGCGCGCGCAATGCGCTGTGCGACACCGGCTCCAGATCGATCTCGTCTGCGGTGTCTTTGACCTGAACGGCCGTGTTCAACCGGGCGTCATGTAATCCGGTGCGCAGCACCAGGAAATCGGCGTCGTGATGATCACGCTCCCATTGGCGCCGGGTTCCGGCCATGGCCGCCAACCGATCCGGTGCCGGATGCGACCATTCGAGTGCCGCCCGCTGCTGACCGGCCTGCGTGCGCACATTGTCCCGCACCACCGACAGGTAGCGCAGGTAGTCGGCGCGCTCGGCGTCGACCTCCTCGGTGCGCGTCTTGTTATCGGTCCCGCGGTAGAAGGCGGTGGCGGCCAGCAACAGCACGAACGGGAAGAACAGCGTCTGCGGAGAGATGATGCGCATACCGGTGGCAACGAGTGCCACCACCATGCCCACGATCAGCACCACGATCAGGTAGGGCAATACCCGGCGCAGCAGCGACGGTGGCACCAGACGCGGCAGCTCCGGCGGGGCTTCGATGGTGAGGGCCTGCTTGCGCGTGGCCGGTACGGGAAGCCGACGACGGGCTTCAAAGATCAACCGGCTCATGGGTTCTCCCTCATAGCAGTCATCTGCGCAGTGGTCGTCAACCCATCGTGGGCAACCAGCGCATCGGCGCGCGACAGTGTCGGCCCTGCCGCGAATTGGCTCAGCACCGATGACGGGATCGGCAGCGGCGGGCCCGTCAACCCGAGCGCAGTAAGCGTTTTCCGGTCGGCGCCGTCGCCTTCTGTCGAGATGCCGAAGCGCACGCCGGTGTCACTGATCCAGAAGGTGGACATGCTCGGGACGGCGGATGCGGACTGCGCCACCGGCTGCACCAGGTATCCCGCACCTGGCGCTATGACAACGCGATCGGCCGTCGTGCCCGAGCCCGCGGCGACCAGGGGCACGGTGCGCCGGCCTTCGTGCACTGGTAGCACGGAGCCGGTCATCAGCGTCTGCGAACTCGTCACTGCGCCTGCCGGTCGCGACCAGGACGAACATGTGACCGGCTCGGCGACCGCATCGACGATGGTCACCGGATCACTCGGGTAGGCCGCGGTGTCGATGCCGTGCGCGACGGGGATCGCGGCGATCTGGTCGGCAGCGAGCCGCGGGGGCTGGTTCAGGCCGAAAGAGTCTGTGTTGCGCAGGATTCCGGCCAGTACCGCAGAGATCGGCTGCAGACCGGTGTTCAGCACAGCGTAGTAGCGCTGCGTGTTGTTGGGGTCCCTGCCGAGGTCGTAGGCAGTGACGACGGCACCGATCGGCGCGGCTACGGGCATGGGATACGGCGTCGGCTGGCCGGCGTCGGCGATCTGCGGAGCGAGCAGCGGTGCGGATTCTCCGACCGCGTTGAACAGTCCCGCTGAGATCGAACGTGGCACCGGCACAGCACCTCCCCCCGCACCCAACCCCAGCGCAGAGGTCACCGCACGGTTGCCGAGGTCGATCGCGCTTCGACGACCGTCCCACAGCAGCCAGCTACCACCGTTGGTGTCGCGGGCCAGTACTGCGTCGTGCTCCCCCAGCGCCTTGGCGCGGGATCCATCGGTGTCCAGCGGTCCGGCAATCAGCGTGACTCCGGCATCGGTCCCCGATGCGGCGTCACACACGGTCCAGTCGGCGTCCCGGGAATCGTTGGGCACCATGCGTTCTGGTGCTCCTGGGATGCCTACCAGGTTGCCCCGGGCGAACTTGTCCAGTTCCGCACTCGTGACGACGGTCGGGTTGTCCGGCCGTCCCGCCGCCAACCGCGCCGAGGTCAGGTTCAGGACGGGATGCAGTTGATCGCCCAGGCGTACGTACAGTGCAGCGGTTTCGCGGTCGGCGAGGATCGCATGGTCGGCGGCCACCCCGCCGGGCCGGATCATCGAGAAGGCAAAACACCCCGCCAACCCGGTGACCACCAGCAGAGCTCCGACGAGCACCGAACGACTCTGGGTGCGAAGGGGATCGACCAGCATCCGGGTGTCGTGCAGGGCGACGCCGGATGCGGTGCGGCGCATGAGGAATCGCCATCCCGATACCTGGTGGCGGGTCACGAAGCCACGGCGGTGGACTACCTTTTCGGGGTTCTCGTTCTCGGGTGTACGCGAGTTGAAGGACCGTCGCTCGTTCGAGGTCACAGCTGACCTGCCAGTCCCAGACCACGCAACAGCGGGGTGGCCGAATTGTTGACATCGGCGGCGGTGATCGTCATCAGTTCCTCATCGGTGAACTCGTGTTCTTCGCCGCTGGGGGCGGTAGTCGACGGCAAATGATCGAGGCGGTATTCGCGCTCTTCCTCGGACCGCTCCACCAGGTTCCGGACGAAGCGGGCATGGGCCTTGACCCCGGATGGTGGACACGGGATTTGTGGTTACGCGGCTTCGGGCAG
>ERZ650309.712-NODE-712-length-16022-cov-4.530469_pt1 | contig 16022 bp, 13 predicted proteins | sample MGYA00376245_ERZ650309 | MGnify/ENA primary metagenome ERZ650309 (study PRJEB26733, sample SAMN07839294) | wastewater metagenome | biome: urban; feature: wastewater treatment plant; material: waste water | place: USA: North Carolina | collected 2016-04-26 ...
GTTGTTTTTGGTACAGCTTAATGGCTTCAGAAAACGCGCCGTGCGCGCGATACAGATTGGCGAGTTCGTAATATGCACGTTTGTCGTTTGCGTCCAACCCGATGGCTTGCTGATATTCGGCAATCGAATCATCCAGCCGCAATCCCATTCTGTAGGCTGCGCCCAGCGCTCGATGCAACCGTGCATCCGGCTCCGCAATTTTCTCGGCGGCTTCCAGAGTGCGGATGGCGTCTGTAGGAGCTTCGATGGTCATGAAAAATTCGCCCAGTGCGCCCAACCGCCCGCCGTCTTTGGAAAATCGCGTTTCCAATTGGCGAGCCAAGCCGACTGCTTCGTTGCGGTATCCGCGCACGGATACGGCCAAGGGAATCCGAATTACTGTTTCCTGGAAAAAAGCATCGGTAACAACTTCCGGCAATGCGGCAAGCGCTTTGCGGAATTCGGCGTTGGCTTTTTCAATGTTGTTTTCGTTGAGCTGCGCTTCGCCAAGCTGGGCATAACTGGCGACGATGGCTTCGCGCATATCGTTGGCGTGATCGTGCGCCGGACGGTTTTTCAGAATTCGTTGTAACGCCGAAATTCGTGCAGCGGGATCTTCGATTGCAATTGCCTCTTCGTAAGTGGGCGTCTGGGCCTGAACAGGCGAAGGCTTGGATTGCGCCGCGCCGGAACGAACCAACACTGCGCAGATCAACACACTGATCCAGAACAATCTGCTTTTCATTAAACTTCTTGGCCTCATTATTTCAAAACAGATAGCTGCGGTGATTGAGTTGGGGATTCCCTCCGCGTTGAGCGCGAAAATAGTATTCGGTCAAAAAAACAAAGTAAACGGGTTTTGCCCGGTGGATTACTTTCGGCGAGTGACCAGCACGCCCGCCACAATCAGAATTGCTCCGGCGGCTTGCAGCCAGGTGGGCCGTTCGCCCAACACCGGCCAGGCGATCAAGGTGGCAATCACCGGAATCGCGCAACCATAAATGGTTGTTTTCACTCCACCCAGCAAGCGCACGTTGCGGTTGTACAGCAAGTAACAGGTGACCAGCGCCAACAATGCGGAATAGAAAATCCCGAAGATTGTTGCCGCACCCGTCAAAGACCAATCCGTGGTAACCAATCCCGGCAACCCCACCAGGATCAAACCAGGCGTTCCCGTAACCAGAGTCAGCGTCGTTGCGCGCAAGGAAGAAATGTCGCCTTTGACGGTTCGCATTCCCAGCACATAAGCCGCCCAGCAAATCACAGAGCTAAGCGCCAGCAAATCTCCTGTGACAGTTTGCGAGGACAACGATGCGCCGCGCGAAATGACTACGATCAGCACCCCGGCCAGCGCCAACGCCAATCCCAAGGCAATGAACTTGGTGATTTTTTCCAGCCCAATCGCCGCTCCGGCAAGCGCCACTGCAATCGGCGTAGTCGCGGCAATCAACGACGCATTCGCGGTTTTTGTCATTGCCAAGCCGGTGGCAAATAGAATCTGATACAGCGTATTGCCGATCAGCCCCAGCCAAATGAATTTCCAAAAACTGCCTGCCGGAAAGCGGCAATCGCCTTCGCGCCAACGCAACAGTGCCAGCATCACAAACGTCGCCAGCGTAAACCGCACCGCAGCGAAAGGTAGCGGCGCAATTTGCGCATACGCCGATTTCAGAACAGCAAAATTGCCACCCCAGATCAGGATGACGGCTATCATCGCAACGTCCGGAGTGGCAAGTTTTTGCAGTACAGGGAGCGGTAGTGACCTGGTGATTGGCGGCTCTGAAGCAACCAAGTCGCTACCGCTCCCTGTACTTCGATCTGCCTGAAGTTCCGTTCCTGCAGTAGACACTAAAACTCCAACTTCTTCAGGTAATCAATGCTGAATTTCAGGCTGTCGAACGGCGAACCGGGACAGACGTCCTGTTCCACCAGGTAATGCTTGATCGCGCCTTTTGGAGCTTTGGCAAAGATGGTTTTGAAATCAATCGTGCCGTGGCCGACTTCGGTGATGCCGCGTTTGGGCGTGCTGTCCAGGTCTTTGACATGAAACAGCGCAAACCGATTGGGATACTTTTTCATATACGCCAACGGGTCCTGATTGGCTTTGACGATCCAGTATAGGTCAAGCTCCATTTTGACCAGATTCTTGTCGGTTTCAGCCAGCAGCAAATCATAAGGAAGTTTGCCGTCAATCGCCGTGAACTCGAAATCATGGTTGTGGTAGCCAAACTGAATGCCAGCCTTCTTGCAGGCTTCGCCTGCTTTGTTGAACAGCGCCGCGTGCTGTTTGTATTGATCCAGCGTCTTGCGATCATTCGGCATCAGGAACGGGCAAATAAGATACCGATGACCGATGATTTTTGCGCTTTCAATCGTTTTGGCCAGATTGTCCCCGAGATCAGCTAGCGGCACGTGCGCCGACGGAGCATCCAGCCCAAGCTGCGTCAACAGCGCTTTGACCTGTTGCGGCGTGCGGTTGTAGTAGCCCGCAAATTCAACTTCCTTAAACCCAAGTTCGGCAATCTTTTTTAGCGAACCGTCAAAGTCTTTCGCCATTTCAGCGCGGACGGTGTAAAGCTGCACGCCGATTTTGGAAAGTTTGGCCGCTTTGGCTTCGGTTGTCAGGGCGTTCAAAGCCAGTGCGCCTGTCGCGACACCGGCTGTGGTGCAAGCCGCTTGGCGCAGAAACGTTCTTCGATTCAACATCGGATAAGCCTCCAAATTGTTTGTGATGTATGCGGAAACAGGCCGGATCATAACAGGCTGCGTCAGTAGCGTAAAATCGCTGTGATAAGATGCGCGCGCAAGTTTTCCTTCAGAGGTATTCACCATGTTCAAACCCATTTTGGCCGGTTTTTTGATGCTGCTGGCCGTTGTTGTCGCAGCAGCACAACCCGGTCGCCAGACCAAACCTGCCCCGAAACCGGCATCAACGAAAAGCGAAGACAAGGCCGAACAGGCCGCGTCTATGTTCGAAGCGGGGCAACGCGCGCACGAAGCCGGCGACCTGGCCAAGGCGGTTGAATTTTACGGCAAGGCCTTGGAACTCGATGCTGAACTGTGGCAGGCGGAATTCCAGCGCGGTGCTGCCTATTTTTCGTTGGGCAAACTGTCTGAAGCAAAAACTTCGTTGGCGCGAGTCAACCAATTGCTGGCGGAATATCCGGTAAATGACCAAATCAAACAAATCTTTGCGCGCGTGCAAACGACGCTTGGCGAAATTGCGCTGGCCGAATCCAAGCCCGAAGAAGCCGAGAAAGCGTTTCAACGAGTCCTGGAACTGAATCCCCAATCCACCCGCGCCCATTCCGGTTTGGCCGAAGTGTTTTATGCCGCCGGAAAACATTCCGAAGCCATCACCGAAGCCAAAGCCGCCATTTCTGCCGGAGACGACCGCGCCGCAATTTTTATGTTGCTTGGCGTGACGCTGACCGTCACGAACAAATTTGATGAAGCGTTGCCCGCGCTGGATGAAGCCCTAAAACGCGAGCCGAAAAACACTGTGGTATTGCTTAATCGCGCGGAAGTGTTCATCGCCAAAAACAAACCGAATGAAGCGGCGGCGGATTTGCGTGCCGCGCTGGCCATCGAACCGAACACGCGAACAAAGTTGCGGTTGGCGACGCTGTTGGCTCAGGCCAAACAATTCGATGCGGCCATCGTGCTGTTTCAGGAAGTTGTTGACGCAGAACCCGCCAACGCGGATGCTCGCGCCGCCTTAACGGCTGTGTTGATCGAATCTGGCAAAGCCGCAGACGCCGTATCGGAACTGGAAAAGCTGGTCAAAGCGGAACCCAACCGCGCTGTGCTGCGCGCTCAACTGGCAGAATTGTATGCGCCCAAGCAGCCCGAAAAAGCGCTTGAACAATATCGCGCCGCCGCCGAACTGGAACCAAAAAACGCCAATCATCAAATTGGAGTGGCTTCGGCTTTGGTGAAACTGCGAAAGTTTCAGGAAGCCGTTGATGTGCTGAAACCTTTGCTCGCAGCGAACCTGAAAGGCGATTTGGAATATTACGCCCGAACCAATCTGGCGACGGCTTTATTCGAGCTGGATGATTTTCCAAACGCCGCCCGCGAATTCTTATGGATTTTGGATCATCAGGCCAAACGCGGAGACCGCAAGCGAACCGCCATCACCCTGTATTTTGTCGGCATTTGTCTGGACAAAATTGGTGATTACGAACAGGCTATGAAAGCTTACAACCAATTCCTGGAACTGGCTTCGCCGGACAATCAGTTGGAAATTGACAAAGTGAAATTACGGTTGCCGCCTTTGAAACGTCAGATCGAGCAAGGAAAAGGGCGGAAGAAGGGATGAAGGAGAGACAACGGAATAAAAGGACGGAGAGACTGGAAAGGCTATTTTTCTCAGGAGGGGCTTTTTATGGGTATGCTGAAATTCTGGAAAGTTTTACTGCTGGCAGCATGTATTGGGATGGTTTGGGTCGCGGGTGGCCGAGCACAATCGAAAACGCGCGATCATCTGACCGAGATGGAAGTGGAACAGGTGCGCGATGTGCAGCAGATTGACCTGCGCATTGATGTGTTTATCAAAGCTGCCGAACGCCGCTTGCTGGTGTTGACCAACCCGAATGCCACGCAAAAGAAGAAAGAGGAAGAAACCTGGGGGCCATTGCCCACCGGAACCAAAGCCGAACTGCTGAGCGATTACAAAAAGATTCTGGAAGAGGGCGAAGAAAAGCTGGACGATTTTTTTGAGCGCGAACCGAAAAACGATCTGCTGAAAAAAGCGCTCCGCAAATTCAAAGACGCCGCTAACCGCCACATTCCGCAACTTCGCGCCATGGCCGCACAACTTACCGATAAGAAAGACCAGCGCGCCCTGGCCGAAGCCATCGAAGAAGCTGAAACCGTAACCAAAGCCGACATCAATTGAAGCTATGCCGAATCGCCGTGGGAAAGCGGCGCTCACATGCCGCGCCCCACCTTGCGTGCTTGCCTGGAACGCATTGGCAACAAACTGCCAGATTTGTTGAGGAATTTCTTCCCATGTTTGCCGCTTTGACTTAGTATCCAACCTGGGTTCAGTCAATGAATCCCCAACTCGCCGTTACAGTCCTGCTTCAGAGCGAGAGGAAACAAAGCCCCTATATAATTTTGGTAAACGTGGGTGACTTGAGCCTTCCTTCGCGAAGGTGGTAATAAGGTGCCATACCTGTAACTTTGGTATGTGAGCGGGAAACTTCACTTCCCACACTCGCATGTCAGCAACCCCAGGCCCCGGAAAAGAAACCCTCAGTGCCCTGAGAAAGATTTCTTGTGGAACGAGTGAAAACAAAACTGATCGAATGCACTGTTTTGAAAGCAGCGACAACAATCACCCTGACAGAGCGATATTCCAGCAACGACGTTTCCAAACCGCCTTTGCAAACAAGATTTACCAAATGCAGTCAGGTTTGGCGCTGCGGAATCTGTGCCGGGGTGGGAGGGGTGGCTCCGGATTGGTCAAAATGCCCATCCGCGATGGAGCACAACAACAAACCCGAAGAGCGTACGTAAAAAGAATCCTGGTTTTTACGAAACGAGCGAAAGCGTTTCAGGAAGTAATGCCGGGATTGCCAAGGAGGTCTATTTCTCTTTTTCCAGGCTGTATTCGCACGCGAAACGTCCGATTTGAAGAGAGCCTTTGCCCTTAACCGGAGGCGTGATGAGCAGCGAGCGAATCGGGCCGACGCGGGATTCTCTGGCGGCCTTGGCAGTCCCTACCTGTGTGCCTGTCGCAGCTTCGTAAAAGACGAATTCCAGATTGTCGTCATCCAGACGGCGATATCCGTAAACATATTCACCTGGTTTCATTTTTGCGTCGCCGATTTTGATTGCTGTCTTCGTGATGAAAAAGTGTGTGTACTTGCCGTGGGCTGAATACCCGGCAGTAATCAGCAGCACCCCGGCAACGAAATGGCCCTTGCCATCGGTCACGCCGGAAGCGGAGCGAAGCTCGGTTTCGATTCGTTCTTTTTCAACTTGGGCACGGGGTGGAATCAGCGCCGCCAATTCCTTTTCGTTTGCCTGACGCCAGATCGTGCCATCGTCCTGTGCGAACGCGACTGGAAAGAGCAGGGTGAGCAAGAAAAGAGTCATCAAGAATTTCATACCATTACCTCTATGGTGCTAATTTTTGCGTTGAAAGCGTTTTTACAAGAGTCGCTGCTGCTTCGATAAATTGGCTGTTGGGCGATGGAACAGCAAAAGAAACGACCGGGAGGGAACTTGGAATTGGGGAGCCGGACGGATAACCACTTCATGGAACCCTCCTTGTGAATCGCTCGGCGGTTGAAGGGGGATTACTCCTTCAACCGGTCGCCGAGCAGGTAAATTGACGTTTTCGGATGATAAATTTTCCAGTCGAACCAGTAATCTTTCAACACCGGAATTGGCTTTAGCTGTTTGCCCGCGAGCTTCCCGCTTTGGCAGCGTCCGGTGAAATCCCAACTGCTGCCGGTTTCAATATCAATCAACTGCCGTTTGTTTGCTTCGGTAGCGACAAAAAATTCCAGGGAGCGACCATCCAGCCGACGCTCAAATGCTCTGGCGGATTTCTGATCTTCGCCAATCAGCACGAACAAGGGCAAACCGCCGACTTCATCCAGAATCAATTGTTGTTTTTGCAGCGATTCAACCGGATAGGCTTTGGCCGTACCGTTGATGTCTATGCCGACAAGCAGTGTTCGTGGTTTCAATGAATCCGCCGGATCAACCGGCGTGACAACACGATACTTTTCGTATTGCGCTTCCCAATCTTCCGCTTCGTATTGTGCGGCAACTTTTTCATCCGGGCGAAGCACGCGGCCTTCCGGATGTTCCTGCCGCCAAGCAGCAAAGGTCAGTTCGTCGCAAAAGACCGCGTTGAGCTTTTTGCCTTGCATCGGGCCATGAATCGCTTCGCCGGAAACCTGCTGCCACCATGTGCCGGTTTCTTCATCGCGCATGATGAAATTCTGGTTGTTGATGCCGGAAAGGTGAAATTTCAGCGCCTGATTGTCTACCTTGGATTCCCACACCAGACCGGTGTGACAGAGCGTTCAATAGGTTGCCACAATCGGCACACCTCCCACGGTATCGTGAACCACGTGGTGATATGCCATCTGACGTACGGGATAGGCCACCGCTTCGCCATTGATCGTGACGGCCAGGACCATATCTTTGTCGCCAACGAAGTTCGTTTCGCTGGCTTTGGCAAAAGCCGTCTGCTTTAACGGATTGAACATCCACTCGAAATGATTCTGTTGCGCGAACCACGCCGCGATCAATGCCGGAATCATCAATATGACAAGCAAGCCGCGTTGCCACCAGGATCGTTTGCTGCGCCACAGCAAAAAGGCCAAGCTGATTGAAAACATCGCCGCCAGAACTGTGACAACCGGTGACCAGCGCTTCAGAAGGTATGAAATTTCCACTCCGCGCGGCGTTTGCGGCTTGAACGGCATAATCAGCATTGCCGGAATCATCACCATGGCAAGCGAAGCCGCAATCACAATCAGCAAAATCAGCCAAGCCAATTTACGGTTCAGGCTTTTGCCCTGGGAGCGAGTCGGTTTATTTGAAAAGTGTTCCATAGATGATTAAGTCAAAGATTTGCGCTCCTGCGCTGGCCAATGGCAGTAACAAACGAATGACCAAAGATTATGATGAACCAGCCGTTTTTGACGGATCGCAACCTTACTTCACAAAGTAAAACCTCGCAACCGAATGAAAGCACCCTCGCTGTACAATCACTGTAGCGACGGTGTAAAACCAATCGCTCGTCTTCCCCGATCATGCATACCTGAACTTAATTCAAGGAGTTTTTGTTTCTCATGCAAACCATAATCGTGACCGGTGGCGCGGGGTTTATTGGCGCGAACTTTGTTCGGTACGCGCTTGCAAAAACCGATGCCCGGTTGGTGATCATTGACAAACTGACCTACGCCGGAAACCTGGCCAGTTTAGATGACGTTTTTGGTGATTCCCGTGTCCGATTTATCAAAGCAGACATCGCTATAAAAGATGCAATGACCACCATCTTTCAGGATTTCCAACCTGACGCGGTCGTCAATTTCGCGGCGGAATCGCACGTGGATCGTTCGATTGATGATCCCAGTCCGTTTATCGAAACGAACATTGCCGGAACCTTTGTTTTACTGGAAGTTGCGCGAAAACATCTCGCCTCGCTTGGCGAAGACGCGCGTCGAACGTTCCGGTTTTTGCATGTTTCAACGGATGAAGTGTACGGCTCACTTGGGGAAACAGGACTCTTTTCTGAAACGACGCCGTATGCGCCAAATTCGCCTTATGCGGCGTCCAAAGCCTCGGCGGATCATCTGGTGCGGGCTTGGAATGAAACTTTTGGCTTGCCGACTGTCGTCACCAACTGTTCCAACAATTATGGCCCGCTGCAATTTCCCGAAAAGCTGATTCCGTTGATGGTGCTGAATGCAATGGACGGCAAACCGCTGCCAATTTACGGTGACGGAGGCAATATCCGCGATTGGCTGTACGTCGAAGACCACTGTGCCGGAATCCTGCTGGCTCTGAAAAATGGTCAGCCCGGCGGCAAATACAACATTGGCGGCGGCAACGAACGCACAAACTTACAAATCGTGGATCGCATCTGCGCCGAAGTCGAAGCTGTTTTGCCCGCTGTCGAAAATCCTGCGCTAAAGGCGCAAGGGAAAATGAGCTATCAAGACTTGAAGAAGTTCGTCGCCGACCGACCCGGCCACGACAAACGCTATGCGATTGACGCCAGCAAGATTCGCGCGGAACTGGGCTGGCAACCGACTTACGACTTTGAAGCGGGCCTGGCGAAAACGATTCGTTGGTATTTCGAGAATCGGAAATGGTGCGAAACCGTTTTGGCAGGGAAATATGAGCGCGAGCGATTGGGTGTTGGGTAAAGGAGAAAGCTCACCAAAATAAGGATGGGGCGAATGAGAGAGGTACAAGATTCGACAGAGGTTGCCAAACAAGCTGAAGCGACAGAGCCAAAAGAGCCTGGAAAAGGCTGGCTGATTTTCACGACGGTTCTGTTTAGCTGTGGAGCATCCTTTCTTCGAACTGATTTGGGTTTTTCACTTCCCACTTCCTTACTAATAGCTGGTTTTATTGTGTACAGCATTACTTACTGGATACCGCCTCGACCAGCGGTAAGCTTTTGGGTATTCGCACTAGGGTTAGCATATTTCTTTGCCGGAGCTTCTTTAGCGATTTGGTATATTCCCGACTCCGTCGCTCATAAAATCCCTTTCTGGATCGCTTGCGGGCTTTCTGTTTTCACATTTTCAGTTTCCCTTTATGGCGTATTCAGTTGGTCTCCCGCTTTCAGAAAGCAACAAATAAGTTTCAAAAACTGGTTGTTGAGAAGTTTCATTGCAATGATATTGATTGTTTTGTTCAGGCTGATTTAAACCTTAAAGGCATTACAACAAGAAATTTATGAAAGGCATCATCCTTGCCGGAGGTTCCGGCACGCGGCTGTATCCGATCACGAAGTCTGTCAGCAAGCAGTTGCTGCCGATTTATGACAAGCCGATGATTTATTACCCGCTTTCGACGCTGATGCTGGCCGGGATTCGAGACATTCTGGTCATCACCACGCCGCAGGATCAGGCGCAGTTTCAGCGCTTGCTGGGCGATGGTTCTCAATACGGCTTGCGGCTGAGTTACGCTGCCCAGCCGAGCCCTGACGGATTGGCGCAGGCGTTCATCATCGGGCGCGAGTTTGTCGGCACGGACAATGTCGCGTTGGTGTTGGGCGACAACATTTTTTACGGGCACGGGTTGCCGGAAGATTTGCGCCGAGCTTCCCAGCGAATGACCGGCGCGACGGTGTTTGCTTATCAAGTCCGCGACCCCGAACGGTACGGCGTGGTCGAATTTGACGACGAAGGCCGCGCCGTCAGCCTGGAAGAAAAACCCAAACAGCCGCGTTCGCATTGGGCAGTGACCGGATTGTATTTTTACGACAATCGCGTGCTGGATGTTGCCGCCAACCTGAAACCTTCGCCGCGTGGCGAACTGGAAATCACGGACGTCAATCGAACCTATCTGGAATGGAACGCGCTGCATGTGGAAAAGCTCGGGCGTGGCATCGCCTGGCTGGATACCGGCACGCATGAATCCTTGCAACAGGCTTCGGGGTTTATTCAGGTGTTGCAAGAACGACAGGGGTTGATGGTTTCTTGTCTGGAAGAAATCGCGTACCGCGAAGGATGGATGACGGCGGAAGACGTTCGCCGTATCGCCGAACCGATGAAGAAAAACGAATACGGACAGTATTTGCTGAGAATGCTTGAGCAACAATGAAAGTCATACGCACTGAAATTCCTGAAGTCGTTCTCATTGAACCGCAAGTGTTCCGCGACGAGCGCGGCTTCTTTCTGGAAAGTTACCACCGGCAGAAATACCGCGACGCGGGAATTGATCTTGAATTTGTGCAGGACAATCATTCGCGTTCGCAGCGCGGAACCGTGCGCGGCTTGCACGCTCAGATCAATCGCCCGCAAGGCAAATTGATTCGTGTGCTGTCGGGCGAAATCTTTGACGTTGCCGTTGATGTTCGCAGAGGCTCGCCGACCTTCAAGCAATGGGTCGGAGCCTGGTTGACGGCGGAAAACTTCCGGCAGATTTACGTTCCGCCCGGCTTCGTTCACGGTTTCTGTGTGACCAGCGAAATCGCCGAAGTCGAATACAAATGCACGGACTTTTACGACCCGACCTCGGAAATCAGCGTGCAGTGGAACGACCCCGAACTCGGCATTGACTGGCCGCTGAGTGAAATCGCCGAACCGGTCTTGTCGAAGAAAGACCTGCTGGCCAAATCTTTACAGCAGTTGATGGATGTTCTGCCGTGGTTTGAAGGGAAATGAGATAACGGAACATACGGAAATAACAGAAAAGACGGAATAGCTTTGGTTTGAGAATTTCCGTTTGTTCCGTTCATTCCGTTTGTTCCGTTATCTCTTCTTCTGGTCTGGCTGAAGAGGATTGAGATGAAGGTTTTGATTACAGGTGCAGGCGGTCAGCTTGGTTCGGCACTGCAAACAGTTGTATCTGATCGTGAAGTTGTGGCGCTGACTCGCGCTGAACTCGACATCACAGACTTTGACGAAGTCCGCTCAGCCGTTGCGGCTTATCGCCCCAATGTCGTTATTAACTGCGCGGCTTATACAGCCGTTGATCTGGCCGAAAGCGATGAAGCCGGAGCGTTCAAACTCAACGCCGATGGGCCGCGAAATCTGGCCGCAGCCACCGCCGAACTGAACATCGCTCTGGTTCAGGTTTCGACCGATTATGTTTTTGATGGAACAGGGAATCGGCCTTATCACGAGAACGATCAAACCAATCCGCAGTCGGTTTACGGGCGCAGCAAACTGGCTGGAGAACAATTCGTGGCATCGCTCAATCCCCGCCACTTCATTGCGCGAACCGCCTGGCTTTATCACCACGAACCTGCCAACGCGAAAAACTTTCCCAAAACCATGCTGGCGCAATCGCATAGAGCGTCGGTCAAGGTCGTCAACGATCAGTACGGCTCGCCGACTTATGCGCCACATCTGGCAGAGGCCGTCGCCCGGTTGATCGAAACTCAGAGCTACGGCGTTTACCATTTGGCAGGCGGCGGGCAAACAACCTGGTTCGATCTGACGCGACGGTTGTATCAACTTTTTGGAGTTCAAACCGCTGTCGAACCTTGCACGACGGATGAGTTTCCTCGCCCGGCAAAGCGGCCTGCGTATTCAGTGTTGACCACTAATCAGGAGCCTCAAGTCCTACTGCCTCCCTGGGAAGTCGGGCTGTCTGAATTTGCCAACGCAATGCAACAGGTTTCTTGAAATGCGGCTTGCAACTCGCCGTGCGTCTCATCCACAATCCAGCCCCCCAACTCTCACCGTGTTGAAAAACAAACCAGCTTGTCCCGTTTGCAATCCCGCATGAACAATTCGGAGGTATCGAATGAATAATCGCATGAGCAGAATTTTTGTCTTGCTAACTCTTTTTGGCATTCTTTTTAGCTGGGTGTTGATGCCGTCGCGGCAGGCTCAATCCGTCGAAGGCATTTCGCCGGAAAGCATTCAACGTCTGGATGCGTTGGGGTATGTCGTGAAGCGCTCCGGTGAGGGTTCAAGCTGCCGGACAATGACTGAAACCGAAGTCACTGAATTGATCAAAAATCGTCAGCCGGTGGAACTGCATCAGTTGTCAGGCGAACCAGTCAGTCAGATTCAACAACAACAAGGACTGAAAATTACCTTGCGCGGCACTCAGCAACTGGAATCTTTTGCTGCCGCCAAGCAATCGTTTTTACGCGCTGCGGCCAGATGGGAATCGGTCATTCAAACGCAAATCACTGTGGTGATTGACGTGGATTTTGGGACGACGTTTATGGGGCAGGCGTATGAATCGGACACGCTTGGTTCTACCATTCCGCAGTTGTTGGGCATTTCCAGTCAGTACGGAGTGATCCGCAACTTACTGATTTCCAGAGCCGCAGATGCGCGTCAGGCAGAAATTTTCAGCGCGTTGCCGACCACGCTAATCAATACGGATTTGGGAGCGACGGCCAACACTTCGGCCAGTTCGCCTGTCCTACGCGCGCTGGGAGCGTTGTCGGCAACAGCCAATCCCGATGCGGAAGCTGCGCAAATTGGCAGCCCGCCCGCCATCGGATTCAACTCGGCATTCAGTTATGACTTCGACCCGACTGACGGAGTTGATCCCGGCAAAATTGATTTTGAAGCGATTGCTTCGCATGAAATTGGCCATGCATTGGGGTTCAATTCTTTCGTCGGATTCAAAGAACTTTCTCCGACCATTCCGCTGTTTCCTACGACCTGGGATTTGTTCCGCTTTCGTCCCGGCAGTCTGACGTTGGATTCGATTACGAATGACAAACGCTTGCAGTTAATCGGCGGCGAGCAGGTACATTTTGTTGGCGAATCGGCGTTGGGGCTTTCCACCGGCGGCCCGGACAATTCTGGTGGTGACGGTGAACAGGCCAGTCATTGGAAGGATGACGGACAGACCGGACGCTTCATTGGCATTATGGATCCCAACGCAGGTCAGGGATTGCGCGAATATGCGACTGCGGCTGATCTGCTGGCGCTCAGCTACATGGGTTACAAGATCAATCCCGGCGCCGCAATTTCCGAAGTGCTTTCGACGGACGACGGTTCGCGCGAAGAAACCGTCGCGTTGAGCGGCGCAATGGTCGTCAATCGGCTTTCGCCTTCGCGGTATCCGGCAACCTTGCAAGCGATCAAAGTCCAGTTGCCGGTGAATGCCGATGGGTCGTCAGCGGTTGGTCAGCAAATGCGAATTGTCGCGTTTGTTGATCCGAACCGAACCGGTCAACCTCCGGCGAATCCGACGTTGATCGTGGATCGCACCATCACGATTCCGGCGCTGGGTTCGGGAAGGTTCACTGAAGTCGTGATTTCGACTCCGCCAACGATAAGCGCCGGTGATGTTTACGTCGGCGCTCAATCGGCAAGCTCTTCGGTTTCAGTTGGCGGCGACCGCAACGGAAGGCAACAGCGCCGCTCGTTCATTTCGACCAACAACGGCAACAGCTTCCAGCCATTTGTCGGAGCAGGGAACGTCCCGCTGAATCTGGTTGCTCGTGCGGAGTTTGGCTCGACGTATGGAACGACGCCGACGGCTTTGCCGGTGACAATCAGTCCCAGCGCGGTGGCTCCGGGCAGCGCCGCGTTCACGTTGATTGTGCAGGGCGACAACTTCCGAACGAATTCCGTCGTCCGCTGGAACGGCGGCGACCGCGCGACGACTTTCAGCAACGGCAATCAACTGACGGCGCAAATTTCAGCCGCTGATGTCGCCAACGCCGGAACCGCTCGCGTGACCGTGTTCACTTCCGGCGGAGGCGAATCGGCGGCGCTGAATTTCAGCGTTACGCCGAACAATCCGGCTCCGGTGATTGCTCGTTTGTCGCCCGATACAGTTGCCACTGCGGCTTCGGGAACTCAGCCGGTGACAGTTAGCGTTTTCGGAGCGGATTTCACGGCGCAAGCGGTCGTCCGGCTGGGCGGGCAAAATCGAACGACGAATTTCGTCAACAGCACGCAGCTTGATGCGACGATTCCAGCCAGCGATTTGGCGTCGGTCGGATTGAAAGCCTTGACGGTTTCCAATCCCGCGCCCGGCGGCGGCGTGTCGAACGAAGCCAATCTTTCGGTCATCAACTGCACGTATTCGTTGAGCCGAACCAGCCACACGATTTCTTCGACAGGAGTCACGACAGCGAATTTGTTGACGGCAAACAGCGCGTGTTCGTGGGTCGCGGTTCCCGCCGTGCCGTGGATTACGATGACCAGTCCGGCCAGTGGAAACGGCGCAGGCAAATTCGTGCTCAATTACCAAATCGCGGCCAACACCGATTCGGCAGCACGAACCGGAACGATTTTGATCGGTGGGCAAACGGTCACAATTCGCCAGCTTGGCAGAGCGTCCAGCGTTTCCGCCGCCAGCTTTGCCGCCGGGCTGGCTCCAAATTCGATAGGAGCAATTTTCGGAGCGGGCTTGGCCAAAAGCGTTCAAAGCGCTTCGTCTCAGCCGTTGCCGACAAGCCTGAACGGAACGACAGTCAACGTGCTGGACGGTGCGGGCGTTCTGCGACCGGCGCAATTGTTTTTCGTCGCTCCCGGACAGGTCAATGTGTTGATTCCACCCAATGCAACGACCGGAGTTTCGTTGATTACCGTTGTCGTTGACGGCGTTTCTGTCGCCGACGGAATTGTGACCTTGAGCGCAGCAGCGCCCAGTTTGTTCACGGCCAATTCCAGCGGCAGAGGCTTGGCGTCGGCACAGGTCTTTCGTACCAAAGCCAACGGCGCGCAAGGCTACGAAGCCGTCTCGCGCTTCGATTCAGTTCAAAACGCGTTTGTGCCTGTGCCGATTGATTTTGGCGAAGAGGCCGACAAGTTGTTTTTGCTTCTGTACGGAACGGGCATCCAGGGACGTTCGGCGTTGTCGGCGGTGACTGTGTTGGTCGGCAACGAAACGGTTCCGGTGTCGTACGCCGGGCCGCAAGGCGATTTCGCCGGTCTGGATCAAATCAATCTCGAACTGCCGCGCAGCTTGAAAGGCAAAGGCGAAGTGACGATCAATTGTCTGATTGATGGCCGCTTGGCGAATGCTGTGACTGTGACTTTCAAGTAGGGGTTGGGGGTTGGGAGCTGGGAGCTGGGAGCTGGGGAAGATTATAGGAGTTGGGAGTTGGGGAAGATTGTTGATGCTTGCTTGTCTTCCCATCTCCCAATCTCCCAACTTCGTAACCGTTCATTCCCTGCCTGCGTCTTCAGCCTTGCCGCCTTTTTCCGGCTGGCTTTATAGTCGCGCTGAATTCTTCTCAACAATTCGACAACCCAACAAATCAAGAGGTCTGCCCATGCGAAAGAACCTGTTTACTCGTTTCCGGCTGGGGCTGATGGCGCTGCTGTTTTGCGCCGCAGCCGTCGCCACCGTTTCGGCTCAAACCCTGACCAGCCCGAAAGCTCATTTCGGCTTCAACATCGGCGACGATTATCAACTCGCCAACTACACCCAATACGAAGCCTACATCAAAAAGCTGGACGCCGAATCCGACCGCATGAAGCTGGTCGAAATCGGCAAATCCGCCGAAGGCCGCACGATGTACACGGCGATCATCACTTCGCCGGAAAACTTCAAGAAGCTGGATCGGTACAAGGAAATCGCCGGAAAGCTGGCGAAGGCCGAAGGGCTGACTGACGATCAAGCGCGCGCGCTGGCCAAAGAAGGCAAAGCCGTCGTCTGGATTGATGGCGGTTTGCATGCGACGGAAGTGCTGGGCGCTCAGCAACTGATCGAAACCATCTGGATGCTGAACAGTCGCAACGATGACGAGATGAAGCGGTTTCTGAACGACGTGATCGTGCTGGGCTGTCTGGTCAACCCCGACGGAATGGAACTGGTTTCGAACTGGTATATGCGCGAACAAGACCCAGCCAAACGAAACATGAACATCCCGCGCTTGTATCAGAAATACATCGGCCACGATAACA
>ERZ650309.713-NODE-713-length-16018-cov-7.801729_pt1 | contig 16018 bp, 20 predicted proteins | sample MGYA00376245_ERZ650309 | MGnify/ENA primary metagenome ERZ650309 (study PRJEB26733, sample SAMN07839294) | wastewater metagenome | biome: urban; feature: wastewater treatment plant; material: waste water | place: USA: North Carolina | collected 2016-04-26 ...
GATGGATTCCATGTACACCGATAACGAGAAGTCATTGCCTGTATGCCACAAATAAGAGCGTTTCAAAGCGGTATTGCTGCCTGATGCGCAGAAGAGCTACAGAACTGCTCAAGCATTGATGACTTGATGGTGGACTTGAAAGACGCACAACTTCTGTTGGGTGTACACCCCCAAAAATTGACTTACGCTCAGGGAGCTATACACTGTTGACATATTTTTTATATTGCGCACCATGAACCAAAGCCACCCAGAAACACCATTGACCGCAGATGTTCTTCCAGAGACGGTGAGTGCAAAGGCTTCTCCGCTGTTTCCAAACAAAATTCCGATAGAGGCTGATGGTTTTCTACGGTTAGCAGATGAGCTCAAACAACAAATCGACCAAATCAAACAAACGCTGCATCCAGAATCAGATTTATGGACAATTATCTTGCAAAAGTTGCGAGTAGACTGGACATATCACTCGAACAGCATTGAAGGCTCAACCCTCTCACGCGGTGAGACTATGTTTTTTCTCACCGAAGGCCTGACCGTTGAAGGCAAGCCGCTCAAAGACTTTTTAGATGCACAAAATCATGCAGATGCGATTGATATTCTGTTTGATGTGGTCGCTCAGGCTCGTCCACTTAGTGAAGGCTTTATCAAAGAGATCAATGCCCTACTTTTGAATGGAGTGTCACATACGGTTGCCAAGAATCAGATGGGTCATCTGATCAAAAAACCGACCAATGCTGGTCGATACAAAATACTGCCCAATCACGTCCAGAAGCAAGACGGTACACTTCATCAATATGTTCTGCCAGAACAGGTCGGTTCTGAGATGGAGACGTTAATCGCGTGGATTCATGCCGAGATTCATCGTCTACCGCCAATCATGGTGGCTGCTGTTGCTCATTATAATATGGTACGGATTCATCCATTCGATGATGGAAATGGTCGTGGTGCAAGGATTCTGATGAATATGATTTTGCTGCAAAAAGGCTACTTCCCTGCGATTATTCGACGTGAGGCAAAACGTCAGTATCTTGAGGCATTAGAGGCAGCAGATCATGGCGATTTGTCTCCTTTTATTCTTTTTATTGCTGGACAATTGATCGAGACGGAGCAAAGTGTGTTGCAAGATTTAACAAAAAGCTTTAGGTAAAAGAGTTTAAGAGTTAAAACTCTTTTACTCTGCCGTTTGACTTGCCAGCGGCCTCGTATACTATGAGTGTTACTCTTTAACGCTGCGATGGGGAGCCTATGTCCATAAAGTCGGAAACAACCTCTATACAGCTTGGACGGTCAAGAAAAGACCTCCCTGCGCAGCGTAGAAAGAGAAGTGATCACAGTCTCGTGTTTGACTCATCCGACACCCCATTTCCGAAATCCCACTCCTAACAGCATGACGACCATGAACAACACAATCAACAACGAAGCCCCTTCTGAGCACGTTGGTACGAATCCAAAAGATCATGTAAATAGTACCGTTATGTCTATTGAATCCATTCTTGCAGAAAAAGGAGGGTTACTCTTTTCTTATCAAGAAGATGCCATAAGAGAAGCACGAGAAAGTCTCATACTAATCCCAGACTATAAACGAGCCATTTTTATGGCAGAGAAAGGCCGATTAGACTTTGTTTTCCACACGGTCGCACTTGAGGGAAATCCTTTTACCTTTCCAGAGGTAAAAACTCTTTTGGAAGGAATCACAGTTGGCGGACACAAGCAGTCTGATGCAGATCAAGTTTTGAATCTGAATAAAGCATTATCCCATCTTATTGGTTTAGTCAGGGAAAAGAAATTTCGACTCGACGCGGAAACGGCATGCAGCATACAGGGCATTGTTGCGCGTGAAGAAGCATTGACATGGGGGCAGTTTCGCGATGGGATGGTCTGGATTCAGGGGACTGAGTATCTACCACCAAAAGCTCAGGACTTGCCAAGCGTGTTTGCTCAAGGAGAGAAAATACTCAATGCGATCAGTGACCCCATCCTACGCGCATTTTTAATATTTCTTTGGGGAAGTCTCAATCAATTTTTCTATGATGGAAACAAGCGAACTTCACGGTTTTTAGCTAATGGAACGCTCTTGTCTCATGGTTTGCCTCCCATGACCATTCTTGCCAAAGACCAATTGATTTACAATCAGATTATGACTCGATTCTACGATACACAGGAGGCAAGTGAGGCACTGAATTGGTTGTATGCTTACTACAAGGAGCGTATCACGGGTTTCGGATTCGATGCTGCGCCATAATTTGTATTTTTATGGCCTTATGGCAAGCCCGTTGCAATCATGATTACTGCTCAAGGTATGAGTCTTGATAATTTGCATTCGTCTCTTGCTCAGTGGTCATTGGATCAATAAAGTATATTCATCAACTCACCATAGAAAAAACACGATGCGTTTTCTTCAGAAATTTACCCCGTTCGCACAGTGGTCTCGTCATAAGCAGCGTGACCAGTACATTCGTTTGCGTGGAAAAATAAAAAAAACCAAGCACGAGTACGGTGAAAACTTCACCAGTAATCTGGTACTCAATGAGCCTGATCGTCCGCTGTTTTATAATCAATGGTTTGACTTCTACTTTCTCGGGCTGGATGGTCATACGATCTGGAACGCGGTACTTTGTACGGCGAATGAAGTGTATTGGGATGAGATCGGCGAGCTTTCTTCCGCACACGCAAACTCATTACAGCCCTATGAGGAGTTTTCTTTAACTGATCTGCTTGTGCCCGTCTATGACAAACATGGACGAAAAAAGCACTATGTGATGGCAGAGCAAAAAGTGTATGCAGAATTTGGTAATCAAACCCGTAGAGCGTTTATGGCACAGTATGAATCTGAATTGATTCAAAAAGATACTGGTGATACTGCGCCTGTGTATGAGTGTTTCCGTATTGACCGAAAGTATGCCTATGGCATCGGCTTGTATGCCGTCATAGATGTTCCAGCGATTAACGCCGAAGTGATCGAAGCCATGATTGCTAAATTTCGGGCAATAGGTGAAAAAGAGTGGCAAAGTGATACGCCTGTACCACGCGACCACCTGCCTCGTGATACATTCAGTGTGATCGCGCATACGATCAAAAGCCATAAGGCACTTCCGCAATAGAAGAAAATCAGGTGTTATTTTCACTCAGCTATTGCCGTCGCCATACGTCAGGGTCTCCCAGTTGTATGACCGCATCAGTCCCAATATTTTCCAGAAATAGACCAATTGCGCCAGTAGTTGGTCTATTTCTGATCATGATAGGGGGAGCTCACGAAACGGAAGTTACAGCACACTTCGCAACCAAAGATCATTTGCTAAAAATCAAAAATGATTATACTTTCCTACTGTATGTGTAACTTTCCTACTATGGATGCTGTGAACATGACCACCGTTCGAGTCCGTGAGAAACGCCAGATCACTATTCCGAGCGATATTGGAAAATTGGCAGGTATCGAGCCAAATGATCTACTGGAGATAGAAATCACGCCACAAGGCGTGCTGCTTCGACCAGTACGCACAGGTGTGCAAGATCGAGTCAGCAAGCTCATGCGGTTTGCAGGGAGTGGCTTGTCTTTAGTCAACCCAGCCGACCCAGACGAAACAGTACGCCAGCTTCGTGATGATCGAGACGCATGGACACACTAAAAGCACTTCAAGGCGCGAAACGTGTCTATCTTGATACCAACTGCTTTATTTACTTTTTAGAGCAGCACCCAGACTTTTTCTCAGTCGTGCTTCCTATTTTTGAGCGAGGCATAGAGGGGCAATATCGGCTGGTGACAAGCGAGCTCACACTAGCAGAGCTACTGGTACGCCCCTATCAGCTTGGACGCAGCGATGTGGCAATGACGTATCGAGATTTTCTCCTTGATACAGAGCTCATAAGCCTTGAGCCGATCACTTTGGGGGCATTAGACAAAGCAGCAGCCACCAAAGCCGCTCACCGAACCGCATTGCCTGACGCAATTCATATTTCGACGGCACTTGAACAGCTCTGTGATGTGTTCGTCACAAACGATCGGAAAATGAAAGGAACAGGCTCCTTGCAAATGCTCTATCTCAGCTAAATAGAATTACAATTAAAGAGTTTAAGAGTAAAAACTCTTAAACTCTTTAACATTCATGCGATGTTTGAAAATTGGATATAAATGGATATGTAAATGGATACGCACCGCACTATCCCCTTTTCTCTTCGATCAATAGTCGCTCCCGTTCATACAGAATTTTTTTAAATTCAAATGTTTTAAATTTTGGAGTTTTTACTCTTAAACTCCAAAATATAAGCCGTGCCTTCTGTCCTCCTGATCAAAATCGATCGGGAGGACTGGAGGGGATGGCTTCAGCCACCCCATACCCTCAATCACTCAGCACCTTGGTGCTGGATTCTGGAGTGAGTATGGCTACGCCAATACCAATACCAACGCCTCAAGACTTCATCGATCTATTCAAAACGATTGGTCGAAACAAGCATCGCTACACGGTTTTTTCTGACTTTGTGACGATAGCGGCAATCACCCTGCACAACGCAATCCGCAAAGATATGGTACTAGAGGAGGAGTATCTATCTTTGATCAAGTCGTATGATGAGCCTGATCGGTACGCGCTAAAGTCGCTTTTTCAGCTCTTTATTGATTTGATGGATACTGCGCCTGTTGATCACCTAGGCGGCATCTATATGTCGCTTGGTTTTGGCGAAGAGCTCAAAGGGCAATTTTTTACGCCCTATGAGCTCTCCCGACTCATGGCAGAAATGACCCTTGCCGAGTTGATCGAGAAGCTCAAGACGCAGCCGTATATCACCATGAGCGATCCTGCTTGTGGTGCTGGAGGCACACTGTTGCCAGCCGTCTCTATGCTCATTAGCAAGGGCTATAACCCTGCAACGACGCTCTGGGTGCAAGCCGTCGATATTGATCGGGTATCTGCACTCATGTGCTATATCCAGCTTTCACTCTGGAACGTCCCTGCTCAGGTGGTAGTCGGCAATTCACTCACACTTGAGGTGCGTGAAACGTGGCACACGCCAGCGCACTATCTCTACGATTGGGAAGGTCGGAAAAAGACTTATGCCATGATTGAGAAGTTTCGGGGCTTTATGCAGAAAATTGGGCATGTGTCTTCACCCCCTGACGATGATCAAGTGGTGGTGGAGCCACCGCTGCCTGAGATTCTGATTGAGCCAGTCCCAGCGATGGTGACTGAGCCGCTAATGGTGGAGGCGACGCTTCCAGCGTCCACTCCCCCGAGCGAGAGCGAACCTGTTGCTGTGGTCGGAAAAAAATCGAGAAAGAAAAGTGATCCGCAATTGGGATTTGCTTTTTGACTCACAAAAAAAGCACTCTGTCACCAGAGTGCTTTTATCAAAAAGAGTTTTTACTCTTAAACTCTTTTACCCTCAAGCCTGTTTGAGAACCTGAGCAAGTGCGTGTGTCACCAGCTCATCGAGCGTTTTAATCACCTTGCCGTCAGCATCGACAAACTTCTCAAGCGATAATGCTACCCCCACCTCTTGCCGCAGACTCTTGGGGATACGAGGACTGATTTTCATATACTCAATCTCCTCACTTTTTACACTAGGTCTACCACCCTTTCCCTTTGGTTTTTCAAGGTTTTCAGGTTCTGGAATTAAAGAGTTTTTACTCTTAAACTCTTTTTCTTCTGATACAGGCTGCACGACGCTCTGAAGTGGGCTTGGTGCAAGCTCTCCACTCTCGCGCTTTTTGGTGATATTGCCGAGGAGCCCTGATACCTCACCGAGCTTGCTGGATTTGTCTTTACTCATCATATTTTGCCTGTAAAAAAGAAATAAGCTCTTCACCGAGCGATTGAATCTCAGCCCACGCCTTTTTGTTGTCTTCACCCTCTACGCTGTTGCTCCTGAGCAATGAGCGCATGTATGCCACCCGATTGCCAATCTCTGAAGCGAACACATGAAAGCCCATATTCTCAATTTCTGAGCGAATCTGCTGGGTAAAGTCTGTACCACGAATAGTCATGGTCAGCACCACGCCCGAGAGCAAGTCTGGATTTTTGATTTGGTGGGCGCGTATCAGATCGAGCGTGTCACCAATCGCCAAGAGGTCGAGTGGTGAGGTCTTACATGGCACGACCACCAGCGTGCTCAGATCGAATACCGCTTCAAGCTCTGTCGAGAGGTATGGTGGTGTATCGATGATGACCACCTCATAGCCGCTGATTTTGTCCTTGAGCTCTGCATAGGACTGAAAATCTTTCCGAGAAATGACGTGTTCAGGCTCTCTCCCCTCTTGTTCAGCAAATGCTGTGGCGAGCTTCGCCAGAGAGCCTTGAGGGTCAATATCGACCAGAGCCGTTTTATAGGCAGAAGAAAAAAATGAGCGCAGGTTTGAGGCGAGTGTGGACTTCCCCACTCCCCCTTTTTGGTGCGCGAGTGTAATCACCAATGGCATAGAGAAATCGCTTATAGGCTTGGTTTTAGAGTTTTAACTCTTTTACTCTTTAATGGCAATACATTTAAGTGTTTTTGCGTATAAGAGTTTTAGAGTAAAAGAGGCAAAACATACATGATGATATTTTATATGGTTTTTTTGTGCCGTCAAATATAGAGTAGGGGAGTGCCTTGGAGGTCGATATATGTCTATGAATGCAGTGCTTACACAACTGACAAGCTCACCAGATCAAGCATGGCAGACCATGCAGCAGAGTGGTATCACCTTACTTGATTTACTGGAGCAGCCGCTTCAGCGGTCAGCGCATGAGCAAGGGCTTCGGCGGATTGCCGAGCTTACCGCCGCACAGATTCATCCAAACAATCATGCGAATTGTCAGCAGTATCAAACAGAGCTGTACAATCTAATCAGCCAAAGTTTTCAGAAAACAGGGCAGGGGAGTAGCTCTTATACGCGCTCCAGCTCTCAGACTTCGAGCAGCCATACACCGACACCACCGCCGAAAAGCAAGGGCAGCATTCTGCAAAACCTTCGCAGACAAGTGCAGCAGAATACCTCCACCAACAGCAATCCCTTTCCGAATGCACCAGCGAGCCAAGTCCTTCAGCGAGGCGCGAGCATGGTAAAGGGAGCATCTAAGTATTTGCCAGCCGCTAATGGCACGGCCTCAAAACTCGCCACCAGATTTTTAATCGTGCATCCTGACTATCTCAAGAACCAACTGTTTGACGACATGGCGCACCACTTTGGCAGCGTTTTGGCTGTAGTGATAGCGTCTCTATTTATCGGTCTGATCTTTAGTGCCTTTGCCAGCTATTTTCTATTGGCTCAGGGATGGTTTGGTGTGTTTGATATTGCCAAGCATGTGTTTGTTTACTTGGGCATGGTCAATGCTTGGAACTTTTACCTTTATAAGCACCGAGGGTATCGATGGCGGTAGTGTAGTGTGTAGATCGATTGACTTTCACATTGCCACCCCTATGATGATGTTTATACCACTATGGTTTTTTCATATGAATGCAATCCAACCACCACAATCCAGCCAAGAGCCTTCATGGTCAGTACAGCAAGCGATTGCAATCATGGCTGTTGATAATCTGACTCTCGATCAAAAGAGCTTCGACTTGCTCAGTGCTGTTGATAGAGGTGAGCTCACTGTAGAAGACGTGATAGCGATGACCCATCAAGAGATTCAGCAATTGATCCAGAAATAATATGGACATAGACCCTCATTACTATGCCTCTGGTTTTTCGGAGCTAGATGACCCATACGTTCAAGAAAACGGTGTATTGATTAACCGTCTAGGTATCGTAGAGACCGAGCTTCTCAATACCTATGAAAAAAGGTTTTCTGTGTTGAGAATTAACCAAATCCTCAATGAACACGCGCCAGAGCACTTTGATACTGAGTATTTGCGTCAGCTACACCTTAGAATTTTTTCAGAAGTCTATCCTTGGGCTGGTGAGTTTCGTCGTGTGGGAATCGGCAAAGGCGATACGATTTTTCTGCCTCACCAACAGATTCAAGCCGCTTTGGATGAGCTTTTAACTGAAATAGATCAACAAAAACAAAATTTTATTGGCGATAAAGCGCAGTTTAGCCAGTCTGTAGGAGATTTTTTGGTACGCCTCAACTACATTCATCCGTTTCGTGAGGGCAACGGACGCACCCAAAGATTGTTTGTCTCAAAACTTGCTCAGTACGCCAGCATAGACCTCAATTGGGAAGCGGTGAGCAGTGAAGCCATGCGTCGAGCTTGTATCGATGGCATTGAAGGCAATACGCGAGCGATGGTTCGGCTGATCCTGCTCAATACCTAATCTTGTCCCAGCTACACGACACAGCTTGATCCACTGAGGCGACGATCCCACATCCGTGCTGATCGATATAAACCACCCACAACTTATCCATCCTTGCCAAAGAAAAAGGTAGTACACAGTCTCCACCACGAAAATCTGGTGGATTTTCTTTTTTCTTTGGCAATACGGACGGATGTTGTCTGGATGCTTTATATCAATTATTCATCACGCATATGGCATCTCAGATCACCTCGTTTCATCTCGATCATGTATCGACGCACCTCAACCAAACCTATCTGGTCTGTGAGCTGTTGGAGCGATCCATCATCAGTTACGACGACATCTATAACATCTACGATCCAGAGACCGACGAATCACAAGAAGTCTACCAGTGGCTTGTTTTCCCCAAATTTATGCAAAGTGACTATGAGCGACTCATCGATGCAAAAATCCCTGTCATTGATTCTGAGCTGGGTGCTTGGGTCGGCATTACTTCCTATGGCTCACCATATGCACTCTATGTATACCCCGAGCTTATCAATGTGCTTTTCGATAAAAGTATTTCCTACCGCGATCTTGAAATGCTTTCGAGGTGTTAAACCTTGGGAGCTTCAATTTTCACCGAATTGGCTTGGAATGGCTTTTTATGAGGCTGCTATTTTTTGAGCCCGTCATCTTCAGTCAATTGGGCAGGGGAGTGGGCTAGGGCTCAAAAAATAGCAGCTCTTGTATTGGGAAGTTTCGCGCGGCATCCGCGAAAGTTGCCGAGACAAGTTCGCCCTCTCTGCCCCTACTGACCCTGAAGTCTGGACGCAGTAGGAAAAAATACCGCCCTCGCATTGTACTCTTCAGCGAAAAAATCAAGGTCGTGCTGCGCCTCCACCTTGATTTTGTCGCTTACGAAGAGTCCATGCGGAGAGCATATTTTTTAATCTATCGTATATGCAAACCATTCATAGTTACGTCGTGATTGCACCCCTATTCAACTTGGGTGAAATCGTAATCACCATACCAGCAAGTGACCTTTTAGCAGAGCATGGCGTTGATCCAGCAACACTCTTGGTTCGGCATCAAACATGAGACTGGTCAAATATGCTGCCTGAGAGCCAAGCAGAAAATCGAGACGCTCTGGAGAAGGGATACCGCATTTTATCGTCATATAAAATTGCAGATGAGACAGTGTGGGTCATTACCGAGTGGGATAGAAGCGTGACAACGATTTTATTACCGAGTGATTATTAGCCCTATATGGGCTTTTTTTCTGTATTTTGAGGGGAGAATAGAGCGAAGAGCGGACAGCTCACTCGTGGGCTTTTATCCATATATTGAAGCAGAGCCCACGAGTGAGCAGACTTTTATAGCGTCATAAAATCGCACTCAGGTGCGATTTTATGGGCGACCCTGAAGTGAGGTCGTCAATATGCCCTTCCATCGTACTCTCACGCAAAAAAATCAAGGTAGTGCTATCGCCTCCACCTTGATTTTTGTGCTTACGAGAGTATCGCTAAAAGTGCATATTTTATAACTATTCTCTGTATGCAGTTCCTAAGAACCATGAAACATCATAAGCCACTTTTCGATCTTGGCAAGACGATTATTACGAAAGATGGGATGGCGTATATTCTCCAGCATGAAGTCGAAATTACGGAAATTTTAAAGGAGCACCAGAAGGGCGATTGGTCACATATGAGTAAATGGTATCAAAACGCGAATAAGGAAGCGGCGAAAACGAACGGATATATTATCTCGACGCATAGTTACAAGAATGAAGCGATCTGCATCATCACCGATCGGTCGCAGCGAGTCACGACGATTTCTCGATCCTATGAAGTGGTCATGATTCCGATCTTTGCCCCTGAGCACTAGGCTTGGGGCTTTTTTTTATTGACGAGGCGTGCTCGTCAAGTCCTTTTTGGGGATGGATTTTGGGCTGCCGCCAAAAATCCATAAGATCAAAACCGCTCATTTTACTGCTCACACAAGGGCTCAGGGGAGGCGGTTTTTTGTGCGCTTTGCGCAACAAAAAATCCTTTCCACCGGAGCCCTTGTGCTCTTCTCATATCGCATTGCATCCGCTAAAATCGCAGAGAGCAAGTTTGCATTTCACTAAGTGAAAAACCGTGAAACGCAGAACTTGCTAGGGGAGAGCCCCTAGACCCCCAACCCTCTTCTTAAAAATTACGCTTATGAGCCTGACACCTGAGCAACGAAAAGCCTATCGCTTGGCAGATAAAGAGCGAGGCAAACATCGGATTACTCTGACCCTAACTGCCGAGGAGTACCAATTTGTTTCCAAAAAAGCACAGGAGTCAGGAGACAAAATCAACCCATATTTCAAGAACGCTGCCCTTCACCAGATAGCTGAAAAACGCCACCTGAACGCAGAAGAGACAGAGCTGCTTCGATCAGCATTGATCGAGATCAGACGCATTGGAAACAACCTCAATCAGTTGGCACATAATGCCAACTCAGGATTTTCGATTGATACCAATGCGGTAAAACACCAGCTTCGCTTCTTGGAAGACACGGTACGCAAGCACTTTAATCGATAACCCGAGCACCTCTCGCATGATTATCAAATCAATGGGACGCAAAAAATCGACTGGTAAAAAGAACCAGTCGATTTATGCTACCTTGATCAATTACATGCTGGACGAAAAGGGAGCTCAGATCGACTTAGAGCACAATATGCCGTATGCCACAGATCGATATGAGCTCATCGATTTATTTGAGGATAATGGACGCTATATGCACGAGCGCAAAGGCGCAAATCAGGCATATCACGAGATTATCTCACTTCCATCGAGAAATATTGACCGTGACCAAATGAAGCAACAGCTTCGAGAAATTGGTCGAATGTATATTGATAAAAGAGCACGCGATAACTTGGCGATTGGGGTCATTCACGAGGAAAAAGACCATTTGCACCTGCACTTGATGATCAGTGCGAACAAAATCTATGAGCGCAATCGCCACCGATTATCCAAAGATGATTTTCTACAAATTCAAAATGAGGTGAGCCGAGAGGCGCAACAAAAATATCCCGAGCTTGCTCTGGATAATTTGTACCGTGCTGAAAATGTAAAATCACCGCTCAAAGAGCAAGTGCGCCTGACCAAAGATGAGCAAGAGCGTGCAGTACGCACCGACAAAGAGCCCAGCCAAAAGGTCAAACTTGCCGCAAAAATTCACACGCTTTTAGCGCAGCATCAAGACCAAAAAAGTCTTGATCAAGCTCTCCAGTCACAGGGACTGAGCTTGTATCAACGTGGCAAGACTTTGGGTGTGATAGATCAAGATGGTAAGCGTCACCGCCTCTCGACCCTTGGTGTGGAGCCTCATTATCAGCAATGGCAGGAGCAGCAGCGGACGGTAGATCAAGCGCGAAACAATCCGATCACCCCCGAAAAACAGCCTAAGCAAGACCCCTCGATTCTCAAAGACATTGTTACGCGGGCTCAAGAGCGTATCAGTGACCTATTGCAGTCTGAAAAGACCACCGAGCAGCGTGCCGCTGCCGATCGTATCAAAACTCATGGTCAGCAGAATATTGACACACTTCGACGAGCTGAAGCGATACAACAACGGTCAGAGCAGCGTCTGGACGCGATGAATAGACAGGCTCCAGAGCCGCCTGTTCAAGCGAGCCCTCAGCCATCAGTCGATGCAATGAAAGCACAAGCGCAGCAGCGCATGGCAGAGCTGCAAGCAGCGGAAGACCGCCGCATTCAGCAGGAACGTGCCGACAGACTGCGGACTGAGGCAGAAAAAAGAATGGCGGATATGGCGCGTAACAGTGCAGAGCCAGTTAAGCCAGCTCCTACACCTCAACCACCAACCGATGCAATAAAGGCACAAGCGCAGCAGCGCATGGCAGAGCTTCAAGCAGCGGAAAACCGCCGCATCCAGCAGGAGCGAGCTGATAAGCTCAAAGCTGCTGCCGAGCAACGTCTGGAGGCGATGAGGCAAGCAACCACCGCCCCACAGCCAGCAAAAGCTCCTGATCCACAGCCGCGCCGTGATATTCAGGCAGAGGCATTACGCCGAATGCAGGAGATTTCAGCGAACCAGCAAAAACCACCAGCACCAAACCGCTCTACTACTCCACCAACGCCAGCCGCCAAGCCGTCACCTAGTCCACAAACCTCTTCACTGGCGCAGCAGATGATTGACGAGCGTCGCCAGCGTGAGAGTGCGGTAAAACAGCCTCAAACTCCACCAGCACGCGACCCTGTTGCCGACCGCGTGACGCAGCTCAAACAGGCACGCGACAAGGGCAAAGATTTGGAGCGAGACGCGGAAAGATGATTGATTGAGGTTTGGGAGCGACTGCCGTACTCTGATGATCGATAAAAAAATAAAGAACAAATTGCAGCCCAAAAAGGAGCGTGATAGCTTCACCTATAGCCACACTTTTTACTTAGATAAGGCGATAGGAGTGCAGTCATGGGTTTAATGGATAATGTTCAACAGGCAGAAAATTTTGAGCAAAAATGCCTCTGTGTTTTTGCGATCGATGTTTCTGGCTCCATGTCATCATGTGTGCATGAGCTCAACACAGGGCTTCAGAAGTTTGCGGTCGATGTGGCGAGTGATCCTGCCCTTTGTGCCAAGCTAGAGGTGGGAATTGTGACCTTTGGCTCAACTGCTGATGTACTACAAACCCCAGCTCTCCTTGATGCTTTTGAAATGCCGATACTGAAAGTCGATGGTTTTACGGCGATGGTTGGCGGTGTACGTTTAGCGATGCAAATGGTTCAAGACCGTAAGGACTACTGGAAACAATCAGGGATTAATTATTATCGTCCTTGGATTGTTTTGATCACGGATGGTGAGCCCGACGATGATCAGGATGTCAAAGGTCTTGCCCGAGAGGTTGAGGATGCCAAGCAAGCAAAGAAATTTCAATTTTTGCCAATTGGGGTGAAGGGCGCGAACATGCAAAAACTAGCCTTAATTTCAGGAAGCAAGCCACATATGCTTCAAGGGTTTAATTTTGCCAAATTCTTTACTTGGTTAAGTAGATCAATCGATCTTATCGCCAAGTCAAAAGATGGCGATAAGATCAAATTTCCAAAGAAAGATTGGACGGAAGAAGAATACGTCGTCTAAGCACAAAAAAGCCCCTTCCATGCTAATAGACAGGGGCTTTTCGACATTATGTGAGTCACTTATATGCAAGACACAGAGGTGGTTGAATCCTTGCCGCAGACTAATTGGGTAGTTGCTGGAGCTGATTGTATTGGTGCCTCGCATACGAAGTACCAAATGCCCAAAGAAGATCACTATTTCATTAGGGAATGGTCGAACGGATGGGGAGTCACTGTTGCCAGCGATGGAGCTGGCAGTTGCCAATTCTCTGCCACTGGCTCACGACTTGTAGCACAAGAATATGTACCACAATTTTTCTTATCGCAACTATCTGAATATATTCAAGATAATAGACCTATAACACTTGAGGCATGGCGAGATATTTCCTATTTGGCTTTATTAGAATGTATCCGTCATCTTCAGCAGTATGCAGAGGCTCACGGCAACAGCGTACATGAATATGGCTGTACAGTGATCGTGATGGTGTATAGCCCTTATGGTCTGTTTTGTACCCATATTGGTGATGGTCGAGCCTGTTATCGAGATGAGTCTGGCGAGTGGCACGCCTGTATGAAGCCGTATAACCCCGATCCAGAAAACCCGAGTATTACGGTGTTTATCACTTCACCTATCTGGGAAATGCCTGAGCTCACCAAGGACTATCTGGAATCCCGAACGATTGAAGGCGCGACCGCCTTTGCGCTGCTTACCGATGGGGTCGAGAGCTACTGCTTCACTTGCACGCCGCGCGATTATGAGACAGGGGATGATCCTAATTTGCCGTCACCAGCTTTTTTTGAGCCGATCTATCAAAACTGTACTGCTGCTGGGCTTGATGCTGCGACCATATCACAGGATATGGCAGAGTATTTGTCTGGCGCACCGCGTATCTCTCAAGAAGTGGACGATAAAACGCTGATTTTCGGCTATTTACGCCGTGAGGCGTGTGCATGATTCATGTGCGGACAAGTGCTGGTGAGACTTTAATCCTGAATGGCAAGCCGTTGGGCAAAGGTGGAGAAGGTGGTGTATATCGGATTTTGAGCCCTCTGAAATATCAGCATTACTGTGCCAAAATTTACGCCGAGCCCAAGCTCATCCATCAGCAAAAAATCGATTTTATGATCGGGCATCCGCCCGATTGTTTGAGGCAAAACCTAAAAATGTGTTGGCCTACTGCTTTGATCTTTGATCAAAGTCAGCCAAACAAATTCTTAGGCTATATTATGCCGATGGCATTTCCTGCAAGCTGTAGCTTGCAGACGCTGCTCACCTCTGGGCATCGAGTCGAGTGGAGCCCGAAGTTTAATCGAGACGTGTCACAGGGCTTCCGAAACTCGCTCTCCGTTGCAAAAAATGTGGCTTTGCTGGTGTATCTGCTGCACGAGATTGGCGATGAGCTCAATCGTGGCTCAGGCTATGTGATTGGTGACTTGAAGCCTGACAACATCATGATCAACGCCAATGCTCAGGTCTCCTTGATTGATATGGATTCTATCCAGATCAATGCCCGAGGGATGCTGTACACCATCTCAGCTCTATCGCCTGAATACTCGTCACCAGAGCTGGTATCACAAGGCACCAAGAGCCCAATGACCACTGCTTCCGATAACTTCACTTTGGCGATTATTCTGTACCGTATACTCACAGGCGTGCATCCTTTTATGGGTAGCGTGCGCGGTAAGAGTGGCATGACGCTGGATGAGTCGATCAAGAAGGGATATTACGTTTTTGGGCAAAGAGCTGGTGAGTTTGAGGCTATCCCTCCGATCCATCATCGGCTCAATATGGCGAGCCGTGAGGTGCGTGAGTTTTTTCGGTTTGCCCTTGATGCAGGGCTCAACCAACCAGCCAACCGACCCACTGCAAGCCAGTGGGCGCAGCTTCTGCATGAGGAGCTCAGGACGAATCGGTTTGCGAATTTGGCATAAAGCCCCAATGATTGTTTGATAGACTCAAAGCGAATTGACAAATTTTTCTGCCCTATAGAATAGCAGTCCATCCACAAATTTTTGAGGTGCGTCATGAGTCCACCAGCGAAAGACCATCTTGCCCAGCAAATGAGTGAGCAAGAGTATCTGGATACTGAACCGTATTCGGAGGTAAAGCGAGAGTACATTGACGGCTATGTGTATGCGATGGCAGGAGCAAAAACATCGCATAACCGCATTACAAGAAATGTGCTATCTGCATTTAATGTTCATCTTAAGAGCCAACCGTGTCAGCCATATATGTCAGATATGCAGGTAAAAGTAGGTCAAAAATACTTCTATCCTGACGTTTTGGTTGATTGTACAGACTTGCCAGATAACAGCCTATTTACTGAAAAGCCCAGACTCATTGTCGAAGTCTTATCAAAATCCACTCGTCGAATGGATGAAACCACCAAACGAGTCGCGTATATCCAGCTTGAAACACTCATGGAATACGTTTTGATAGAACCCGACTTTGTGAGCGTCGAGGTGATTCGCAGAAGCGAAGGTTGGCTACCTGCACATTATTACCTTGGTGATGAAGTGACTTTTGAGTCCATCGGACTCACCATTGCGGTTGAGGAAATCTACGACCGTGTGCAAAATGAGGACATGATCGATTGGCTACTCAAGAAGACTCGTGAAGCAGAAGAGGCAGCGAAAGCAGCAGCTTCTGATAGCGAGTAAATCACAACGTAAAACCGTGCTGATGCACGGTTTTATCATGTTTGATTTGATCAGGGAAACG
>ERZ650309.715-NODE-715-length-16002-cov-3.970402_pt1 | contig 16002 bp, 14 predicted proteins | sample MGYA00376245_ERZ650309 | MGnify/ENA primary metagenome ERZ650309 (study PRJEB26733, sample SAMN07839294) | wastewater metagenome | biome: urban; feature: wastewater treatment plant; material: waste water | place: USA: North Carolina | collected 2016-04-26 ...
GTGCTCTTCCGATCTCGCTCGATCAATCCAAGAGTCGCATCGAATTCAGCGTCGGTTTCCCCGGGAAACCCAATGATGAAATCCGACGAAAAAATAAGATCCGGCCGGGTGCGGCGCAACTTGTCGATGATTTCCAGATAAAGCGCAATATCATGACGGCGATTCATCTCGGCAAGAATGCGATCTGAGCCTGATTGCACCGGCAGATGTAAGTACGGCATCAGCTTATCGATCGAGCCGTGGGCGGCAATCAGCTCGTCATCCATATCCAGCGGATGGGACGTTGTATAGCGAATGCGCGCCAGATCGGGTATCTCGGCCAAGGCATCAATAAGCCGCGCCAAGTTCCAGCTGCCGGGCCCTTTGGTCGCCGCACCATGATAGGCGTTGACGTTCTGACCCAGAAGGGTGATTTCCCGGGCACCGCTGTCAACCAACTGCCGCGCCTCGGCAAGAACCGCTGCTGCCGGACGGGACACCTCTGTGCCGCGGGTATAGGGAACGACGCAAAAACTGCAAAACTTATCGCAGCCTTCTTGAACCGTCAGAAAAGCGCTGACGCCTTGGGGTGTTTGTGATTCCGGCAGATGATCGAATTTGTCTTCGGTTGGAAAATCCGTATCGACCAAGCCCTGACCTTGGCGGGCGATCTTGGCGACCATTTCCGGCAACCGATGATAGGTTTGCGGGCCAAACACCAGATCCACATAAGGCGCGCGCCGGCGAATTTCCTCACCTTCGGCTTGGGCAACGCAGCCGGCCACCGCAATCGCCATATCCGGATTGCCGTTTTTAAGAGCCCGCAAACGACCAAGGGCGGAGTAAACTTTTTCCGCGGCTTTTTCACGAATGTGACAGGTATTCAGAATAACCATATCGGCGCCAACCGCACTGGCCACCGTCTCATAACCGAGAGGTGCCAAAACATCCGCCATACGTCCGGAATCATAGACGTTCATTTGGCAGCCGTAGGTTTTAATGAAAAGCTTTTTCGCCAAGAAGCGGTCTCACGCAGCGCATGTTTTTGCCATAGGCATATTGTCTATGACTTTACGGGTGTTGTGAAGGGAAAGCCTATCATCCGACCCTTTCCTGTCAAGCGATCCTCTTAAATTTTGGCGGATTTCGGCCAATTCTTGCCCTATCATCCTCATTATTTTGGCGCCAGTGGTGCCAAACCGGCGTCTTCACCGGCCAAGCTGGCTCTTAGACCCGCGACAACCTGCTTTTGGCAATAATCGCTTAAAGCTTTGCGGGATGCCAGAGCGGTGGGGACGATGGCGGTGGGGACGATGGCGGTCGGACTTACGGAAGGATGAAAATTTAGCGTGACGTGAATTCGGCCAATCCCCGCCATTCGATACAGGTGGGGAATTAATGACATATCCCCGTACCAGGCAAAAAAGGGGCGCAAATATCGGCTGAGGGGCAGTCCGTCCAAATGCGTATAGGCAATGGATATCGGCTGAACGGTGATTTTGTCTCGAACCTCCTCGGGCACGGCAATCGAGAACAGGGTTGATTTGAACTCAAGAACCCGGGTGCCGTCACTGGATGTGCCTTCGGGAAAGAGGATCAAATTATCCATCGCCCCGAGACGCGCACCCAGCATGTCGCTTTGTGTTTTGGCGTGGCGCGCTCTGCGCTCAACAAAAACCGTGCGTTGCAGTCGGGCCAAAAATCCGAATACGGGCCAGGTGGCGATTTCTTGCTTGGCGACAAAAGACGCCGGCAGAAGCGCGCCAAGAACCGCAATATCCATATAGGAGGTGTGGTTGGCGACAAATAAACATGGCCGCAGGGCTATTGTGCCGATCTTGGTAATTTTGATGCCGAACAATCGGCAGACGCCGCGCCAATAAAATTGGATGGCGCGCTCAGACAAGCGGGTTGTGCCGCGATTAAGGGCCATGATCAACGGCACCATGATGACGGTCCAAAGGCTATATTGCAGCAAACGAAAAACCGCGAGGCTTTGTGAAAAGTACCACATGGCTATGGTCTGTAAAATGACGGTCGCTTTTTTCTCATGCCGCTTGCGCTGGCGATGCCGGCGAAGATTTGCGCAAATAATGCTGGTAATATTTATCCGTGATTAAATCTGTCTTCACCACCACACAGACATCGGTGGTATTGAATTGCCGATCAATGACCGCGCCATCGCCGACAAACCCGCCCAAGCGAAGATATCCTTTGACGAGGGGCGGGAGCGCCGCCAAGGCGCGCCGCGGATCGAAGGCATCGCCCGCCAGCAAATTCATATTATGATAAAGCGGACGATGGGCTTTGGGGCGCAACTCTTGCGGTGCAAGATGATGTTGCGCCAGATAAGAAAGCGGCACCGCAAGATCGGTGGGATTGGTTCCCGGCAAACTGGCACAGCCAAACATCAATTGAATATTGTAGCGGAAAACATAGGCGGCGATCCCACGCCACAATAATTCTACCGTGGGCCGCGTCCGGTATTTCGCGTCAACACATGAACGGCCCAGTTCTAGAATTTCACCCTCGATGCCTTCCAGCGGCGACACGTCGAACTCGCTTGCCGTATAAAATCCGCGATGCCGCCGCGCTACACTGCGCCGCATCAAGCGATAGGTTCCAATCACCGCATCAATGCCATCACCGCGCGACCGATCAAGGACGATCAGATGATCACAAATGTTGTCGAAATCGTCAAAGTCGCGCTGGCGCTGTTTCATTTCCACGCTGGGCGTGGCACCGCATTCTTCATAGAAGACGCGAAAACGCAGCGCCTGAAGCGCATCAATATCTTTCGGTGTTAGCGCCAATCTTACTTCCAATGATCCACTGCGAACGCCGCCCAGCGGATCATCCTCATGAGCGTTCACAGAATCTTGGCCCGGGTCAACCGAAGCTGATGAATAAATTCCGCTCATATCAGATGCTGTTTCCCCCAGGCATCTATTTGTGAGAACCCCGCGTCCCCCGCGATAACGGTACACAGTATAGTTCAAGCCGATGATCGACTAAGTTATACCCCAATGACTCGGCAATTTTCTTTTGTAAAAGTTCGATTTCTTCGTTGCGAAATTCGATAACTTTTCCGCTTTCGATGTCGATGAGATGATCGTGGTGTTCGGTCTGCGCTTCTTCGTAGCGCGCACGACTTTCCTTGGAGCTTGAGCCGCGAAAATCATGACGCTCCAGAATGTCGGCTTCTTCAAAGAGTTTAACCGTACGGTAAACCGTCGCGATGCTGATGCGCTTGTCGTGAGCCGAGGCGCGTTTATACACCTGCTCGACATCGGGGTGATCCGTGGCGTCAGACAGAACGCGCGCAATGATGCGGCGCTGCTCCGTCATTTTTAATCCTTTTTGCTGACACCGCAGTTCGAGCCGCGATAATGTTTCCGAGGTCATTAAGACACCCTCTCTTCTCACCCAAGCAAGAGAGTATAGCGAGAAATTCAGCGTCCGCCTATTGATAGCTTAACGGCGGCGACGGCGGCGCGTTCCAAGGCCAATTGATTTGGCTAAACGGCTGCGCTTTTTGGCATAATTGGGGGCCACCATGGGATAATCCGCCGGCAAGCTCCACCGATCCCGGTATTGCTGAGGCGTCATATTATATGTTGTCCGTAAGTAGCGTTTGAGCATTTTAAGCTGATGCCCGTCTTCTAAACAGACAATGTATTCAGGCGTAATGGATTGACTAATCGGTACCGCAGGTTCTTGCTGCGCCGGCAAGCCCGGCGAGGATTGTAGTTTTTGTAAGGACTGAAATACTTGGCCGATTAATGACGGTAGTTCGTCAACATCAACCTCATTATTACCAAGGTGAGCTGCGACGATTTTCGCGGTTAAGGAAAGGATATCCGTTGGTTCGCTTGGCATGTCTTTCTGCCCTTACTTAAAAGATATAATTTTAATTTAAATCTACGTATCATAGGATTTTAGCTAATGACTAGCTTTTTTTACTCTTTTTTTAATCAGGTTTTTGCAGAAAACTTCAGCATTGATGAAATAGTCGCCAACACGATAGTAGTTATTTCGAGTACTTATAGAGATATATCCCAGGTTTTTATATAGTTCTTCGGCCGCTTTATTATTTACAGCAACTTCCAGAAAGACCTTCTCGCCCCCGGCGGCTTTGATTTTTACATGAAGTTTAGCCATCAACGCCGCAGCCACCCCGCGGCGCTGAAACTCCCTGGCAACGCCAAGGGTTAAAATTTCCGCCTCGGGCAGGATCAGCCGATAAAGTAAAACCCCCGCTGGATAATCATCATAACTTGCGACGAAGCCGTGAACACCGGGCTGCTGAATGAAGGTTGCAATATCGCGGGCAGCCCAAGCAGGTTTTACTTCGCTAGCCGCTAAGATACCGGCAACAAGCTCGGCGTCGGTTGACGCAATCGGCATGATTGTTATGACACCGCCGCGGTCTTGTTCACTCACTGGCCTGCTCACTCACGGGCCTCTCGCTCATGGGCGCAGTTTTCCGCCGGCACGGGCGGGAACCGCATCGGCTGGCCGCAAGTACAGCGGCGCTGCCGCCGCAAGAGATGGGATCTTCTGCGCGGCGGCAAAGCGTGACGCTGCAATCCTTGCCACTGATGCCGCATCCGGAACTGCCGGCGCGCCCACGCTGGCATCAATCTTGTCCGTGCGGAGCAGCTCTACGATATCCGTGGCTCGGTCGCCTATAACCGTCAGCGGCCCCTCGGCCGACGCCCGAACGACCGGAGCTAACAATTCAGGCTCACACGCCATGGGTTCTGTTAAAGGGTGGGGTTCTGTTAAAAGACCAGGCTCTGACAGCGGATCACGATAAAAAATCTGCACAAACGGCTCCCGGCGGCGGCTATCCACTGTCGCCAGGATCATCGGATCGGGGCAGTCGCCGGCCAAGGCTTCCAATGTCGTTATCCCCAACAGCGGTTTTTCGGCGGCAAGGCATATGCCCCGGGCGGTTGCCAAACCAACCCGTATACCCGTAAACGACCCCGGCCCAAGAGTAACCGCCACACCATCTAGATCCCGGTAATCCATACCGGCGTCCGCCATGGCCGCTTCGATCAAGGGAATCAAGCGCTGGGCTTCACCTGTCGACGCCTGTTCCTGAAGGTGAGACAGAATCTTCCCTTCATACCACACGGCGACCGATCGCACGGAGGTGGCGCAATCAAAGGCCAACAGACGGGAAACCGGTGATGAAATAGATTTCAGCACAATGACCTATGGGGACCTATTGAGCAGAACTTAAGGGCAGGACCCTATAACCTTTCGTATACAACCTTAAACGGCGCGAACCTCTTGGATCTCGGGAATATAGTGCTTAAGCATGTTTTCAATCCCCATTTTTAGCGTCGCTGTCGAGCTTGGACAGCCGGCGCATGATCCTTGCATATGGAGATAAACCACACCTTCGTTATATCCCTCGAAGGTAATATCGCCGCCATCTTGAGCCACCGCAGGGCGCACCCGGGTATCCAGCAACTCTTTGATCTGCACCACAACCTCACTATCGGCCTCGGCCGCCGCATGGGGTGAAGCCGGCGCTACATCACCGTCAACCAAGGTGGGCTGACCACTGGTAAAGTGATCCATGATCACGCCCAGGATCGCTGGCTTCAGCAGGTACCATTCCTTGTCTTCGCTTTTGGTAACGGTGATAAAATCTGAACCAAGAAAAACCCCTGTGACCCCCTCAACCTCGAACAGTTTCACCGCCAAGGGCGACCGCGCTGCTGTCTCAGGCGTCGTAAAATTAGCCGTCGCTCCAGCAGCAAGCACCAATCGCCCGGGAAGAAACTTCAACGTGGCGGGATTAGGTGTTTCTTCAGTTTGGATAAACATTCTTCTGGTCCTTGTTGGAACGGCGGATCTATCTTAAGCGTCGGTGTCTATGCCCGGACGATCTTTGAAATAGAAACCATGACTGATCAAGCTTAATCTGGAGTGGATTTGTCCACTTATCAAGCCCTGCCCCTCAAGCTGAGCCAAAACCCTATGACATTCCTTGGTGTTTTTGATGTCTAACCCTTTGCCAATGACGACCGATCTTTCCGTGGTTGCCGCTGGCGCCACCCGGCTTTTGATTGATATGGGCGTTACCTTGCCGGAGATGGATCGCCTGCTTGAGGCCTTGTGCACCTATTTACGCAGCAACGGCGTTGCCCTTGGCCGCATGACCGTTAACACGCGCACCCTGCATCCGGAAATTCGTGCTACCGCGATTTTGTGGCGTTACGGCAATGGCGTTCAGCAGCTTCACCGCACCCACGGCATTGAAAAAACCGAAGCCTATCTTAAGTCGCCGCTGTACGAGGTTTACGTCAATTATAAAACTGTCCGTCGCCATTTAACCGGCGACAACGCCGTTATTGATTACGCCATTTTGACTGAATTGCTCGATGACGGTCTGACCGATTATCTTGCCGCACCCTTGTTCTTTTTAAACAATCTTGGTGCGGGATATACGGTTGCTTCCGACCGGCCAAGCGGCTTCACCGATGCCGAGATTATTTTATTTTCCACCATCGCTCCCAGCTTGGCGATGGCGATGGAGCTGCGCGAAACCCGGCGCATCGCCCGAAACCTGTTGGGTGTTTATCTCGGCACGCGCACCGGAGAGATGGTTTTAAACGGTCAGGTGCAGCGCGGCGAGACACAAACAATCCGCGCCGCCATTTGGTTTTGCGATATGCGCAGCTTTACCCGCCACGCCGATCAAACTTCACCCGAAGCGCTTATTCTGATGCTGAATGATTTCTTTGGGGCCATCGCCAGCGCGATCGACAGTCACGGCGGTGAGGTTTTGAAATTCATCGGCGATGCTGTTCTTGCCATATTTCCCATCGCTGATCCTCAGGAAGAAGCTTTGGTGTGTCAGCGGGCACGCGATGCCGCCCTCGTTGCCATCGCCTCTCTTGGATTGGAAAATAAACAGCGTCAGCAAAAGAAATTGCCGCCGATCCGTTACGGGATCGGGCTGCACGTCGGGGATGTTCTTTACGGCAATATCGGCGGTCAAACCCGGCTTGATTTCACCGTTGTTGGGCCAGCGGTCAATCACGCCGCACGCATTCAAGCCTTAAGCAAGGATGTCAGCCGCAATCTTCTGGTCTCGGCCGCCTTCGCCAAGCATTGTCCCGAAGGTTTGATTTCCTTAGGCACACAAACTCTGCGCGGCATTTCCGAAGACAGCGAAGTTTTCTATCTGCCGAGTGACGACGACATCATTCCGTTCTAAGGACCACTTCCCTCGAAAAGAATATTGGACTCACTTGAGAAGAATATTGGCAACTTCTTCCATTTGGGTGCGTGCACGTAAGAGGTAAAATCCCAAAGAGATAAGATGGCTCGGCGTCATCTGCGCGTCAGGTGACCCGTTGATGATAATGGACGGATGCAAAATCGCCGCCGTGCGCAGACTGCCCACCATTTGATCCCATGCGCCCTGCGCCTGACGTTCGGCGATGATCGGGGCAAAGTCCTGACCAATTTCCCGTAAGATCAGGTAATAGGCATAAAGCTTGCCCTTGGTGCGATAGAAAACATCATCCGCCGCAAAATCCATCATATCGCCGGCATGGCTTGCCACCTGCGCATCGATAACGCCGGAATCAGAACCAATGTCACTGGTGATGCGATCGATCAGCGATAACAAATTATCGGCACGACGATCAAACACCGCAGCACCTTCGCCTAAGCGACGGTTATAATCCAGCAGTGCCTTGCGGGCATTGCGGTACTGCGCTTCGGAGGTCGCTGTGGGCAACAAGGAAACTTTGGGATCCCACAGCCACTCCGTACCTGGATACTTTAGCCGGCCCGATGCCGTCTGCAGATCGGCGTCAACCTGGCTTGAGCCGCGGATACGCCCGATCTGATCATTCATTTCCACCGTGAACCGCGCCAGGGCATCGAAAATTCCCTGCTGATAATTCGGCATATTATCAAGGAAGGCGCTGGGATAAAAAAACGGATCATTGGCGCGCCAGCCATTTTTATCGACTTCACGCGTGATCAAAGCAGCGGTCATGGCAACCGCCTTGCTTTCGCCGCGCACGGTTTCAACTGCCGTAAAATCTGGATTGTCGTCAATCTTGTGCATCAGGATCGCGCCTAAGGGGTAGTACAGCAGCGCCAGAACCACCAGAACGACCAAGCCGGATCGCATCACGCCGCGCGGTAAATGGCGCAAAGGTGCGCGAAAGCGCGAGCGCCAGGACGGGGTTACGGATGTAAAAGGATCAATCTCGGTCATGAAAACTCCTCAAGCTTAAGCCGGAGTATAAGCCGAAAAGAAGGATAACTGCAAAATTTTAGGGCCGGAGTATAAGATCAGATTTTAGGCCGATATTTTAAGGTCGTAAAAATCCGACGACTTCTTCGGCTTCAATAAGAATTGGCCGTGTTATCGCGCGCGCCCGCTCCGCACCTTCACGCAAAATACTGTCGACGTGATCCGGGGCGGCCATAAGCTCCTGCATCCTGGCGCCGATCGGCCCCAAAACGCCAATCGCCACGTCGGCCAAGGTGTTCTTGAAGGCGCTGAACGACTGGCCGGCAAAATGCCCAATCACTGCCGTAAGCTCTTCTCCGTTAAGTGCAGCATAGATAGATAAAAGATTAAATACCTCAGGCCGGGTCGACTTAATTTCTATCTTCACAAGACCTTTATCGTCCAAGCATTCCACCCCTGGTAACGGGTGAGGATCGGTTTTTGCTCGCTTGATCTTGTGCGCTATGGCATCGGCATCGTCGGTCAAATTGATCCGGCTTTGATCAGAAGGATCCGACTTAGACATTTTCTTTGTGCCGTCGCGCAACGACATGACCCGCGTGGCCGGACCAAGAATTAAGGGGTCGGGAAGCGGAAAAATATCACGGCCAAAATCGTTGTTAAATTTTTGCGCAATATCGCGCGCCAATTCCAAATGCTGCTTTTGATCTTCGCCGACCGGAACATGAGTGGCTTTATACGCCAAAATATCCGCAGCCATCAGCACCGGATAAACATAGAGTCCGACTGAAGCGTTCTCCCGATCCTTGCCCGCCTTTTCTTTAAATTGCGTCATGCGGTTTAACCAACCGATCCGTGCAATGCAATTAAAGATCCAGGCAAGTTGCGCATGGTCCGGATTGGCGCCTTGATTAAAAATAATCGACCGACGCGGATCGACGCCAGTCGCAATAAATGCCGCGGCCACTTCCCGGGTTTGCGCACGTAACTGCACAGGATCTTGGCGGACTGTAATCGCATGCATGTCCACCACGCAGTAAATGCATTCATAGCTGTCTTGCAGTTTGACAAAGTTACGAATGGCCCCCAGATAATTTCCTAAGTGCAAATTACCGGTTGGCTGCACGCCGGAGAGAATGCGATTCATGCTTGTTCCTTGGCGCCGCTTGTTTCTGTTGCAGTCATGACCATACCGTTCTAGCAAATTGCCTTAACCGGTTATGCCGTTCCGTTGCATTGCCGGTCAAGTCTGATGGCGATGTCAGAAGCGGTGTTTAGGGCTTTACGACCGGTGGGGTCCGCCGAAACGCTGTCTTCAAATCTGTTAATTTGGCGGCGCCTGTTATGTGAATAAGCGTGACAAAAAGCAGGAACCCGCCACCGCACAGAATCCCCAAGGCAACGACCTGATGCTTCAAGTCGCCGTTAAAAGGTTCGGCGAGTGCCTGAGCGCCTAACCACAAGGCCGCCCCCATAATTACAACGGAAATAGTCAAACGCGGCATAAATCGCTTCAGCCGGGAATCCACGACAAAATAGCTGCGGCGATGAAGAATTCCCCCTAAGAGAAGGGCGTTCAGCCACGCGGTAATACTGGTCGCTAAGGCAATCCCGGCGTGGCCCATCACCCACATCAGGCCATACGCCAAGACGATGTTAGCCAAAAGCGTCAGCCCGGCGATTTTAACCGGGGTCACCGTATCTTGACGCGCGTAATAACCGGGACCAAAAGCCTTCACCAACACGAACGCCGGTAAGCCCAAGGCAAACGCCGCCAAGGCATAGGCGGTTTGCACCGTATCAGCAGAGCCAAATTCGCCGCGCTGAAACAACACCTCGACAATTTGATAGGGAATGGCGATTAGCCCTACTGTCGCTGGCACCGTCAGCAACAGCGCGAACTCCAAGGCACGGTTTTGGCTGTCGGTCGCCCCTGCGGTATCACCCGATTTGACCTGCTTTGCCAAGAGCGGCAACAAGGCCACCGCCACCGCCGCCCCGACCACACCGAGTGGAAACTGGGTCAGGCGATCGGCGTAGTAGAGCCACGAAACCGAGCCTTGCGGCAGTAACGTCGCTAGCGCCGTTCCAACCAAAACATTGATTTGATAAACCCCAGCCCCCAAGGCGCCGGGCACCATCAGTTTCCATAGTCGCCGCATTTCTGGCGTCGCGCGCGGACGACGCAGCCGCGGTAAAAATCCCACCCGCGCCGCCGACCGGCAGAGCCATAAAAATTGGCCAATCCCCGCCAAAGGTACGGCCCAGCTTTGCGTCAGTCCGACATTCGGAAAAACACCTTTGTAGGAGAGAAGCAGGGCGATCAGCAAAAATACGTTCAGCAAGATCGGCGCTGCGGCGGCCGCAACGAATCGGTGCAGGGCATTTAGGATACCGCCGAACATCGCCGTCAACGACATAAACATCAGATAAGGAAAAGTCAGCCGGGTGAAATCAACCGTCAGCCGCATCTTTTCCGGATCCTGCACAAACCCGGGGGCAATCACCTGCACCACCCACGGCATGAATATGATCATGACAACAGTGAAAATCAGCAGCACCGGTAGCATCAGCGCCAAGGTTTCCTCGGCAAATCGTTTGGCACCCTTTTCTCCCTCGCCTTCTAGCGCCCCGGCAAAAAGCGGCACAAAAGCGGTATTGAACGCGCCCTCGGCAAAAAGTTTGCGGAAAAGATTAGGAAACTGAAACGCCACCAAAAAGGCATCGGTGACGAGACCCGCTCCCATAACCCCGGCCATGCCGGCGTCTCGGGCAAAGCCGACAATGCGACTGGCTATGGTCCAGCCACCTACGGTAGCGATAGCGCGAAGGAGCTGCATAAATTTTAAACGGCCATGGACGATGAGGGTGGATAGGGAACGGTATTAAGATCACCTGGATCGGCGTTGGGATCAGCTAGAGCGGATAACAGCGCTTTGCGGATCTCCACCAGCTTGGCATCATTATAGATCTTCATGCCGAAAATATCCTTAACATAGAACACGTCAATTACGCTTTCGCCATAGGTGGCGATCCGTGCAGAAGAGATCTGAATCCCGCATTTCGTCAAGGCGCGTGTTACATCAAATAACAGACCGCGACGATCCCGGCCATTTACTTCGATCACAGTGTGCGTCGCGCTGGCGGCATTGTCGATCAGAACTCGGGGGGGAACCTTGAAAACCCCGGTTCGGCTGGCGATCGCACCCCGTTTGCACAGCTCGTCGGACGGGCGGCATTCGCCACAGAGCGTTTGCTCGATTCGCGCCGCCAACCGCGCCAGCCGGTCGGGACGGTCAATCGGTCCGCCGCGTTCGTCCTGCACCCAAAACACATCCAGCGCCATGCCATTGGTCATGGTCGCAATTCGGGCATCGACAATATTCGCCCCGGCAACGGCCAAGGCGCCGGCAATCTGACTGAACAATCCAGCATGATCGCCGGTGTAGATAGTGACTTCGGTTACCGACCTCGACGTATCAATGCGGGTAGCCACGGTAAGATTGCGCTGATCGCGCTCGGCTTCCCGTACCAGACGGGCGTGACGGGCATGGGTCGCGGGATCAAAGGCCAGCCAATAGGCCGGATAGGGTAGGGCCGCGAAGGTATCATAGTCGGCGTCGCTCAGCTCCGGCAGCTCTGTCCGCACCGAAGCCTTGATCGCCTCAATGCGGTTGCCTCGGCTGTTACTCACCGATAGGCCACCGGATAAATATTCATCGGTACGATAATAGAGCTCGCGCAACAGCCCGGCTTTCCATCCGTTCCAGACATTCGGTCCCACCGCCTTGATATCAACCACTGTCAGCAACAGCAGAAGCTTAAGCCGCTCGAGCGAGCGAACCTCGGTGGCAAAATCCGCAATGGTTTTAGGATCGTCCAGATCACGCTTGAACGCGACGTTACTCATCAAAAGATGCCAGCGCACCAGCCAAGCAACCGTTTCGGTTTCTTCATCGCTGAGGCCAAGGCGCGGGCATAAATTTTCGGCGACTTTTTCGCCCAAGAGCGAATGATCGCCGTTTCGTCCCTTGGCAATATCATGCAGCAACACCGCAAGATACAAAACGCGGCGGCTGGCGATTTTATGAATAATATCGGAAGCGATCGGATGTTGATCTTTGAGTTTGCCGGCTTCAATGCTGTGCAGTATTCCCACCGCCTGCAGTGTATGCTCGTCGGTGGTGTGAACATGATACATGTCGTACTGCATCTGCGCCACGACCCGGCCAAAGTCCGGAATAAACCGGCCCAAGACTCCCGCTTCGCTCATCTGGCGTAGCGCCCATTCAGGATCCCGCGTCGCAGTCAAAATCTCTATAAATAATCGATTAGCTTCCGCATCACTGCGTAACCCGGTGTCGATTAGATTGAGAGACTGCCGGATACGCCGCATCGCATGAGGGTGAATATCAAAGCCATTTTTCTCGGCCTTGTAAAACAGCCGTAAAAAATTGACGGGGTCGCGAACAAACACATCATTGTTCTTGATCGACAAGCGATCGCCGTCACTCAAAACAAAGTCGCCCAGATTTTGCGGGCGACGTAACGAGAATCCCGGCAAGCGAAAAGTCGGGCGCTTTTTGCGATCCGCTTCGAAGGCCGCACAAAAAATCCGCGTTAAATCGCCGACGGTTTTCGCCACCAAAAAATAGTGCTTCATGAACCGCTCGACGCCTTTGGTGCGGCCATGATCAGAATAGCCCATTTGCTGAGCAATCAACGGCTGAATATCAAAGGTCAGTCGCTCGCTGGGGCGATCCGTCAGATAATGGAGATGACATCGCAAGGCCCACAGAAATGATTGCGCCTTGGCAAAGCGGCGCGCTTCTTCGGTGGTGAGAATATTCCGCTCGACAAGCTGATCGACATGATCAACGCGGTAAAGTTCTTTGGCGATCCAGTACAAGGAATGGAGGTCGCGAAGGCCGCCTTTGCTTTCCTTGATGTCGGGTTCTAGCGCATAGCGTGAATCCCCGGTGCGGCGGTGCCGCATATCCCGCTCGGCCATCTTGGCATCAACAAAGGCCAGAGAATTCTTATCGTCACCGGCAAACCGCCGTTTCAACTCGATAAAGAGCGCTTGATCTCCCCACACATAGCGTGCTTCCAACAAGGAGGTGCGGATAGTGTGATCGGCCTTGGCCTGCCGAAGACATTCATCAACCGACCGGGTGGCGTGTCCGACCTTTAGCCCCAAATCCCACAAAAGATAGAGCAGCCATTCCACCACCTGTTCGACATGGGGTGTTTTTTTGTAGGGCAGCAAAAACAACAGATCAATGTCGGATTGCGGTGCCAATTCAGAACGGCCGTAGCCACCGACAGCGACGATGCTTAAGCGGTCGCCGGTGGTGGAACTTGTTGCGGGAAACACATGGGCAACGGCGAAATCATGGGCGATGCGAATAATCTGATCGATCAAAAAAGCAGTGCCGCGCAGCACCTCTCCGCCATCCCCCTTAAAAGCATTGCTGCCTTTTGTGGCTCCGGCCTCCAAAAACCGGCGGCGGATTTCAGCGCGACCGTGAGTGAGTGCTTCCCGCAAAACACTTTGCACGGCTTTACGCAAAGCTGCGGCATCACGCGCGCCTCGTTCGTCATTTTGCGTCCCAGCAAGATCGTCTAATCGCGTAATCACCTCACGGCGATCGATGATCGCCCGCTGCTGCGTCGGTCCTTGCGGATACCGCGTTTGGGATAGGGTTTCTGCCACCAACTGCATAAGGGCCAGTTTAACTTAAGAAATTTCCGCTGTCTGGTACGGAATGGTTTTACCGTCACACGTATTAATGGCATTTCTGACAGCAAATGGCTATGATTGAGAAGAAATCTTGGGGTTGAGGAGAAATCTCGGGGGAGATAGATCTATGGCAAAAAACATGGGTGAGCCGGCTCTAGCCGAAGCACAAAAACTGCTCATCCCCTATCTTGATCCCGGCGAAAAACTAATCTGGGCGGAGCGACGGTCTTTTTGGGTATCCTTACGAGCGTTTCCTTTAAGGCTGCTCTATAACTTTGTAGCCGTATTCTTGTTGCTCCTCGTCTTTGGTGTCGTGATTCTTCCGCTTTTTTTTCTCGAAAATTCCGATTTTACCGTTACCTCTTTTCTTCTTTTCAACTTCCTTTGGCTTACTGTCTTCTTCCTCGAAGGAATGAGTATTTTCCGCAATAATGTGCGAAATCTTTATGCGCTCAGCAGCCAGCGCGCCTTCTTTATTAAGGTTAAACCTTTTCTTGAAATAGATGCTATTTCCCTACATCACCTGCAAGAAAAAAAGATCTATTCCTACGGCACCGCAGGCTCGCTTGTTTTTCCTCGTGTTCGGCGTTGGGGCCATAACCAATTCGCTTTTCAGCGCAATCCCCAACTTGGATTTTATGCTATCCCCGCAATCACTAGAGCCACGGAAACTTTACAGTCGGCCTTGGATTCTGCTCAGAATGAAAATGTGTTTAAAATGCCTGGCGAAGCTCGGCTCTCTTTGGCTTTAAGTCGCACGCCTGCATCGTTGTTTCAGCGACTACCCATTTCTTTTATGGAAAAAATATTAAACCGCTGCCTCGAAAAAAACGGATATAAAATAAATGAGACCATACTATGGGTAAGTCGCCCCGAAATAGGGAGTATTATCTTTTCGATCTCGTTTCTTATTCGGCTTACGGCATCGCTATTTTTCACCGCACTTCTTTTTTTCTCGATGTTTTTCCAAAAAGCCCCGCTTTCAGATTCTGGTCTCTTAACTCTAGTCTTTGTTGCTTTTATTTGGCTCTACAGTGTCGCACCGATCATTAACGGACTTCTTCAAACCTATGCTTTCAGTAATAAACACCTTTATATCATCAGAGGTTGGCTGAAGTTGTCCGCGCGTGTGATTGATCTAACTGATTTAGATGCTGTGCAATTTCTTCGTCGTTCGGGAAATACAGGATCGATTGGATTTGGTGTCCTGAGCCAACAGTTTTCTTCAGATGAGAAGCCGATTCTTTTTTTGAATAGGTTTGGCTTTTTTCACATCGAAAAAATGACCGAAGTTAAAACACTGCTGCAAGATGCGATCCTCAAGGCCCGCCGCGATATGTCGCTTACCCCATCAACCCCTTCAGCCGATAGAGAAGCTCCAGCGCCTCGCGGGGGGTGAGCGTATCCGGCGTGATCTCAGCCAAGCTTTCGCGTAAAACATCCCGCACAGGCTCACGGTGCGACACCGGCAGCGCCGTGGTGGCAAACAGCGGCAAATCCTCTGCAAGTTTCGCCAACACCTTGCCTTCACGGCCGGCTTCGAGCGCTACCAGTACCGCTTCAACACCACCGACTTCCAGGGCAGCCTGTTCGCCCGCCCCGACTACCGCGTGACGCTTGCGCTGGACCATGACGCAGGCCCCTGGGACCTGAACGCCCGCGCCACCTACACCGGCCCGCAGAACCTGGCCAAGTTCTACGACTACGCCGACGGCCAGCGCTACAACCTGGACGGCACGCCCAAGCCTGACAAGAGCCCGGGCTTCTGGGTGGTGGACCTGCGCGCCTCGTACCAGTGGAGCAAGGCGGTGCAGACCTACATCGGCATCAACAACGCCTTCGACTACCAGCAGGCGAAGAAGGACAGCTTCCTCTGGCTGGACGGCGACGGCGCGCTCGACGTCACGCACATCTGGGGCCCGAGCATCGGCCGCACGGTGGTGGCCGGGCTCAAGCTGAGCTTCTGATGCGCCGGCATCACAGGTCCGTGTTCAAGGGCATGGCCGCGCTGGGCCTGGTGGCGGCGTGCGGCCGGTCGGTCGCG
>ERZ650309.716-NODE-716-length-15995-cov-5.490527_pt1 | contig 15995 bp, 10 predicted proteins | sample MGYA00376245_ERZ650309 | MGnify/ENA primary metagenome ERZ650309 (study PRJEB26733, sample SAMN07839294) | wastewater metagenome | biome: urban; feature: wastewater treatment plant; material: waste water | place: USA: North Carolina | collected 2016-04-26 ...
GGAAGTGCCCGATTTTGCCAATGGTGCAAACGCTCCAACCGGGCAAAGCGAGCAGGATCAACAAGCCAATTTGGCCAAGCGACGCGAAATTCAGAAGGTGCTGAAGGAAATGGGTTACAAACAGCCTCAGCAAGTCGCGCTGGAGTTGCAGCAATCCAAAATCCTGCGCGCCGTATACAGCAACCGCCAGTTGCAGGAAGTTCTGACCGATTTCTGGTTCAATCATTTCAATGTCTTTCTGCAAAAAGGCGCTGACCGTGTGTTGACAACAACTTATGAACGCGACGTGATTCGCCCAAATGCCTTCGGCAAGTTCGAGAATTTACTGAAAGCGACGGCGGAAAGCCCTGCGATGTTGTTTTATCTGGATAACTGGATGAGCGCAGCGCCGAATGCTCAGGCAATGCAGCGCCGCGAACAATTTGCCAAAGCACTGGAGCGCAGACAGGCTCGATTGGGCGACAAGATGACCGAGCAGCAAAAAGAGCAAATGCTCAACGCGCAAGGCAAGATCAAAAAAGCGCCACGCGGTTTGAATGAAAATTATGCTCGCGAAATTATGGAGTTGCACACGCTCGGCGTTGATGGCGGATACACGCAAAAAGACGTTCAGGAAGTCGCTCGCTGCTTTACAGGCTGGACGCTCAAACAGCCGCGCAACGGCGCGGAGTTCTTTTTCAATCCAATGATTCACGATGACGGCGAAAAGATCGTGCTCGGCAAAAAGATCGCCGCGGGCGGAGGCCAGAAAGACGGTTATGATGTCATTCATTTGCTGGCAACACATCCTTCGACGGCGAAATTCATCTCGACCAAGCTGGCGCGTAAATTCGTCAACGACAATCCGCCGGAAGCGTTGGTTCAACGGATGGTCGAAACATTCAAAAAGACCGATGGCGATATCGGCCAAGTATTGCGAACGATGTTCACTTCGCCGGAGTTTTTCGCCGCCGAAAATTACCGCGCCAAGATCAAAACTCCATTTGAAATGACTGTCAGCGCAGTTCGCGCCATTGGTGCTGACACCACTGGCGGCCCGCAATTCCATCGCTGGATTGCTCAAATGGGCGAAGGGCTGTTTATGGCTCAACCGCCGACGGGCTACCCTGACACCGCCGAACATTGGGTCAACACAGGAGCCTTGCTGGAGCGCATGAACTTCGCGTTGGCGCTGGCGTCGAATCGGATTCCGGGAACGCGCGCTAATTTAAGCTCACTGGTTCCCGACGCTGGTACTTTGCCACCGGCTCAGCTTGTAGATCGGTACGCAAAATTGTTGCTGAAAGGCGAGCTTTCGCCGCAATCGCGTTCAACAATTGACAAGAGCTTGAACGAACAATTGCTGGCGAAAAACGATGGCTCGAAAACGACCGATGCCGCAAAAGTCGTCGGTTTGATCCTGGGTTCGCCGGAATTTCAAAGGCAGTGAAATTCGGTCATCGGTGATCCGTGGACGGTAAGCGGAAAAGAAATTAACGGCCACAGACAGCCGGCAACCAATCGGAGGTTATAAAGATGAACAGAAGATTTTTTCTGAAAAGCAGCGGAATCGCGTTGGCCAGCGTTGGCGCGGCAACAATGTCACCGTCCTTTCTGACTCGCACGCTGGCTCAGACTGGCAAAACCGGACGCAAGCGAATCCTGATCACCATCTTTCAGCGCGGAGCAATGGACGGATTGAATGCTGTTGTGCCGTTTGGCGACGATGCGTATTACAGCATGCGGCCTAGCATCGCGGTTCCCCGTCCGAAAAGTGGCGACACCACAACGGCGATTGATCTGGACGGTTTCTTTGGACTGAATCCGGCGTTGGCCAGCTTCAAGCCGATTTATGATTCTGGCCAACTGGCAATCATTCATGCCGTCGGTTCGCCTGACAGCACGCGCTCGCATTTTGACGCGCAGGATTACATGGAATCAGGAACGCCCGGCGTTAAAAGCACTACGGACGGCTGGCTGAATCGTTATCTGCAATCCAGTGCCGATTCGAAGGCTTCACCGTTTCGCGCAGTTTCGATGGGAGCCAATTTGCCGCGCACCATGCAAGGCAAAGCTTCGGCAATTGCGATGACCAGCATTAACGATTTTGCCATTCGTGCTGGAGGCGGCGAAACCGGCCAGGCATTGCAAGGCGGTTTTGAGGCGATGTACCAACAAACCGTCAACGACGCGTTGCGAGGCACCGGCAAGGAAACGTTTGAAGCCGTCAAGATGCTGAAACAGGTCAATCCGACGCAGTACCAGCCCACTGCCGGAGTCGTGTATCCGCGCGGCCAGTATGGCGACCGGCTCAAGCAAGTCGCCCAGCTCATCAAATCGAACATTGGTCTGGAGGTCGCGTTCACGGACATTGGCGGCTGGGACACTCATGCCAATGAAGGATCGGGACAAGGCCAGTTGGCCAATCGTCTGACCGAATTCGCCAATGGCATTTCGGCGCTTTACGCGGACTTGAAAGACCGCGCCGATGAAGTCGTCATTTTGACGATGACCGAATTTGGGCGCACCGCCAAAGAAAATGGCAATCGCGGAACCGATCACGGTCACGCCAGCGTGATGTTCGCGCTTGGAGGTCCCGTCAAAGGCGGCAAGGTTTATGGCAAATGGCCGGGACTAAAATCCAACGAATTGTACGAACAACGCGATCTGGCCATCACGACGGATTTTCGCGACGTCTTTGCCGAACTGGCGAAGACTCATCTTGGCGCGACAAAACTGGATTCGATTTTCCCTGGATTCCAGGCCAATCCCGCAAATTTCAAGGGCTTGATTAAAGCCTAAGTCAACAATCCGAGTAACCTCAACGCATAACCTGAAGCAGCGCATTCGCGGGAGCCGATTTTCATCGTCTCCCGCCTTTTTCTTTTATAAGCCAAATACTTAACCAGACAACTGGAACCCGCTCAGAGTCATCTTGAAAATCGCGAATCTGGTTTGAGAATCACAGCTTCGGCTTCCCAAAAGCGGGTCACTGGTGCCAACCAACAGCGTGAATCGCAACTGCGGGCAATCGAAATTGCTCTGAGAAACACAGACAATCTTCGTGCTTGCATCGCATCGCCGGACGGATATACTCACTGGCGTGCGCCGAACAGCCGCATTTAATTCAACCGATCTATCATTTGAGTGGATATTAAAGGAAAGATCGGGACTTTTACTGAATCCGTCCGCGGCTGGTTCTCAGTTTTCCCTGCGAGAGACTGCGTTCTCACCAAGTAAGTCGCAAGTCTTAGTTGTTTGTCCTAGATTCGCGCCCCTCATCCATCAAATATTTATTAGTGGGCTGTTTGTTTGTCGTTATATTTTGGAGGTCGTTATGATTTCGAACCGAAAGGTTTCGCCCGTCGCTAAGCTGCTTCGCATTGCGTTGAATGGTCCGCACCGACGCTTATTGATCGCGGCAGGCTTGATTGTGACGTTGGCAATTGGAGCAGGAGCGTTCGTCAAACTGGCGATGCCAGAAAAACCACCTATCCGGCAATCTAGTTTACCAACCGTTCCGCCCGCTCAGTATTCGCATTACGTGAGGCCTGCGGCGGCGGCCATGTTCGACATCAGCGCCACTCCGGTGACAACAGTTTCCGCCGCGGCATTTGAGCAAGTCCCTGTCGCGCCCGATTCCATCGTGACAGCTTTTGGAAGTCAGTTGGCGTCCTCAATCGTCATCGCCAATGATGCCGACCCGAATACGCCGGGAATTCAGTTGCCGACTGATTTGGCCGGAACTACGGTAGAAGTGAACGGGCGCAAGGCCGGTTTGTTTTTTGTTTCGCCAACGCAAATCAACTATATGATGCCCCCCGCAACCGAATCGGGCACGGCAAACGTTGTCGTCAAATTTGGCCAGACGATTTCCAATGGAACAGTAATGGTGTCGCGCGTTGCTCCTGGAATTTTCACCGCCAATTCCAACGGGCGCGGAGTTCCGGCAGCAACAGTCCTTCGCGTTAAACAAGATGGAACTCAGCGATACGAATCGCTTTATCAGTTTAACCAACAGGCTTTGGGGTACATCACCAAACCGATTGATGTTCCGTCAGGAGACCTTGTGGTGCTGGTTCTCTTCCTTACCGGCATTCGCAACGCAGCGGATGTAAACAACGACGGGGACCTGAAGGAAAGCATAAAAGTGTTGATCGGCGGCGTCGAAGCCACCGTATTGGGCGCCAGCGCACAGCCGGATTTTGTCGGGCTGGATCAAATAAACGCTGTCATTCCTACCAGTTTAATCGGACGCGGCATTGTTGACGTTTCCGTCATCGGACTTGGCTACAATGCGTCGAACGTGGTCAAAATTGAAATTGCTGGAAATGGCGGCGCTCAGCCGCCGGTTATCAGCGGATTTGATTCGGTAACAGCGCTGGCTGGCAGCCAGTTGACCATCCTTGGCCAGGGCTTTTCTGCCGTTAAAGAAGAAAACCAGGTGAGAATCAATGGGCTGGACGTTCCAACCGTAATGGAAGCCACCACCACGCAGTTGAAGGTGCTGGTTCCGTTCAACGTCGAAAGCGGCACGGTCAGCGTTCGCACTCCGCAAGGCGAAGGTCAGAGCATTAGCACCTTGCAGGTGCGCACTTCAATCAGCGGTTTTGTCGAAAATACATCCGGGTTGCCACTGAACAATGTCCCAATAAAAGTTTCAGGCACTCAAATTACGACAATGACCAACTCAACCGGTTCATTCGTATTACCTGATGTGACCCCAGGAGCGCATTTCGTCGAATTTGATGGCAGTTCTCTGCAATCGTCTCCGCCGTATCCCAAACTCACAATGAAAATCACCGCGTTGGGCAATCGTGATAACCAGTTTTCGCGCAACATTGTGTTGCAGCAGGAAACCGGCAGCAGTGGAACCATTGGAGGAGGATCATTCAGCGGAACGGTCGCCAGTGGTGAAGAGACCTCTTCACCAGCCCAGCCGACACAGCAATCTCTGACGATTCAAACCGATGAGTATCAATTGGTGATTCCGCCGGGAAGCAAAGTCGTCGGCCCCAATGGAGAAGCTTCGGCCAAACTGACATTGACGCCTCTCAGAAATGCGCGCACACCAGTCGAATTGCCGCTGGGATATTTCAATTCTGCCATCGTCCAAATCACGCCGTTCAATTACACATTGGAGCCGGGCGCCAAATTGATTCTGCCGAATCTGGACAAATTTCCAGCCGGATCGCTGTTGACGCTGTTCCGCTTTGATAAGGATTCAGGGAAATTCGTTGAAGAAAAAGGCGGCGCCAAGGTTTCGTCGGACGGCAAACGAATTGAAACCCTGGACGACGCAATCAAAGTCACCAGTTATTATTTTGCGTCGGCGCTTCGCAACACGACAACGATTGTTGGCCGTGTGATTAATACTGCAGGCAAACCAGTCAGGTCGCAGGTTCGCAGCAAAGGCCAGATTGTAACAACAGACGGCAACGGAAGTTACGTGCTGCGGTTCATTCCTGCGACGGAGGGCGAAGTGTTAACCGTTGACGGTTCGACACTGCTGCCGACCCAAAACGTCGTAAAAACGCCGAACGTCAATGCGCCCGCCAAAATCGGCGACACGACCAAAATGCCGGACTTGATCTTGCCGGATGAAACCAAAAACAATCCGCCAGACATTGACGTGCCAGAAAAAGTAACCGTCGCAGAAGGCAAAACCCTGGAATTGGTCATCATTATTCGGGATCGCGATCAGGGACAAACTATTGCGTCAACAGGCGTTTCCGGCGCGGATTTTGTTTCGTTGGCCAGGATCGGTTTTAGTCCAAACGCCAACAGCTATTACTTGAGGTTTACGCCAAACTTCTCGCAGGCAGGCAATTACATCGTCACTGTGACGGCGAGCGATAATCTGGGGGCCATGTCCAAAGTGGACATCCCTGTTACGGTGACCGACACGAATCGCACTGCGATCGCAACGGGCCAATCCGTTACAGTGGATGAAGATTCGACGGTGTCCATCAAATTGAGCGCAACAGACGAAGATGGAGACAAGCTGACTTACAAGGTTGTTTCGCCTACATCAAACGGCACATTGACGGGGACTGCACCGGACCTGACGTACAAACCCAACTTGAATTTCAACGGCACTGACCGGTTTACTTTTGTCGCTAACGACGGAAAATCCGACAGCGCGGCGGCGACAGTTTCAATCACTGTCACTCCCATCAACGATCCTCCGATCTTAACCGTACCCGGCGCGCAAACCGTCACCAAAGGTCAACTGCTTCAATTCGCAGTTTCGGCTTCGGACCCTGACACAGGGCAAACGGTGACCATCACCGCCACCGGATTACCCGAAGGCGCGACTTTTATTGCCGCCCCGGCTGGCGGAGGCATGCAATTCCGTTGGACGCCGAGTTCCAATCAGGCCGGAACATACACGATCAGTTTCAAAGCCACCGACAATGGAACACCTGTGTTGAGTGACACGAAAGAGGTTCGCATTACGGTTCAATAAGGTTTCGACTTTGAACCGTGCCACCTGTTCACAGAAACGTCAGGGCGCAAGTTTTCTCAACTTGCGCCCTGACGTTCAAACCAACGCCTTGTTTTCCAGCCAGCCTTAATTCTCCGGCACATCCACAATCGGCACATCCCAGTGCGAAATCAGAATCTCAAAACGTCTCTGTTCTTCTTTCTTGAATGTCGCTTGATCGGGATAAAGCTGTTTGACAATAGCCGCTTCCGGGCTGGGTTCGTGGAACACGGTGGCGCTTTTGAACGTGATCGTCACACGAAAATCCCACCGTCCGTCTTCGGTGGAATGGTAGCGCGGCTTTTCAACCTTCACACTTAAGATGCGTCCCTGTTCGATCTGCTTTTTCAACACCGGCAGATGGTTTTTCTTGAACAGCGTCAGGAACTCATCCGTGTAGCCCCACTTCGTTTTATAGTAATACTCGACAACATACGGCTGCTGCGTTTGAGCCAAAGCGCTCCGGCCCATCACCAGCAACACACCAACCAACAGCACAACTTTGAGTCCGTTTTTCATGCGAATCCTCCTGAACAGTAGAGAGTTTTGAAGTTTGAAACATTGCGCGAACGCGCGAATGAAGGTAAAAGAAGCCCCACCGAAAAGCCAGACAACAACGCAACAATAGAGGGAAAGAACATGAAAAGATGGTTTGCATCGTTTGTAATTGGGGCAATTTGCCTGCTCGCAATCGCGGCTTTGGCTCAGAGCAACAACATCCCGCAAGTCGGCCCAGTCAAAGGTTCGCTGGTTGTGGTCGGTGGCGGCAAGATTCCGGCTTCGGTTTCAGACCGGTTCATTGAACTTGCTGGAGGCCGCGACGCCAAATTCATTTACATCCCCACCGCTGGCGAAGACCAGCAACTCAACAACCAAACGGGCGACGAATCCCCACGTTTGTTCGGATTGAAAAACGTCACCGTGCTGCACACTCGCGACCGCAAAGTCGCCGACACCGAAGCTTTCGCCGCGCCAATCCGCGAAGCGTCCGGCGTCTGGTTTGGCGGAGGTCGTCAATGGCGTTTGGTGGATTCGTACGCCGATACGCTGACGCTGAAAGAAATCTGCAAAGTGCTGGAACGCGGCGGAGTCATCGGCGGATCTTCAGCGGGCGCAAGCATTCAGGCTTCGTATCTTGTCCGCGGCGCGCAAGAAGGCAACACGATTATGATGGCCAAAGGCTACGAAGTCGGCTTCGGTTTTCTGCGCGGAGTCGCCGTGGATCAACACATTAATACCCGCCACCGCGAAAAAGACCTTGCCGAAGTCATTACTGCGCATCCCGAGCTGCTCGGCATCGGCATTGATGAATCCACCGCGATTGTCGTGAAAGGCGATCAATTTGAAGTGATCGGCGCTGGCCAGGTCGCCATCACCGACGGCAAACGCCACAATAACCACAGCTTTTACTTTTTGACTCCCGGTGAGCGGTTTGATTTGAAGAAGCGTGGGAAACTGTAAAACTCAGCCGTTGCCCTGGCTGTTCTTAGGCTGCTTTGAGCTGTTCATCCATCACTTTACGCAAAGCCTCATTAATGGCCTTCGGTGTCTTAAAGAACTCAATCACATCTGGATCAAGCTGAAGTTGACGCAAAGCAGCTTCAGCACGAAAGCGTTGCGTCCTCTCTACATCCACTTTCATTACTTCAAGATCAAGCTCTGCCGGTAAATCATCGTTCAGGTCGTAATCATCGCCTTCAACTAATATCACGTTGTGCTTCATAGATTTTTCGTTCTCTCCTTGTCATTTCCCGCGCCGAAATGATGCGGAAGGTTTCAGATAAACGCTCGACATAGACAAGCAGTAATAACCGGCCACTGTCAGACATCCCCAAACAAATATAACGATTTTCCTCAATTGAGTGACCCTCATCTGGGTAATGCAACTGCAAGGGGTCATTAAACACCGATGATGCCTCTTCAAAAGAAACGCCATGTTTTTCAAGGTTACTCTTTGCCTTTGCTGAATGCCACTCAAAAGCCATTTCATTGACTCCGTTTAGTTGCGACTCGCTGACAGTTTCGCCCCATTAATCCATTCCAGCACAGTTCGGTAAGACGGATCGTCCGTTCCTGACCAGCGAGGCCCGCCTCCGTGCGGAGTTCTGCGCGCGCCAACAACGCCTTCCTGGCTGGCGTCGGAAATAGGTTTGCGCAGCAGCAAACTGTTTTCAGGGTTGATCGTGTCCACTACCTTCAACGCCGAAATGTAGTTCTCTCGCAATTGCGAAGCGGTGTAATTGCCTGCCGCATCCGGACGCGCCAATCGCAAAATCGCATGCGTGTCGTGACAGGTGATGCAGGCGTTTCCGTCGCGACCTTTGGCGGCAAGCAACGGCATGATGCGCGCCGCGAAAAATTCGTAATCCAGTGTTTTCGCCGTCACGGTTGCCGGTTTGCCGTCGCTGTACAAAGCGATTGCCTGTTCCTGCAAACGTTCGTTCGGGTCATTGGCAATTTTGGCGACGGCGGCGCGAATGGCTGGGTGCGCCGAAAGAGCTTTGATGCGACGAGCAGCGGACAGTGCGGCGGCGCGGACTTGTTCGTCTTTGTCGCCCAATGAAGCGGCAACCAGATTCAGCAACCGTTGATCGCTATCGGCTTTCGCCGTGTCGTTAATCAACCCAAGAATCAAACGCCGTTTGTTCGCATCCTCAGTTTTTAACAGTAAATCCAGCGCGGCGGCCACCGAAGCAGGTTCGCGCCATTCGGGTTTGGCAAACACCAGTTGCAACCCGGAACGAACCAATTGCGAATTCGATGATTGCAACGCGCCAGCCAGCCGAGCCTCAATTGCTACGTCATTTCGCAAATGCGGAAAATCTGCCAGCGCGCGAAACGCCGCCGCAGCGACCTTGCCATCGGCGGTCAGCACGAACTGTTTGATCTGTTCGTCGAACTTTTCCTGCCGCGATGCTTCCAGGCCGACGGCTTTAATTCGATCAATCGCGGCGACTTGAGCTTCGGCATAACTGCTGGCCAGCAACGCTTTCAGAACGGCGACGGCTTCCTGGCGATTGCGCTCACGGATTTGCAGCGGCAGCGAAGGATAAAACTCATCGGCGACAGCCCGAACGTCCTTATCGTCGTCCAGCAAGCGCCGCATCACCAGCAGAGGCAATTCTTCCAGATTGTTGTCGCGGACAGTGAACGCCGCAATCACAGCCTGTTTACGCGTCGCAGGTTTTGCCGAATTCAGCAATGGAACCAATGCCTTTTCAACAGCGGGAGCGCCTTCTTCGTAAAACTTGATGGTTTCAACATCGTTGCCGATGCGCGAATAACGCCCGGCATTGACGTATCCGCCAGAACGCAAATGGAAATCCGTCATCGCCACCAAAAGGTTTTCGCGCAGTTCATCACTGCCGTTGGTCAAGGCCTTGGCAATACGTTCGGCCATTTTGCGGCTGGCTTCGTGATGGCCACGCGTGGCTTGCGCGCGGTCTTCAGGCGTGGCCAGCAATGCAATCCAGTTGTTGTACAGGTAGCGGACGTTTTCATCGGCCAGGCTGTAAAAGTTTTCCTGCAAATTGCGCCGCACCCATTCGTGTTCGCGCACGCCCATTCGAGCAATAAAAGCGTCGGCGATGCGATCTTGCAAGCTGGCGTCTTTCGACCACCAATACCATTGCTGCAAAGATTTGATGGCCTGCGTCCGCACCATCACAAAGCTGTCACTCATCGCAGCAATCAACTTGTCAGCGATTTCCGTTTGCGAAGTCAGGAAGGAAAAATGCTGCGCGAAAATGCGCGTCGCTCCCCAGCGTGTGCGTTCGTTGGAGTTGTTCAAACTGGCAAGAATCGCGTTCGTAGCCCTGCTTTCAGGCGGATGGTTCGACGTGCCAAGGCTGCCGCCTGAAGGCGGGATTACAAACCTGGTAGCAATTCGCCGAATCGCTTGCGCTGAAACGATCTGCACCATCTTGCTTTGATCGCCGAGCAATCCAGCCAGCGGCTCAATCGCACTTTCATCGCCGACTCGTCCGAGCGCCCTGGCTGCAGCCGCACGCATCAACGGTTCACCGCTTTGCAAACTCGCGAGCAAATCATCCTTCACCGCTTTGCCGGGCGCATCCCAGACGTTATCAATTTGGTGCAGTCGCAACGCCACGTCGTTTGCGGCCAGTTTCACAGGCAACGGCTCAGCGCCAGCCTGCCAGCCTTTCCCGGCATCGCCCTTGTAAAATTCACTCAACGCCATTACCGCAAACTGCGTTTCACGAAACGGCGTGCGGAAGTTTTCATACGTCTGGCGCGGATCAAGCCAGCCTCCGAACGATTGCTGGCGGCTGAGCAGGAACTTCAACGATTTGGCGATTTGCGGATGCTCCGGCGAATACCCGGCTCGCGCCAACGTGTACAGACAATGGTAGGTTTGAAACTCAACCGCAGTGCTCGCCGGTTCAAACAGCATTGACCATTGGCCGTCTTCGCGTTGCAGCGACAGAATGCGTTCAGCATTGCGTTTGATTTTGTCGGCGTAGGCGGTGCGGTCTATTTCAGCCAGGGCGATGGTTTGGTAACACAGATCTATCAGATTTTTGTGCGCGTCTTGTTCAATCAGTGAACGAATGCGGTCGCGATATTCGATGTCAGATGCGGAAGCTCCGTCCAGCTTCACCAGTTGATCGAACACGCGCCAGCTATACCACGCGACTTCGTAGGTGCTGACGATCGGCGTGTTGCCATTGGTTTCATCGGGCGGCAGTTGCGTGCGGCCTTTGTAATAAATCTTCAGGTAATTGGCGACGCCACGCAGCAGAGCGACGTTGTGCGGCAATTTGAATTCGGTTTCATGGATGTTAACCAGCGAAGCCAGGCGGCTCATGACGTTTGCCGAAGCGCTGATGACGCGCGTCCAACTCGCATCGGGAAAGCCGTAAAACGGGCGCGGATTGTTCGCTAGCCGCTCGGTCAAAAACTCCAGCGAAGACCGTTTCGCAACGGCGTAACCGTTTTGCTTCGCGGTTAATTCTGCGCGCGTCGAAAAGTGCGTGGCATGACAGGCGATGCAAAGCTGAGTTTCGACGTGCGTATTGGAAACTCGATTAACGACGCCTCCGTGACGCGGAGTGTTGGCGTGCCAACTGTCGCCCGCGCTGACGATGTAATCCATTCCGGCGCGAATCGTCGCGCGCGGATCAGCATAGGGCGGAGCGTCATACATCGAAGTTCGCAGTTGATAGAGCACGTGGTTGGCGTCCACGCGAACGAAGTATTCGCCGCGCGTGATCGTGCGCACGGTGAATTTGTTTCCCGGCAAGGCCTGAATTTCATGCGGAGGACTGACCGGGTCCATGCCTTCTTCGTAAGGCTTGGCTTCGCCGCTCACGATTTTGAAGACCGAAACATCCACCGGCAGGTTGTCGCGTTCGGGCAAATCCAGTTCGAAATGCACAAGCTTCGGCTGGTCGCCATCGTAGCTGAATTTGAACCAGTCAACGCCGCCTTCGGGCATGACATCGCCGCTGGCGTAATCCGGCGCAGGCGTGTCGCGGTACGGCTGGCGAACTTTTTCGGCTTTTACGCCCAAAGGCAAAATGTAGGGCTTGTCATCCGCCGTCGCCCAAACCGTCTGGCCGAGTTGAAATTCATTGGCTTCGCGCCAGGTGTCGTTGGGTTCGGATTCGGCTGTCGCGTTGGCGGACTTGCTTTCGGGCCATTCAACGACAGAAACAGTCAGTTCAACCGGCGCGGCTGCGGATGAAGAAACGTCCAAAACCAGATCGCGACCGCTCCCGGCACTGCCCTTGAACAGGGTGTACAGATCAGGATCGCCCACGTGCAGCGTCTTGCTGGCAACGACGTTTTCTCCGCGATGAACGCTGACCGCCAGCGTATCGCGCTCCGATAAGACAGCCGGAGCGGGCAGCGAAACCGTCAACGAGTAGGTGCTTTTCGCCTTCGTCGCAGGCAGACGAACGGTTTTGGTCGAACGCGGCGCGAATCGTTCGCGCACATTCAGCACCTTGCGAAACCCGTCGTTGATTTCCGAGGCAGCCCCTGAAGCAAAGCGAGGCGTGACGAAACTCCATCCAGCCACTGCCGAGAAAATTAGCAGACACGCGAGCTGAATCTGTTTTTTCATGGTTGTTCTAATGAAAGCGAATACGAAAGCGGCGCTTTACGCCGCACTCCATATATTTTTTAGCGCGGTCAACAGTTTTTCGTGAATGCCGCCAAAACCGCCGTTCGACATGACGACGACAACATCATCCGGTCTGAGTTGCGGCGCAAGGTGTTCGACGATGGCGTCGGCGCCTTCAATGGAAAAGGCTTCTTTGCCAGCGGTGCGCAAATCTTCGATCAGTTCTTCGACGGACAACTGCTCTTCGGCGGCGACGCGGAAGGATTCGAACAGCGGCGCGATGATGACGTAATCCGCCGGAACGAAGGATTGCGGATAGACTTTCTGGAAAACCTTCTTGCGCGTCGTCCACGAACGCGGCTCGAAAATAGCGACGATGCGACGGTCGGGATATTTCTGCTGCACGCCCAGCAGAGTTTCTCGAATCGCTGTCGGGTGGTGCGCGAAATCGTCAATCACCGTCACTCCGTTGATGACGCCGCGAACCTGCATCCGGCGTTTGACGCTTTTGAATGTCGCCAGAGCTTCGGCGACCGCTGCGCGTTCGATGCCCAGAACTTCAGCCGCCGCGATTACTGCCAGACAATTGCGGATGTTGAACATTCCGGCCAACGGAGTTTGCACGTCCATCCATTCTTTGCCTTCACGCAAGGCTCGGAATCTGGTGACATCGGGCATAAATTCGATTTCGCGCGCAGTCCATTTCGCGTCGGGATGTTCAACGCCGAAGCTTTCCACAGGGCACCAGACGCCTTGCGGTTCAATTGGCTTTTCAATGATTTCGCGCACGACCTGCGAATCCCACCCGGCGATCAAGCGGCCCCCGGCGGGAATCAGGTTGACCAGCAGCCGAAATACTTTTTTCACCGCATCCAGCGAAGGGTAAATATCTGCGTGGTCGTATTCGATGTTGTTCAGAATCACCAGGTCGGGCAGGTAATGCAAAAACTTCGGCCCTTTGTCCCAATACGCAGTGTCATACTCATCGCCTTCGATGACGAAGTGATTCGAGTCCGTCACTTTGAAACTGGCGCCGAAATTTTCCACCACGCCGCCGACCAAAAAGCTGGGATCAAATCCGCCAACTTCCATCACCCAGGCCATCAGCGAAGTCGTCGTGGTTTTGCCGTGCGTGCCTGTGACGACTGTGGAATGTTTGCCGCGAATGAATTGTTCGCGGATGACTTCGGCCATCGAAGCGCAACGCAGTTTGTGATCCAGCGCATATTCGATTTCCGGGTTGCCGCGCGAAGTCGCATTGCCGACGACAACCAAGTCGGGATTTGATTGCAAGTTCGCCGCGTCGAATCCTTCGTGTGTTTCAATGCCCAACCGTTTCAGTTCGTCGCCCATTGGCGGATAAAATGCCTTGTCCGAACCGGTGACGCGATGGCCTTGAGCTTTCAGCATCCCGGCCAGCGAACCCATCGCCGTGCCGCAAACGCCGATCAAATGAAAATGTTTGTGCCCCATTTGTACCTATTTTATAGATTGAAAGTTTGTGGGGGCAGGATTATAGCGATGGGCAGTCCTTTTCGGTAGCCGATTGAATTTGGTGGGTTGGTTGGCTACATTGCCGCCGTTGCGAACCTCAAACCCTGGAGCGAACGACATGAAATCGAAGCGTCGAGAATTCATTGCCAGCAGCTTGCTTTCAGTTGGCGCGTTGTCGCTAACGGCTCAGGCTCAGGATAAACCGGCAACTCCGGTGGGAACTCAGGATGACGCGAAAGAAGTTGCGTTGCGTGGCAAGATCGTTTGCCTGACCGAAGAGCTGGATAAGCGGTTCAATGTCGTCCCCAATTGCGACAAACAGCATCACGTCTACAGCCTGAAAACCGCCGACGGTAAACTTTATCCGTTGCTGCCGACAGATTCTGCCGCAGCCGTTTGGATGGACGAGCGGTTCCGCAAACGCGACCTGCAAATCACCGCGCGCAGTTTTCCCGATACCAACCACATCGAAGTCATCAAGATTCAATCCTGGGTCAGCGCCAAACTTTATGACCTGTACTATTACTGCGACATCTGCGCCATTACTGCCTTCAAACCCGGAGCCTGCGAATGCTGTCAGGAACCGGTCGAATTCCGCGAAACTCTGGCTAAAAATTAACCTCACTTTTAGGAGACGCTATGACAGTCCCCGCTACTCAGCAAACTGGAACTCAATTGCCTGGGCCTTACAACTGGAATGGAGCACTTCAGAGTCCTGGTGAAGTGCTTCAAGCCAAAATGAAACATCTGGAAATGATTCAGTCCGTCATCACACGAATGGCTAATAACTCATTTATGGTGAAGGGCTGGTGCATCACTTTGGTGTCGGCATTGCTCGCCTTCGCCGTTGGCAAGGATGGAAGTCCGGCGCTCATTATTGTTGCGGCCTTACCGGTGCTGATGTTTTGGTACCTTGACGGCTTCTTTCTACAACAAGAACGACACTTCAGAAATTTTTACAATCTGGAAATCACAACGAAGGATGTCAATTTCCGTATTTCTCCTGAAACACAAGCAACAGAAAGTGTTAGGGAAGTCATGAAACGCCCTACCCTCAAGGCTTTTTATGGGGGAACATTGGCAATCGTGATTGCAATTGCGATCTTGCTGTTTGTCATTTGGCTGCTGTCTCCCGCCAAGCCGCAAGAGAAACCATCAGCGGCTTCTGCATCGCCCAGCCCAACAGTAGCGACTTCAAATAACAGTTCGCCAAGTTCGCTGCCATCGCCGTCTACAACTATCCCAGCGGCCAAGTAACACATGCCGGATCAAATCCTGAACTTACGTGAACTCAACCGAGCGACGCTTGCTCGCCAAATGCTGTTGAAGCGGGAAAACTTGTCAGTTCCAGCAGCTATCGAACGGCTGGCCGGGATGCAGGCACAACTGGCTTCAGCGCCGTTCGTTGGGTTGTGGACTCGGCTCAAGGATTTCAAACGCGAAGACCTGGCGGCAGCCATCGAAGCCCGGACAGTTGTCAAAGCCACGATGATGCGGGCGACGTTGCATCTTTGCTCCGCGGAAGATTTCCTCCGGTTTCGTTCGACACTGCAACCGGTTTTGAGCGGAGCCATTGAAGCCATTGCCAAACAACGTGGCAGCGATTTTGATCAAGGCAAGCTGCTGACCCAGGCGCGAAAATTCATCAGCGAAAAGCCGCGCACCTTTGCCGAAATTAGTGAATGGGTTTCGGGTTTGCTGCCGGATCAGGATGTAGGCGTGTTGCGATATACGATTCGAACGCATTTGCCGATGGTGCAAGTGCCGATTTCCGGCGGATGGAGTTATTCCAGCAAACCGGAATTTACTCTGGCTGAATCGTGGATTGGCCGGAAGATTTCGGCCCTCGGCAATCCGCAAGACGACCTGAAAGAATTGGCGCGGCGTTATCTGGCGGCGTTCGGCCCGGCTTCGGTAAACGATATGCAAACGTGGTCGGGAGATCGG
>ERZ650309.718-NODE-718-length-15991-cov-4.067206_pt1 | contig 15991 bp, 14 predicted proteins | sample MGYA00376245_ERZ650309 | MGnify/ENA primary metagenome ERZ650309 (study PRJEB26733, sample SAMN07839294) | wastewater metagenome | biome: urban; feature: wastewater treatment plant; material: waste water | place: USA: North Carolina | collected 2016-04-26 ...
ATCTACACAGGCGAAGACACTCTTTCCCTACACGACGCTCTTCCGATCTGGCTTCTTCATAACCACCAACAACGGCCGCTCGTCCCACTTGGGGTGGCGTGCCGCGATGCAGGCAGCCATTGCGACGGCGGGGTGGGCCATGGCAATGTTTTCCAGGTCAATGGAGCCGATCCATTCGCCGCCTGACTTGATCACATCTTTGGCGCGGTCGGTGATTTGCATGAAACCGTCCGGGTCGATTCTGGCAGTGTCGCCCGAAACTGACCACAACCGCCCCTCGATGTGTTGAAACGTTTCTGCGGACTTCTCCGGATCGCCGAAATATCCCACCGGTATGTTGCCACTGCGCGCGACAAAACCTGTCTCGCCGGGCAACCCCAGGCGACCATCAACCACGATCGTCTGGGTGTCGCTGATCGGGAGTCGCATCATGCCCTCGTCACTTGGCAGGGCCATGCCACTGACACCCGTCTCGGATGAGCCCATTCCGTCGGTTATCGCGGCATTGGGCAGCAACGACTTGAGGTCCGCCTTCACAGTGTCAGAAAAGACCGCGCCGCCTGACCCAAGGTTGACCACATGGCCGAGATCCCATCTCCCGGGATTGTCGCGCAGGGCGTCGCGCAAGGGAATTGCCATTGCATCGCCAACGATTTGCACCATGTTCGCGCCCTCCCGCTCGACGCGATCCCAAATGGCACAGGCATCAAAACTGCGTACCGGATCCAGAACCAGCGTCAGCCCGGACAGCACTGCACCAAGTGCAGCCCAAATGGCTGCACCGTGCATGAGCGGAGCCGTTGGAAACATCGTCAGCGCATGGCCTCCGGTGGCCCGCGCCGCGATGTCCCCAGGATTTCTGCAGGGTCCATCCGGATGATAATAGCCAGCTCCATTCAGACAGGCGAAGAAGAATGCCCTGTGCGGCCACATCACTCCCTTGGGCATGCCGGTCGTACCGCCGGTATACAAAAGGAGAATATCGTCCTCATGTCGCACAAAGGGCCCGCGAACGGGTGTCTCGAGCAATTCGGAATATGTCGGGCTCTTTGCCGGACCCAGGGCATCCTCTACGGCAATCGTCAAACGCAGCCGTTGCAGGTCGCCCCGGACGTCCTCCATGACCGGACTGAATTCGGCGCCATGAATGACCGCGACGGCCTGGGCATTGTCAAACAGGTAACGCAATTCCTCTGCACGGTAGCGATAATTCACGTTGAACGGGACAGCGCCAATCTTGAAAGCGGCAAACAGGGACTCCAGATATTCCGGACCGTTCATCATGTAGAGGCCAACGCTGTCCCCCCGCCTTACGCCACGGTCCCATAGACCGGACGCAATATGATCGGCGCGCGCATTCAGGTCGGCATAGCTCAGATGGCCCGCATCAGACTTGATCGCGATGCGGTCTGGAATCTGGGCCGCGACAGTCTCGAAAAGGTCAGCAAGATGAAACTGGGCGGCCATCAGTATACTGCGGCAGGATTTTTTTCGGGCGGGCTGCCAAGCATCTCGCGATAGGATGGGCGTTCCCTGCCCCGATCAGTGACACCCAGTTCCTTGGCAATCTCGGCCCCGATCAACGTTCGTCCCGAAAGCGCATCGCGATTTGGCGACTGGTCGATCGCATCCAAAATGTGCGCTGTAAACTCTGGGTTTTCCGCGCTTTCGATAAAGCCTTCATATTGCTCGGGATTGGTTTCACGGGCAATCAAACTGCGTTCTGTCACAAGGGGGCCCATCCAGATCGAGACACTGACTACGCCCGTTCCGCGCAGATCATGTTCCATATCGTGGGCGAACTTGTCGATGCCTGCCTTCTGGGCGCCATAGGCTGGCCCGTGCATGTAGCAGCTGCCGCCGAATGAAGACCCGAATGCAATCAGGCCATGCTTCTGCTTCACCATCATCCTTGCGGCATGCCAGCTCGCCACATAGGCAGAACGCAAGCCGACATCGAGAATCCTGGCCGCATCCAGCTCCTTTTCCCAGAACGGCAGCTTCTCGATCAACTGGTGATGGATATATGTCGCATTGTTGACAAGAACGTCCAGGCGGCCCTGTTCGCGCTCAATCTGTTCAAACACCTTCGCAACCTGATCATCGTCGGCATGATCGCACAAGACAGCCACCCCGTTGCCGCCGCGTTCGGTGATTGCTGCGGCCGTTTCAGCAACAGTTCCCGGCAATATCGAGCCATCCCAGCCCTTGGCATTGCCGGGCGACAAAGTCCGTCCGGTGACGTAAACGGTGTAACCAAGCTCACCAAATCCACGCGCAATTCCCGCGCCTGCACCCCGGCTCGCACCGGTAACCAGTGCCACCTTACCGATTGCCATTTGAAACCCCTCTCGATTCGACGCACATAGCCTATAAAAACGATAAATAGCCTAGATTTGCGAATATAAAAGGGTTATATTTTACGCAAATAGCGAAAGGATGACCTTTGGACGACATTCCCTATCTCGCACGCGGAATCAACATGCTTGGAACGGACTCGAGCGTACTCGTTTCGACGTCAAAATATCTGAACTCTCCCAGGCTGCGAGAATGGATCGCATTCATTGCACTCAAGAAAAACGGCCCTGATTTCCCTCCGGCCGCGGAAATGTACCAATTGCTGCCTATTCTCAATGAACTGCGTGACTTCGACCATATCGAAGCCATGATCAGCGAAGAACGCAAATCGAACCCTCGCTTTGATGCCTGGTTCGAGACTGGCTTCATCTCAGATTATGTCATCGACGACTTGAAATCCTGTGCGCCGGGAACGGTCGGAGGCATTTACTACAAGACGGCAACCGAGGGGAATTATGAAATCCAGATTGTCCCCAATTTCAAGCCTCGCTCACAATGGGAGTTTTATTCTCTGCGTTCCGGCCAGACCCACGATTATGAGCACATACTGACAGGTGGCGGGTTCAACTATATGGGTGAGCTTATTCCCTATTGGTTCCGGCTCGCCACAATCCATACCCACATCCAGAACAAGGAACTTGCAGGCGAGATGAGCGTGCTCTCGATCCTTGGCACGATGCGCTATGTTGTGCGCACGATGCTCCATTATCCGCAGGTTTGGGAGTGCGCCCTCGAATGCATACAGCAGGGCATCCGCATTGGTCGGCAGTCGGAGCCGTTCTGGATGGCAAAGATTGAAGACGTGTGGCACATGCCGTTGGAAGAGGCACGCGCGCATTTGGGCGTACGCGGAGCGATTGACCTCGATACGCAGAAGGAAGGTGATTTCTGGGGAGGATTGAGGGCAACGCTATGAACCAGTATGATCTGGTCATCCGCGGCGGAACGATCGCCGACGGCACGGGCGGCGAGCTGATTGCGGCAGACGTTGCGATCAAGGGCGGCTACATCGCAGCGATTGGCCAGTCACTTGCGGCGGGCGACGAAGAAATCGACGCCGCGGGCCGAATAGTTACTCCGGGATTTGTCGACGTCCACACGCATTATGACGGACAGGCAATCTGGGGAGAAGAACTCTCCCCGTCATCTGGACATGGCGTAACGACGGTCGTGATGGGCAATTGCGGAGTCGGGTTTGCTCCGTGCCGAAAGCAAGATCGGGATATGCTGATCAACGTCATGGAGGGAGTGGAGGACATCCCCGGCGTCGTGATGACGGAAGGGCTGCCATGGGATTGGGAGACATTTCCTCAATATCTTGACCGGCTCGAAGCGGGCAGGCGCGACATTGATGTTGCAGCCTACATTCCGCACTCCCCATTGCGCGTTTATGCCATGGGCGAACGCGGCGCGCGGCGCGAGCCTGCAAATGCAGACGATCTCGACCGGATGCGTGCCTTGACCAGGGAAGCGATCCAGGCAGGCGCAATCGGCTTTGCAACCTCGCGGCTATCAATTCATCGCACTGCCGACGGCGGTTCTATCCCCACGTTTGAAGCCGATATTGCAGAACTGAAGGCAATCTGCGCCGGCATGGCAGATGCTGGCGCAGGGACGTTCCAGATCGTTCTCGACGCCTTTGTTGGCTGGGACAAGGAATATGCCGTTATCGATGCTGTGGTTGAAGCGACGGGCCGTCCTGCGACCTTCACGCTTGCAAGCGGCAACGATGCACCACCGCGCTGGCGGAACGTCCTCCGCCTGATGGAAGCAAGCACGGCAAAAGGAGCGAAGGTCACGGCTCAGGTCATGCCGCGCCCTATCGGGTTGATCGCCGGACTGGAATTGACCGTCCATCCCTTTGTGCTCTGTCCCAGCTGGGCAAAGATCGCGGATCTGCCATTGGCCGAGAAAGTCGCTGCCATGCGGGAACCAGATCTGCGCAAGGCCCTGTTGAGTGAGGAATTTGGCGAGGGCCATCCTTTCAATGCGCTTGCACGCAACTGGGAATGGATGTTTCCGCTCGACAGTCCGCCAGACTATGCTCCACCCAAATCAAGCAGCATGGCGGATCAGGCGCGCACAAGAGGTTGCACGCCGCAAGAGGTCGCCTACGAAAGATTGCTTGCGACGGACGGCAAAGGTCTGTTCCTTGCAGCTCTCGGCAATTTCGAGAATGCGTCGCTCGACAGTGCTCACGAAATGCTCGCACACCCCCATTGCGTGCCTGCATTGGGAGATGGCGGCGCTCATTACGGCGCAATTTGTGATGCGAGTTATTCAACCTTCCTGCTCAAGCATTTCGTTCGCGATCGCCGGGACGGAGGGTTTGGGTTGGCCGAGGCAGTCCATATGCTGTCGCAGAAATCGGCATTGGCAGTTGGTCTTGCCGATCGCGGCACATTGAAGGTTGGAGCAAAGGCCGACATCAACGTCATCGATATGGACAGGCTCGAGCTCCACATTCCAGAGATTGTCAGGGATCTGCCGGCAGGCGGACGCAGATTGCATCAGCGCGCAACCGGGTATGATGCAACGATCGTAAGCGGGGAAATCATTCGCAGATTTGATGAAAGCACTGGAGCGAGGCCAGGGCGCCTCGTTCGCGGCGCTCAGGCTGCCTAAAGCGGCACTCTGAGGCTCGTCAGCCTTTGACCTATGGATTTCGCTGCAGGATCAAGCCGTTGGCTTGCGTTGAGTCCTCCGGGTAACGCGCCCGCGAGAACGATATTGAGCGCATGAATGCCGGGAAGCTCGTAGATCGTGACCTCGAAATTGCCCAGATCCGATAGGTGATCACGCAATGCCTTCGGCGAAAGCGCGGAGCGCAAGATTGGCAAGAATTCCGGGCTGCGCGCAATGACACCAATGTTGATCATTTCGCCCTTTTCGCCGGATCGAACATAGGCAAGTTCAGCAATTGTAGGATTGGATCCTGCGACGAGCTTTTCTGCGACAATATTCGGCAGTGACGCATCGCGGCCAGGCAGTCGCCGGCTGCTCACGTGCGCGGGATTTTCATCCGTGCAGACCGGCGGCTGGACAAACGGCTGGAAGCCGTTCCCGACATCCATTCGCGCAACCACATCCTCTCTCGCGACGAGGAATGAAATAAGGTTCATGCACGGCTGTACCTGCACCCCGAAGGCGACGCTGGTGCCCGGGGCCATCGACGATATTGCCGCGAATTGCTCGCGAGCGAACATCTGGCAGGCAAGCATTTCGTCATGCTCGACGACCAGCTTTGCAACAACTTCTTCCGCACCGCCGATAAGCACGCATTCCGTCCGCCGCCAATCCGCAAGATTGCGTTTGCGCAACATCGAGCGCCCACGTTCAAACAGGGCGTGAGCCTGCTTGCGAGCCTTTTCCTCCGCACATGGACCAATCACAGGCTGGTAGGCGATCGCTCGCCAGCCATCATCCCAAGTGGCGCAGGCCTTCAGGAGATCCGGCGGCGCAAGGCCGGTTGCGTTGGCCACAAGTACGCGATCCTTGGCAACATCCTTGATTGTCGCAGTCGAGAAGTCGCACGTCACATCCGGAACTATATAGGCTTTGGGATCGCCAGTTTCATAGAGCAGCTGCTCTGCGACCGTGCCGATACTGACCAGGCCGCCAGAACCTTCAGGCTTGGTGATGATGCAACTGCCATCGCCAAAGCATTCCGCAATCGGAGCGCCTATATCTTCCCACCCATGGACGTCGCGCCAATCCGTATAGGTACCGCCAGTCACTTGCGCGCCGCATTCGATCAGGTGCCCTGCCAGAGTGCCCCCGGCAAGCTGGTCAAGGTCTGCAGGCCCCCAGCCAAATTCCTTGATAAGCGGCCCCAACGCCAGCGCACTGTCAACGACGCGCCCGGTAATCACAATATCAGCGCCGCTTTCAAACATTTGCGCAATCGGAAAGGCACCGAGATAGGCATTGGCACTTGTAATGCCTTTTTCCGGGAATGGCTGGCCGTTGAACATGTCATGTGTTCCGGCAAAATCACCAATCCTGTGCATCAGGCAATCGCCTTCAAGGCAGCCGACTGTCAGGCCCAATCCAAGTTCGGAAATGCGCTCCCGCAGCCTTGCCGCAAGCCCGGCAGGATTGACACCGCCCGCATTGGACACGATCCGGATGCCCTTCTGCGCAATCTGTTGCAGGAACGGCCCTATATGGACGTCAAGAAAGTCGGATGGAAAGCCACTCCCGGGATCTGCGAGTTTCATCCGACCCAACAGCCCCATCGCACCTTCTGCAAGATAGTCGAGGATGATATAGTCGACGCCCGCCTCGAGGAGCTGCGGAACAGCAAGTGCGCTGTCGATAAAGAAGGCGGAGCCGCCGCCGATCCGGACGACCTTATCCAAAGTCATACTGACTTGTCGGCATGATATCGATCCGCCCGAACTGGATGAAACGGCCGCAGCTTTCCATCATGGCGCCAAGGTTGGCTTCGAACTTGGCCCGATCGCCAACTGCATCGAAAAAGGCTTGCGGATCGGTCAGCGCAGAAATTGGAAAGCACTCCTCGACAAATGCGCTATAGGTTGGCGCTCCTTCAGTTAATGGTCGAACGATCAGATTCTGCACATACTCAAAGTTGGACTGCGTATCGATCGCAACACGTGTGTGATGGCTGTGCCAGATCTCGACCGCTTCGCTATGTGCCAGGTCGTCCCGAAAATTGATGAAACTCGCCTGGCTCCAGCCCCAAGTCCGTTCTCCGGAAACTGGAGGATGCTGCCTGTTCGCAATGATGCTGGATTCAGCAACAAGCCATGCAGCAAAATGATCGCAATGGTTCGCAATGAGCCTGTCGATCTCCGCCCGAAAGATCGCGTTGGCACTCGGCAGCCAGAACTGCAGAACGGCATCCTGCTGTGGCTCTTGCCAGCGCTGAATGAGCGCCGTTCCGGGATCGACCGAGGCGTCGCGAAGATTGAGGCGAATGTGCGATGCACCTGCAAGATGCAGAGCGGCCGGTAACGCGGAAATCAGCCCTGCGTTAAAGGCTTCCCGGCCGACGTCTCCCGACCACAATGCGCAGACAATCTTTTCCATTGCCTCCCTCAGGCGAAATTGGCTTGTCCGCCGTCAAGCGGAATGGTCGCGCCAGTGAGATAAGCCATTTCGGGCGCGCACAAGGCAACAACGGCACGACCAATGTCTTCTTCCAGTTTGCCAACCCGTCCCAGCGGAATGGTCTTGAAAAAGGCAGTGGCCTCATCCGGATTGTTCTCGATCCACCATTTCAGACCCGGCGATTCGGCGTGCGGTGCGATTGTCAGGACCCGAATACCTTGCGGACCCCATTCCGCCGCCGCGGCGCGGGTGAGAACGCGTACTGCCTGCTTGACGGCCCCATAGGCGCCATAGCCCGTCATGTCCCAGCGTACGCCGGCTGACGAAGCAAGATTGAATATCGTGCCGCCTCCGCGAGCAACCATAGGGCCGTGCGCCAACTTCATCAGTCTGAAGGACGCAAGCGGACCCGACTCAAAACCTGCAAGAAAGGCTTCGTCACTCACGTCGAGCAGGGGGCCAAGCGGCACTTCCTGCGCGTTGTTCACCAGGATATCCAGGCCACCAAATCGTGCGACGGCATCATCGACGATACGCGACAGATCGCTTGTCAATTTGACATCGCATGCGGCCGCGTGTGCCACTCCGCCCCTTCTTGCAATTTCCGCGGCAGTTTCCTGAACCTTTTCGAGCGTGCGGCCTGCCACAACCACGGAAGCACCCGCAGCAGCCATTGCAAAGGCTATCCCTTGCCCGACGCCTTGTCCGGCCCCGGTAACAAGTGCGACCTTTCCCGCAAGCTGTTTCATAGGCAAACCCTCATGTTCGTAATTTTTCTGAGCATTTATTACGCATGCCGTTGACAAAATGCTACAAGAAACGTCAAATGCGTTGAACCATAGGGAGGAATAGATTGCTGGAAAATACTGCGCCTGTGTCTTTCACACCCGTGAAGATAGGTCCGATCGAGTTGCGCAATCGCTTCATCAAATCGGCTACGAACGAAGGCATGGCTAAAAAGGCAATCGTCTCCAAGGGGCTGGCGCAATTTCACGAACGGATTGCTGCAGGCGGCTCCGCGCTTACGACTGTCGCTTATTGCGCAACATCGCCTGACGGGCGCACTTTTGTGGACCAAGCCGTGCTCGACGACGCTTCGGCCGCCGATTTTCGTGCCCTGACGGACGGCGTGCACAAGCATGGCGCTGCAGCTTCGGCGCAGATTACGCATGCCGGCAGTTTCACATTCCTGGATCATGCAACGCTGCAGACGTCCCGCCCCCTCTCATCGAGCGGCGGCTTCAACAAGGTTGGGGTCATGTCGCGCCGCTGGTTCAAGAAGAAAATGAACATCGGCGATATGGAAGCGATGACGGCCGAATTCGTCAGCGCAGCGAGACGCGCGCGCGAAGCGGGCTTCGACGCCGTCGAATTGCACATGGGTCACGGCTATCTGCTGAGCCAGTTCCTTTCGAAAATCTACAACAAGCGGTGGGATGCCTATGGCGGAAGCATTGAGAAGCGCCTGAAGTTCCCGCGCGAGGTCCTGGGCCGCGTGCTTGACGCTGTTGGGAAGGACGTTGCTGTTATCGTCAAATACTCGATGACCGACGGAGGCAAAGGCAACAGCATTGAAGACGGCGTCGCAATTGCCAGGGCAATTGCAGCTGACGGCGCTCACCTCGCCGTGCTCTCGAACGGCCTGAATGTCGAATCCATCACCGCAATGTTCGGATCGTCCTTTCCACAGTCCAACCGAGGGACAGTGAACAATCCGATCATTGCCCTGGGCATGTGGATCCAGTCACTGTCAGAACCAAAGAATGTTGTCTTTCGCGAAAACTACCTGCGCGAACTGGCGCTCAGGGTGCGCGCGTCGACCGATATGCCGCTTGCCTATCTCGGGGGCCTGCAATCGATCGAGGGGGTGGAGCAGGCCATTGCGGATGGTTTCGAATGCGTCGCGCTCGGTCGGGCCCTCGTCCATGATCCGGAATTCGTCAATAAACTGAAGTCCGGCGAGGTGCGTAAATCGGCCTGCACGGCGTGCAATCGCTGCGTGACAATGATGTATACGCCAGGCGGGACCTCGTGCGTTGAAGGCAAGCCGGGTGATGCCAAACTGAACAAAATTCCTGCAGGAGCCGCAGCATGAGCAAGGATTTGGCCGGAAAGGTCGCAATTGTAACGGGTGGGAGCGATGGGATTGGACTTGCGACGGCCAAACTGCTTGCCAGCCGCGGCGCGACAGTCGTGATCTGCGCACGGCGGCCGGAGAAGCTTGAAGCTGCGCGCCAGGAAGTGGCCCAGCTCGGGATAGTTGAGGCATTCCCGCTGGACGTGGCGGATGAAGGCGCGTTCACCAATCTGGTCGAAGACGTCGCGAAGCGGCACGGCAGACTGGACATGATGGTCAACAATGCGATGTCGGTTCACTATGCGCCGGTGACCCATCTGACGATGGAGCATTGGCGCAAGGACTTCGCTGTCAATGCCGAAGCGGTTTTCACGGGCACCAAGGCGGCGCTGAAAGTCATGATGCCGCAAATGTCGGGATCGATTGTCAATATCTCGTCGACAACGGCAATCCGTGCCGCGCCGTACATGTCAAGTTATTCGGCATCCAAGGCCGCGCTCATCCAGTTCAGTGCTGTTGCAGCGATGGAAGCTGCTCCGGCAAACGTCCGGGTAAATGTTATTGTTCCAGGACAGGTCATGACACCGGCGACAGCGGAATGGGCCGCCAAGACGCCTGAAACTGCCGCAAAAACAGCAGGCGCTATTCCCATGTTGCGCGGCGGGCAACCAGACGAGCTTGCACAGGCGATTGTTTTCCTTCTGTCAGACGCTGCGAGCTATATCACGGGCGTCGCACTGCCCGTTGATGGTGGCAAGGCTGCCCAACTCTACTTGCCATCCTAGGCTCAGATTGATGCTCGATTTCACTGGCAAAAAGGTTGTGGTCACCGGTGGAGGCGTGGGTATTGGTCGCGCCATTGTCGAGGCGTTTCACGCGGCCGGTGCGAAGGTTTTGACGATCGAACACAATGCCGATCGCGCTTCGGCATTGCGCGCCGAAAGCCCGGATATCATCGTGATCGACGGCGATGTCACATGTGAAAATGATCTCCAATCGTTGACAAATGCGGTCGCAGCCGAATTCGGGGCTCTGGACGTCCTCGTGAACAATGTCGGTGACTTCCTGGTGATTGGGCCGTTCGAAGCCATGAGCGCAGCCGATATGGATCGGGTCCTATCGACCAATCTCGGGCAGGCGATGCGCGTTACGCAAATGATGCTCCCTGCTTTGAAGCGGGCTGGAGCCGGATCGAGCGTCATCAACATTTCTTCTATCGAAGCATTCCGGGGTGTCCCGAATTGCGTCGTCTATGGTGCCGCAAAGGCCGGCCTCACCGGATTCACGATGAGCCTGTCCCTTGAGCTTGCGCCGCTCGGCATTCGGGTCAATTGCATTGCGCCCGAAACGACGGATACGCCGCAACTTGCGATTGACTATGTCATTCCGCAGAAAAACCGCGCGAACATGGACAAATGGATACCGCTTGGTCGTTTTGGCAAACCTGACGATTGCGCGGGCGCCGCTCTTTATCTGGCCAACGATCTTGCCAGCTGGGTAACGGGCACAACGCTGCACGTTGACGGAGGCGCCCTGGCGGCGGCTGGCTGGACACGCACGCCCGACGGTCAATGGACTAACACACCGCTTGTCAGCGGCAATGCAATCGAATTGCCAGGAGCATAGGCGAATGAAAGTCCTAATTGTCGGCGGCACAGGTGCGTTGGGTGGGCATTGTGCCATCCACCTGGCCTCAAAGGGCCACGACGTTTCCATCGGCGGGCGCAAGCCTGCGCATGCTGCAACGCCCATGGCCGGAATGCCTTTTCTGCAGGGCGACTATATCAACGGCGATTTTACGCCGGAGCGATTGGAGGCGTTCGACTGGGTAGTCTTCGCGGCAGGCAATGATCCGCGCCATGTTCCTCGGGATGCGGATTTTGGGGATTTTCTATTCCGGGCAAATCATGTTGGAGTACCGGGCTTCTTCGCAGCATGCCGCGAGGCAGGTGTGAAGCGCGCGATACAATTGGGCAGCTATTACCACCAGGCTGCACCCCAGTTGCTCGACGGCAATGGCTATATCCGGTCTCGGAAGGCCGCCTGCGAAGGCGCGAGGGCGCAGGCGCGGCCGGGGTTCGACGTGATCAGTGTCAACGCCCCCTTCATGGTGGGCAGCGTCCCGGGGCTGCCGAGCGCGATTTTCGAACCCTACACGCATTGGGCAGAAGGCAAGATCCCGATCCCGCATTTCGGGCCGGCCGGGGGCACAAACTTCATGTCTTTCCAGTCCCTATCCGAAGCAATTGATGGCGCCCTCAATAGGGGCGAGGCTGGCAAGGCCTATCTCGTGGGAGACGAGAACCTGAGCTTTACCGCATATTTTCAACTCTTTTTCGATGCGGTTTCAACTGATGTAAAGCTGGAAGAACGCGACATGGAACATCCAATGTTGCCGGATGTCGCCATCCCGCAAGGTCGCGGCAATTGGGTGAGCTTCGAGCCTGACCCGGGCGAGGTTGAATTGCTCGGCTATCGGCGACGCGATGTGAGGAATGCCGTCGCCGAGGTTGTTGCGCAGTTTCGTTCATGAGCGTTGCTGTCATCACTGGCGCCGGTTCGGGCATTGGCGCAGGTCTGGCCCGAGAAGCGGCACGTCGTGGCATGGACGTCGTACTCGCTGATCTGGATGCTGCCGCGCTTGCAGCAGTTGCAACTGAAATCGGCGGGAAGACCATTGCGCAAGCGTGCGACGTAACGAACCTCAAGGATATGCAATTGCTCGCGCAAGAGACGTTCCGGGTTTTTGGCCAGGTAGACCTTCTCTTCAATAATGCTGGCATTTTGCGCACTGGACTGACTTGGGAAATCGACCCTGAAGACTGGAACAAGGTCCTGAATGTCAACATCATGGGCATCGTGAACTCCCTTCACGCCTTTGTGCCAAAAATGCTCGCTACCGATATTTCGTCACGCATCATCAACACGGCATCCGTGGGCGGGTTCCTGCCCTCGCCGTTCATGGCACCTTATTCCGCGACCAAGTTCGCCGTTGTCGCACTGACTGAAGCCCTTGCCGGTGAACTCAAGGCGAGCAACTCGAGAATCACTGTGTCCTTACTGGCACCTGGGCCGGTGAAGTCCCGCATATTCGATGCCAAGCCGCACGCGTCGTCGCGAGAATTCCATTCCGCCATGACGGCCATGCTGGATACCAACGGCCTGACTCCGGACGAATTTTCGCCGCTCGTATTCGACGCCATTGATCGCGGAGACTATTGGATCATCCCGCAACCCGAAATGTTCGAAGAGGGATTTCGGAGCCGCAATCGCATGATCGAAGAACGATCATCGCCCATCTTCTATGGTGTCGAAAGAGAATGAACATGGACTGGGACAAGGAAGTCGACGTCATTGTTGTCGGCTCGGGGGCTGGAGGCCTCTTATCGGCATTGGTTGCTGCACATCATCACGCCGATGTTCTGGTTGTGGAGAAGGAAAAGCTGTGGGGCGGCACCTCGGCGACATCTGGCGCGGGTATCTGGATTCCCGCAAGCGACCAGGCCCGTGCTGCGGGGTTCGAAGACGATACTGCAGAAGCATTCAAATATGTCCGCAAACTCTCTGCGGACAACGTGCCTGACGCGAATATCAAGGCCTATGTCGAAAATGCTTCTGCCATGCTGCGGTGGGTCACCGCGAACACCGAAATCGAATATCAGGCTTTTCCTTATCCCGACTATCACGCCGAAGAACCCGGCGGTTCCCCCTCGGGTTTCCGAACGCACATGCCGCTTCCGATCGACGGCCGAAAACTTGGCAGGGATGTTGAAACGCTGCGGTTCGCATCGCCGGCGGCAAGCCTGTTCGGCTATCTCAACTGGCATTTCGACGAAACGTACATCATGCTTTTTCGCGCTCGCGGCTGGCAATGGCATCTTGCAAAAAGCCTTGCCCGATACTGGTTCGACTGGCCGTTCCGTTTCAAGAGTCGCAAGGATCGCCGGCTGACACTGGGGAACGCCCTGCTCGGCGGGCTCAGGCTTGCGGTGAATGAAAAGAATATACCTGTCTGGCTGGAAACACCGCTGATCGAACTGGCGAGCGAAAAGGGTCAGGTGACCGGCGCGCTCATTCGTCGCAAAGGCAAGGAAATCCTGATCCGCGCGCGCAAGGGCGTGATCCTTGCAGCGGGCGGCTTCGACAAGAACCAGGAGATGCGCGACGCAAATGCTCCGCTTTACCGAAATGCCCAGCTTTCAGGTGGAACTGCCGGCAACACGGGTGACAGCATCCGCGCTGCGATCGGGGTGGGGGCCGACACGATGAACATGCATTCGGCCTGGGCCGCTCCGGTTTTCTATGTCCCCGGCGAAGACCGAGGCAGGCTCTGCACGATCGAGCGAGCGCTTCCGGGTTGCCTCATGATAAACCAGTCCGGCGACCGCTATCTGAACGAAGCAGCCTCCTATCATGTCGTCGGTCAGCAGATGGCCCGACGCCAGGCCGAACACGGCGACGCCAGCCCCAGTTGGTTCGTATTCGACCATCGCTACCGCCACAGCTATCCCGTGGGGCCACTGCTGCCACTCATGCCAGACTGGCTGCAGCGAGGCGAGGTGCGGTCGATCCTGAAAAAGGGTCGGACGGTCGAAGAGCTGGCCATTGCGATAGGCGTTGATCCTGCTCGCCTTGTCGCGACCATGACGCGATACAATGAATTCGCTGCGAAAGGGGAAGATCCGGACTTTCGTCGCGGTGAAGCGGCCTATGACAAGATGTATGGCGATCCGTCGGTTGCACCCAACCCTTGCCTGCGTCCGCTGGTCAAGGCGCCCTATTTCGCCATGCCCATTTATCCGGGCGACATCGGTACCAATGGCGGCCTCAAAACCAACCAGTCAGCACAAGTCATCGGCACTGATGGTCAACCGATTACTGGTCTGTACGCTATTGGCAACAATGCCGCTTCGGCAATGGGCGAGAGTTATCCGGGCGCCGGCGTCACAATCGGGCCTGCCCTGACATTCGGCTACATTGCCGCCAGGCAAATTACAGGAAGCAACGCATGAACGGACGTTTGGAAGGTCGGGGCGCAATCGTGACTGGAGCCGGACGCGGAATTGGCCGTGCCATTGTCCAGCGACTGACAAGCGAGGGAGCCATAGTGGCGGCGCTTGATATCAACCGGTCCGATGCGCAGGCCAGCGGTGGCGCGCTCGCGCTCCAATGCGATGTCACGGATGCGGAATCCGTCAAGGCCGCTGTCGCAGAGGCACGCAAGCATTTTGGACGCCTCGATATCGCGGTAGCCAATGCGGGCATCGGTTCCGCGGCACATGACGGCTCCGAACAGTTCTATGGAGCAATGGCGAAACGTACGTCTGAGCTCAGTGAAACCGGAAAGTCTGACACATTTGTCGATCAATTGATTCACATGGAAGACTCTGGATGGGCCGGTGTCATGGCGGTCAATATTGACGGCACGTTTCGCCTTGCGCGCGAGTTCGTGAGGGTCCTTGCCCAAGACGGCAATCCCGGAAGCTTCATTGCCATCAGTTCGACCAGTGCGCAGTCCGGCGAAGGCTCTCCACATTATTGCGCTTCAAAAGCTGCGATCATCGGCCTGACGCGACAACTGGCGCGCGAGCTTGCGCCGCGCAAGATCCGCGTCAACGCCGTAGCTCCCGGACCGACCAACACCCCGATCATGCAGGGCATACCTGATGATTGGATCAAATCGATGGAAGCGAGCATTCCCTTGGGCCGCATGGCTGATCCGGCAGAAATTGCCGCTTCTGTCGCTTTTCTTGCTTCGGATGATGCAAGCTTCGTCAACGGCTCGGTGCTCGTTGCCAACGGCGCGAGCTACTATTTCTGACGCCTCCTGACCTGAACCAGCCCCCCGAGCATGCCGGCATAGAAATCACCGTTCGGCGCAATCGACATGGAAGCCCAGTTGTTGTCGAACGCCTTTCCGCCCAGGGGATCCGGCGCGAACGTGGCAGAGAGCCCCGTCGGCGCGGGCAGGCCGAACCCCAGGAAGTCGAGCGCCACGAGCGAACCGATGTTGGCCACGATGACGAACGGCGCGAACGAGACGACAGGCGTCAGCGCATTCGGCAGGATGTGGCCGAAGATGATTCCACGGTCAGACACGCCTGCTGACAGCGCCGCGCCGACGTAGTCGCCGGACTTCGCGTTGTTCCAGGCGGAGTAGAGGCCGACCGCGGTGCCGACCAGCGTGATGACGATGCCGCAGGCGAGGAACACCGAGGTCACGCCGCGCGGCGTGCCGCCGAGCGCCGTCAGGATGCCGATGTCGCTGGTCTTCTCGGTGACCATCATCGACAGCGTCGCCAGCATCAGGAACGCGGCGACCACCAGGATCACGAACAGCACGATCTTCAGCAGGCCGCGCTGGTGCTGCACCGAGTCGAGGAACAGGCCGTTCTTCTCGCGCCAGGTCTGCACCAGGCCGAAGCTGCGGTCCTGGCGTTCGGTGACGCGGTGGACCGCTCGCTGCAGGCGATCGGCGGT
>ERZ650309.719-NODE-719-length-15975-cov-4.390138_pt1 | contig 15975 bp, 12 predicted proteins | sample MGYA00376245_ERZ650309 | MGnify/ENA primary metagenome ERZ650309 (study PRJEB26733, sample SAMN07839294) | wastewater metagenome | biome: urban; feature: wastewater treatment plant; material: waste water | place: USA: North Carolina | collected 2016-04-26 ...
TGATTTTCAGGGAAGACCCTTTTACAAAAGATATGTTCGTCCGCTTCCCCAGAAAGGCACTCTCTTTAGGGCAGAAAGAAGGGCTTGTGGCTGGAGGGCAGCAAGAAGAACCCGAAGATGCTAAAGGCGCTCAACAATTCTACAGTTCCAGGCCCCATCTAAACCTAAACTTTACTACCGACGAATTAGCTGAAATTATGATGGCCACCACGAACAATCGAGAAATCCGCGGCCCGGCGGCGCAATGCTTTCGCCGGGGCAGACATCGTCGGCAAGCCAAAAAAGATCGTGATGTGGGCACGTTTTATGATTCGGTCGCCAATGAGATCATCTTGCATTTTCCGGCAAGCAACGCCGTGCTACTGAAAACAGATAGGGAAACTGGCGAAAAGTATTTGAGTTTTCCTGTCAACACTGAAACCAAATTCAGCGAGCGCACACCCAGAAGGTTATTCTTCCAACTTCCCTGTAACAAAGAGTTCGAGGATATTGCACCTGTTATCCACCCAGATCGTAATGGCCAAATGGATCATGATGTTTTGCTGGTTGGCTGGGATGACCAAAAGCATGCCTGGATTATCCAAAATTCCTGGGGCGAAGATTGGGGATATCAGTGCACCCCTCAACGCGGGACTCGCGGCTATGGTTACGTCGCCTATGGCACTTTCGGACATTTTGCCGCTTGGCTTGAATCCCCATTGCTAAAACCACCAGCTCCGAAGGACAACAAATAATACTCACTAAAGATAGATCAAAGACCTGAAATCCTGTTGTTGCTGCTGTTACAAGGTGGCAACAACAGGATTTCAGGCGTTGCGCCTTCGCGCCAAATAAATGATTTTGCATTATCAAAGAAGATAACGCTTGACGCTCTATGTAGATAATTATACATATAGGTATCTAGTCAAACTGACTTCACTTTTCACTCGGGAGCGAAAGATGGCTAAGGGTTATCTGTCATACACGATGGCGTTGATTTTACAGGTGCTGGACAACGGATACCGGTATGGCTTCGAAATTATGACGGTTACGGGATTGGCGAGCGGGACGGTTTACCCTGCGCTGCGGCGGTTGGAAGACGCGGGTTTCGTGATTTCCAAATGGGAATCTGCCGAAGTCGCGCAAGCCGAACAACGTCCGGCGCGCAAGTATTACGAAGTGACTGGCGACGGCGGCGATGCGCTGGCCGAAGCGCGCTCGCGATTCAGGCTGTTGGATCAGATGGGGCCGCTGGCAACGGACAAACCAGCGCACTTGACCGGCAAGCTCTGAGCACTGAGGTAACGTCATGCGTGAACCAAACAAAACAGGTCTCTGGTTGTGGATGATCCATTTTATCGGTGTGATCGTACCTCGCCGGTTGCGCGCCGATTGGCGGCAGGAGTGGGAAGCGGAGCTCCGCTATCACGAAATGATGCTGGCGGATTGGGATCATTTGAATTGGCGAAACAAGCTCGATCTGTGGTGGCACAGCTTGGGCGCGTTCGTAGATGCTCTGTGGTTGCAACCAAAACGATTGGAGGATGAGATGTTTCAAGACTTGAAGTACGGATGGCGAATGCTGCTCAAACACAAAGGCTTCACGCTGGTTGCGGTGCTTTCGTTGGCGCTGGGCATCGGCGCAAATACCGCGCAGTTCAGTTTGGTGGACACCGTGTTGCTAAGAATGCTGCCGGTCAACGAACCGGAGCGGTTGGCGTTATTTGAGTGGGAATCCGGTCGCTCATTCCGTACGGGTGGCATGCGCGGCACGTTTATCGGCGGCAATCCTGGCAGACGAAACGCTTCTGTCTTTCCGTACAAACTGATTCAGACGCTACAGCAATCAAAGGCGCAAGCCAGCGAAAGTCCGCTCAGCGACCTGTTCGCCTTCGCACCGCTGTATGAACTGACATCGCTGGTCAACAACCAGGCTGAAATTGTTCGCGGGCAAGCGGTGTCCGGCGGGTATTACACAGGATTGAGAGTGCAGCCGATTCACGGCCGAGCCATCAACGATGCGGACGACAACGTCGCTTCCCCGCCCGTGGTCATGCTGAGCCATCAATATTGGCAGGAACGGTTCGCCTCTGATCCGAACGTCATCGGCCAGCAACTGAAACTCAACAATACGGCTTTCACCATCATCGGGGTCACGCCCGCAAGCTTCACAGGCACTTTACAAGTCAACGAACATCCACAGGTCACAGTGCCGATCAGTTTCGAGCCGACAGTCCTGGGCGAAAACTCGGCGCTGAATCGAAAAGACAATCGCCAACTTTGGTGGGTTCATTTGATGGGAAGGCTGAAACCCGGAGCGACGCTCGACCAGGCGCGCGAAAGTTTGAACAGCGCGTTTCAAGCTGCCGCGTTGGAAATGATGCCGCCTCCGCGCAAAGACAACGAACCAGCCAAAATCGAACAGAAAGATTATCCAAACTTGATCGCACAAACCGGCGGACGCGGCTTGCTGGAAATTCGCAAATTGTATTCGCGAACGATTTATGGATTGTTCGCCGTGGTTGTGATGGTGTTGCTGATTGCGTGCGCCAACGTTGCCAATTTGTTGCTGGCGCGCGCGGCATTGCGCGGGCCGGAAATCAGCGTGCGCCTTGCCGTGGGCGCTGGACGCTGGCGATTGATTCGACAGTTGTTGACGGAAAGCGTTTTACTGGCAGCCATCGGCGGAGCGGCAGGAATTCTGGTCGCGTATTGGGGTAAGAGTGCGTTGGCGGCGCTGGCTACTCGCAACACCAGCTTTCTGCCCGAAGGTGTCGAACCGACTTTAAGCTGGCGAGTGCTGGCGTTCACGGTCGGCGTTTCGCTGCTGACGGGAATCATCTTTGGAATGGCTCCGGCGTGGCGCGCGACAAAATCCGACTTGGCTGGCGGATTGAAACAAAGCCGCCGCAGTTCGGGCAGCGTTTCGCGGCTGAGCAAAGCGCTGATCGTCGCTCAGGTTGCGCTGTCTTTGCTGCTGTTGACCGGCGCAGGATTGTGCATCCGCTCGCTGACCAATTTGCAAAAGGTCAACCTTGGCTTCAACCAGGAAAATTTGCTGACCTTTGCCATCAATCCGAAACAAGGTGGATACAAAGACGAACAACTGACGCAGTTTTATAAACAACTCGGTGAACGGTTTGACGCACTGCCCGGAGTTCAATCGGCCACCTTCGCGTCAATTCAACTCATCTCGCAAACTTCCTGGAACACGGACATTCTGCTGCCCGGTGAAACCGAAAAGACTGCTGGTGAACACATCGCCAACCGGCAATCCATCCGGGAAAATTACTTCACGACAATGCAAATTCCGTTGCTGCTGGGACGCAGCTTCACCGCTCAAGACACACTGCAAGCGCCCAAAGTAGCCATCGTCAATCAGGACTTTGTGCGCAAGTTCTTCCCTGACATTGGTGCTGTCGGCAAACGAGTTCGAGAAAGTGACAGCAAAGACGAAGTTGAAATCGTAGGCATTGTCGCCGACCACAAATACAACAGTCAGCGCGAAGACATTGAGCCGTTGATGTATACGCCGTGGCAACAGGCGACAGATCCGTTCGGCGGAATGTATTTCGCCTTGCGAACCGCCAGCGAACCAACGGCATTCACCGCCGCCGTGCGTAAAACGGTCAAAGACCTGGACGCCACCTTGCCCGTGACTGAAGTTCGCTCTCAAAAAGCCATTGCTGACCAAACCCTGTCGCAAGAACGATTGTATGCGCGGCTGTTAAGTTTCTTTGGGTTGCTGGCGCTGGCGCTGGCAGCCATTGGATTATCCGGCGTGCTGGCATATTCCGTCGCGCAACGAACCAACGAAATCGGCATTCGCATGGCGCTCGGCGCTCAGCCGGAAAGCGTATTGCGGATGATAGTCTGGCAAGGGTTGAAGCTGGTGGTATTAGGCTTGGCAGTCGGCGCTGCCGGCGCTTATGCCGTGAAGCGATTGATGGCCAGTCAGGTTTATGGTCGCGGAACCTGGCAACGTCAAATGGTCGAACAGCTTTACAACGTCCGCAGTGTTGACCCTGTATTGTTTGCAACGATTGCCGGTCTGTTGTTGCTGGTGGCGTTGCTGGCTTGCTGGTTGCCTGCTCGGCGAGCGGCACAGGTTGATCCGTTGATCGCTCTTCGCCACGAATAAGCATTGAAAGTTCAACCGGACTGATGCCTTCGCATAAAAGTGGCCCTTGTCAGAGTTTGGGTTCGGCTTTACCTTGCCGCCGTCAACATCAACGATTACGAGGTAACTGATGACAGAACCCAAATTTCTGACGACGGAAGAACTGCATGCGGGATTGGCGGCAATTCGGCAATCACCTGAAAACAATGGCGAATTGAAGCTGATTGTCCGACGTCCGCAAATCAATGCGCGCGAAATTCTGACCGAAGCCGAACTCAGCATTGAAGACGGTTTGGTCGGCGACAACTGGAAGCATCGCCCAAGTTCGCGCACAGCCGATGGTTCCCCGCATCCCGAAATGCAGATCAACATTATCAACTGGCGCGCCATTACCCTGATCGCTCAAGACGAATCGCGCCTGCACCTGGCCGGTGACCAACTCTTTCTGGATATGAATCTGAGCAAAGAAAACTTGCCCGCCGGAACCACACTGGCGATCGGGTCGGCCATTCTGGAAATCACTTCTCAACCACATACCGGCTGCAAGAAGTTCGTCGAACGTTTTGGTCTGGACGCCATGAAGTTCGTCAACTCAGAACTCGGACGCGAACTCCAACTGCGCGGAATCAACGCCCGTGTCGTTCAATCCGGAATCATTCGCACCGGCGACCGTGCCATCAAACTTTGAACCGACGGCAATCCATCAAGAAAATCAACATTCTTTCGTCAGGATTTACAGGACTCAACAAGTTAAAAGACAGAGTGAAATCGCCGTCGCTAGGCCCGAGCAATGTACGAAGGTTGATCCAATCCGGGCGTTGCGACACGAATGACAAGAAACTAAACCCGACATTCAAAAAAATGGGCGCGCTCGCATCTGGCAGCAAGGTTGCGGCGAAATGCGGGCGCGCCTGAGTATCAAGGGTTTCCGTCTTTGTAATTATTGCTCTTCAGTTCTTTTCTTCATCGCTGGAACCAAGCCCTGCTCTTTGACGGAGTAATCGGAGGGCACTTCGAACAGCGAGCGGTCAGGTTCACTGCGATGAATGTTGGTCAAACGATAAGTGGTTTCGCCCATTCTTGGGTCGCTTTGTTTGGTCAGGACAAGCACTTGCAATTCAGGTGAATACCATTCTTCTGAAACGATGTTGATGGGCAATTCGTTGCCAATCGTGTTGGCGGGAATCGTGATCGTGGAGCGTCGGCCTTCACACATCACGCCTTCAACCATTTGCTGCCCCAGCGATTCTTTCGCCACCTGCTTTTCCTTGAACATGACGCTTCCATTAACAGTCGCGATCTTGCCACCTGCTCTCATCTCTTCAACCGCTTTGATTTCCATCGCCATGCGCAGCTTCTTTTCAGCGATGGCGCGTTGCTCATCATTCAATTGATCCGGCCGCAGCGCTTGCCCCTCAACGTTAACGGTTACGGGTATTTCGCCGGTTTGCATTTTTTGCTTCGCCGCTTGCTCGGCCACTACCTTTTCTTGCATCAACTTCAGTTGAAGATTGGGTTGCGATTTCACGGCCACGCGACGCTCCGGATAAAGAGAGTAATTCGCTCCGATGGTGGGATCGCTGATGAAAATCTCGGCGACAACGCCCGGCGTGTTGCCTGTGACTTCGCGGCGAGTGCGGCCTTCGCTGTCGCGGTAAATGGTGGTCGTGGTCTTATTCCGGATGCGGTTGCCGTCCGCCAGGGTCTGAACCGTTTCGGCATCGGCGGTGGCGGAATAAGGCGAGGCTTTCACCACTTTGGTTTCAAAGCCGAATTGCGTCCCGACCGCTTTGGAAATCTCGACTCGAACCTTGGTGTCTAGTTCCGTTTTCTGCTTTATCTTTTCGGCTTCATCCTGTGCCAACGCACTGACCGCCAACAGCGCAAGCAATGCCGTGACAGATAAACTCCCTCGGATAATTGATTTCATCGCGTTCTCCTTCATTGTGTTTTGGTGTTTTGACTGGCGGGTAAGAAACGAATGGCACGCGCCAATCCGTCCTGCCCAAGTAAAAGATCAGCCTGGATCGGCTGTGTAAGCATTTCCGCAGTAAGCGGCAGCCCAAAGGGGATAAGCGTCGAAGCAGCCACTTCCACGCGCACAACGCGTCCGCTTTCCAGCGGCGCGAGTTCGCTATCTTCGACTAAAGAATAAAATTGTGTCGCAGCTTCATCTTCTTGTTCTGGCGTCACGACCGGGCGAACGCTGTGCCGCTTTTTCAGTCGTTGCGCCTCAGCAGAAACCGGCAGTAGTTCCTGTCCGGCAACATCTGCTCCACCTATCGAGACAGACGTTTCTTGCGATTGCTTGGAAACTGTGGAGCGTTCAGGCGATGGCACAGGGTTCGACTTGAACCACATCAGCCCAATCAGAATGAGGACAAGTGCCGCCGCCGCATACGCAGCGCCAAACTTCCACTGCCTGATTCGTTTCTGCACAGATAAAAATCTGACGGCAGGCGCGTTCCGTTGCCTGGCTTGCGCGCGGAAAGTCACCAACAACGCAGATTCGATATGCGCTGGCGCTTCAGCGGCTTCGATTTCAGCCATAACCGCTCGCGCTCCGGCGATCAACAGTTGCTCTTCAGCCAATCGCTCTCCGCACCGCAAACAACCGCGCGCGTGCGCCAGACTTTGCTCGCAATTATCAGCATCGGAAAGTTGGTTACGCACCAACGGAATCACATTCAATTCAAAGTCTTGGCAGTTCATGTAAAGCACCTCAGAAGCTGAGCGTCTGGCGTTTCCGGATCGAGTTTGCTGACCGCCCGCAGCCTTTCAAACAGCAACGCGTGCCCGCGATGCAACCGCGAGCTGACTGTTCCCACTGCGCAACTTAGCACTTGCGCTGCCTCTGCATAACTCAGTTCTTGAAAATCGCACAGCACAACGACTTCACGATAACGCGGCGGCAACGCCAAAACCGTCTGGCGAACCAATCGAGTCATTTCATTGCGGCTGAAATTGCTGAACGGATCATCTTTGGCAACCAGCGTTGCCAGCGGAACTTCTTCGCCATCATCCGCTTCGCGCATGAGCGAGACGAAAAAGCTGTCTCGTCTTAATCGGCGCAGGACATAGTTGCGGGCGATTCCATAAAGATAAGCAGTGAGAGTTCCACGCGCCGGATCATAAAGACGGGCTTCGCGGATCAAGACCATAAAAGCCTCTTGCGTCACGTCTTCCGCAATCGTCGCCGAACCGCTCATCAGCAACGCAAACCGATAAATTGCGCCCTGATGCTGCCGATAGATCACAGTGAATGCCTGATCATCTCCGTCCGCCATACGGCGCAACAGTTCCCCTTCACTGTGAGTTATCGTTTTGTTCGTCATCGGTTAAAGCAGTCAGCCATCGTGTGATATTGGTTATTCGCTCGAAGCGGCCAAAAACTTCCAAAATATTTCTTCGCAAAAATGGATCGGAAAATTAGGGGGTTGAATTGCTTGACGCCTTATAACCAGCAAAGCAATATGCAGGCAAGACAGCCAATCAATATCAATATTCAGCACAACCAGGAACTAAATGGATGGACACGCAGTCCATGAATCACTGGCTGCAACGCTGCGATAAATCATACTTTACCCTGCAATTCGACCAGGAGAACGACATGCTTCAAGATTTGCGATTTGGTATCCGCACACTGCTCAGACAGCGAACGTTTACACTGGCAGCAATTCTTGCCCTGGCCTTGGGCATCGGAGCCAATTCGGCTGTGTTCAGTGTCGTCAATGCTGTGTTGCTGCGTCCGCTGCCGTACCGCGATGCCGATGGTCTGATGATGGTGTGGGGCAATTTCCTGAAGTTGGGAATGGAACGCATCGGCGCCAAGCCCGCCGAATACGACGATTACCGCAAGCAAACTGAAATCTTTGCCGAAACGGCGGCATTCAACAATTTTTCCGCCACCTTTGCCGGTACGGGCGATCCGCAGCAAATTGCAGGAGCCAGAGTGACCGCCAGCTTGTTCCAGATGCTGGGCGCGCGCGCCGCTGCCGGGCAGCTTTTCAGCACAGACAACGAACAAGCCGGACGCGATCAAGTGGTGGTGCTCAGTTACGGATTCTGGCAACAGCATTTCGGCGGCGATCAAAGCTTGATCGGAAAACCTATTACGCTGGACGGACAAAACCGAACTGTCATCGGCGTGCTGCCCGCTGAGTTTCAATTCCCACATCGCAGCTTTTCGGCCATTGGGCCTTTTTCCGAACCCGCCGAATTGTATGTCCCGCTGACGTTTTCGCCGGAGCAAATCGCCGAGCGCGGAGGCCGTTGGGAACATCGCGTGCTGGCCAGATTGAAACCCGGCGTTGCGCTTGAACAAGCGCGCGCACAAATGAACACGCTGGCGCAGACTTTCGAGCAAACCTATCCGGGCTATCGCGGCCCGAATAATGCCGACGGCGGATGGCGCATCACCGTCGAGCCGTTGCAAGAAATCGTCGTCGGCAATAGTCGCCAGTCGTTATTGTGGTTGCTGGCCATCGTAGGCTTGGTGCTGTTGATCGCCTGCGCCAACGTGGCCAATTTGTTGCTGGCGCGCGCCGTCGTCCGGCAAAAAGAAATCGCCGTTCGCCTGGCGTTGGGTGCCAGTCGGTGGCGCATCATTCGTCAATTGCTAACGGAAAGTTTCTTGCTGGCGACATTTGGCGGAAGCTTGGGTTTGTTGCTGGCGCGCTGTGGAATTGCCGCGCTGGTGAAGCTGAACCCGGCAAGTTTGCCGCGCGTCAGCGAAATCAGCCTTGATGGCCGCGTGCTGGCGTTCACGATTACCGCTTCACTGCTGACCGGTTTGCTTTTTGGATTAATTCCGGCGCTGCAAGCTTCGCGGCCCAATTTGCCGCAAACGCTGAAAAGTACGAACGCGAATTTGATGAGCGGACGACGGTTTCAACTTCGGCAAATTCTGGTCATTGCAGAAATTGCGTTGACGATGGTGGTGCTGATTTGCGCCGGACTGGTGATCAACAGCTTCGTCCGGTTGTTGAACTACAATCCCGGCTTGAACCCAAACCAGGTGCTGACAGCGGCGATTTCCCTTCCCGCAACTCGGTATGCAGAACGCCCGCAAGTCGCGGCATTTTACGATCAATTGCTCAGCAAGATCGCCACGCTGCCCGGCGTTGAATCCGTCGGAGCAAGTTCCATCGTTCCCTTGAGCGGCGCAGCGATTGACGATCCGTTCAGCATCGAAGGCCGTCCGTTGGATATGACTCGCATGACCGTCGCCGGTCATCAAAGCGTCAGCCCTGATTTTTTCCGCGCACTGAACATCAATCTGTTGATGGGACGAAACTTCACGACGGAAGACGCCGCCGAATCCCCCGCCGTCGTCATCATCAACGAAGCGATGGCGAAAGCCTTTTGGCCGGAACAACCTGCCAACGCAGTTGGGCAAAAGATCAAACTCGGCGCGCCCAAAGCTCCCGGCAATTGGGCGACCATCGTCGGTGTCGTCCGCGACATCCCGCATCGCGGCTTGGATTCTTCGCCCAAACCCGATTGGTATTTGCCGCAATCGCAATCTCCTGCTCGGACGATGACGCTGTTCGTTCGCACAAAACTCGATCCGGCCAGCTTGACCGCCGCCGTTCGCCAACAAGTCCGCGCGATTGATCCGGCTCAGCCCGTCACCAACGTCAGCACGATGAGCGAAATCGTTGCCTCTTCCGTCGCGCCACGCCGCTTCAGCATGTTGCTGCTGGCAGTGTTTGCCGCGGTGGCTCTGTTGCTGGCGACCACAGGAGTTTATGGCGTAATGGCCTACGCGGTTTCCGAACGAACGCGCGAAGTCGGTATCCGAATGGCGCTCGGCGCTGAGCGGTCGGATATCATTCGCCTGATTCTGAAACAAGGGTTGACCATTAGCTTGATCGGAATTGCCATCGGAATCGTCGGAGCCGTCGCCGCCACTGGCGCGATGACGAATTTGCTGTATGGCATCAAAGCGACTGACCCGCTGACCTTTGCGACAATCGCGCTGCTGTTGACGTTTGTGGCGTTGTTGGCGTGTTACCTGCCCGCTCGTCGGGCGGCAAAGGTTGATCCGATGACAGCGTTGCGACACGAATAGCCAGCTTGCAGACGAGAAAGTGAATCGGTTGAAAATTTTGCTTCGCCCTCAGCCGCATTTGGCTTAGGATGCCCTGGCCGAAGGATAAACAGTGAGGCCGCTCTCCCAACTGGTCGTACAAGGTCCATTACGACCCGCTTTTATTCCTCGACTCAGCTCACACCACGGGCTATCGTTCTTCGAAACCAGCCCAACGATCAATTCAGCTTTTTTAGCAGCGACAGGTCTGCTGAAAGGAGAATTTCTATGGCATCCAAACCATCTGCCAAACAGAGCAACGACGCAACCAACTTTGTCTTTCGCGTAGAAGGGCTTCGATTATCAACAGCCGATCAGGAGCGCATTTCACAAGCCATTGCTGGCGCTGTGAACGCAGAACTTCTGAAAGTACATAAACTCGCTGACCCGCCGATCATCATCAAACCATTCCCCTGGCCAGGTGGAATCTGGATCAAGGTGTTGGAAGAAGGCGGGCTATTCAACAAAGTCAGACAACTCGCCAAATCAAAAGTCAACGTCAGCATTGGGGGGTAGTTATGAACGCTTCCACGACTCTTTGTCCCAGTTCGCCGCTCGCACCCGGAGTAGTTTTGGTGGGTGTGGTGTTGACGAATGGACGCATTGCTTACGCTGCCGACCGGCTGGAGTTAGGCGATGAGTTTGTCGAGGCGGCCAGGCAAGCGGATTCTCCGGAGCGCATGTTCCGATTTGCCAGCCCGTGCCGGAATAAGGGCTGTCAGCAATGGGCCGGAGATCAGTGCGGCGTGATCAACCGTTTGCTGGAAGTCAATTCGCACATCGAAACGGAGGAAGAATTGCCTCAATGTTCCATCCGTCCCCAATGTCGCTGGTTCACACAGGAAGGCGCCAGAGCATGCGCGCTCTGCCCTTACATCATCACCGATTCCAGGCCGCTCTTATCTGAAACGCAAGGATGAGAGCGAATCTCTGATTTCGGCAACAAAAAAGCCGCTGCTGACAAAATTCAAAACTTGTCAGCAGCGGCTTTTTCCATTCAAAGGCCGTTAGCGGCCTGCCAGAATCAGCCGGAACGCGGCCATCTCTTCGCCATTGCGAACCAGCAATTGGTCGCCAACCAGCACCGGGTGATTCCAGGTCTTACCCTCGATTGCCTTGAACTTCGCAACCTCTGTGAATTGATCGGCGGCCGCCTTGACCAGCGCCAGATCGCCTTCTTCCGACAGCACCAACAGCAAATCCTGATCGGGCAACAGAATGATTTGTCCGTGACCGTAACGTCCGCCCTTCCATTTGCGCTTGCCGTCTTCCAGGCCGATGCAGGCCAGGATGCTGCCGTCGAAGCCAAACGCATTGCCTTTGTGAACGACGAAATCGTTGAAGTATGGCTTCAGGGCATTTGATGTCCAGCGTTCTTCAACGCTCCATCCTCCGTCTCCGTGCTTGACTGCGACGCGACGCGTGCCGCTTGCCGCTAGACCGGAGCCGCTGCCGATCAGAATGTTGCCACCTGCAAGCACGGCTGGCTGGACAATGCCATCACTGACCCATTCGTGTTTCCAAAGCAGTGCGCCGTCGGCTGGTGCGACGCTGATCGCGCCAGTGTCATTCAGGAGCAAAATCTGCGCGATGCCGTCAATCGTCGAAAGCTGGGGCGAGCTGTAACCGGAGCCTCCCGCAGGGCCTTGCCAGCGCGGCTTGCCTGTGGCGCGGTCGTAAGCGGCGAGCACTCCGGAAGTGGCGACAATGACGGTATCGCCGATGACCAGCGGCGAACTGGCAAAACCCCAGCCGGGCAATTTCGCGCCGGTGTCGGACGCTGCATTGCGCGACCAGACGACGGCTCCATTTCGGGCGTCAAGCGCGTTCAGGATTCCAGTCGCACCCATTGTGTAAACGCGCCCTTTGTTCAAGGTCGGCGTTCCGCGCGGGCCGGCACCGGCGTTCGATTCCCAGAACCGCGCCTTGTCGCTATGCCTCCACACCGGTTCGCCAGTCGTCAGGTTGTAACAGGAAACCAGTTCGTCTTCGCCGCGCTGTTCCTGTGTGTAGACTAGATCGCCGCGAACTGCGAAAGATGACCAGCCAGGCCCGACCTTCTTGCGCCACAGTTCCACCGGCGGCGTTTTCGCCCAGTCGGTTTCGATTCGCACGGCGTGAACAATGCCGTCGCGCGCAGCTCCGCGAAAACCGGGCCAGTCACCGTGCGGTTTCGCGGCTTCTAGAGCTTCAGGGGTTGGAGTCGGCGTTTCGCCAGCCGTGGCCGGAACCGGTTCTTCAGGTTCGGGAGTTGTGGCAACTGCCGGAGCCAATGCAGGGGGCGCGTTGCCCGCTTCGGCCAGGAGCTTTTCTTCGGGAGTTTTCGTCCATCGCCAATGCAAATCTGAACTGGCATCGCCGGTCATGCCGCCGGTCCGCAAAAGCGTAAACACTCCGCACCCGAGCAGAATCGCGACACCCACAAGCGCACGCCGAGTCCCACTGGAAAGGTGCCGGCCAACGGCGACTGCGGCGACCAACGCCAGACTCAAGATCGGGATGGAAAAGACTGGAAGCATCATTCCCATCATTCCGTTGGCAATGGATTGGTGAACAATCAGCTTTGTCGCCAACACTGCAACAACCATCAGAACGATTGCGCCCAAGCGATCAGCCCAAGGTGCCCGGCTGAAAAACAGCCACCACACGATGACGATCACCCCGCAAGCGACTCCGCCAAGGATCGCGGTGCCTCCTTGATCGGGCATGACAATGGGTAGGCCGAATGTAATCAAACACAGCAACACAGCGGCAACCACGCCGGGCCATAGCCGGAGCGGCTTTTGAGAAGTCGGTAAGTTAGTTTGATCGGGATTCATATCCGGCTATACGCGCCTCCATAAGCTGTAGGTTCACTTTTTTGCGAGGTTGGAGAAATGAACTGACGAAAGGCTAAGGCTCGACAGTGAATCCCGCTTGAGCAGCAACTTGGGCAAGTAGAATATCGCCGCAGACAAAAATTCTGCCGCGCGGGCGTTCACGGCACCAAGCGAGGGCCGCCGCCAGTTGAAATGCATCCAGCGCTCGCAATCCATATTGCTCCGGCATGGCTTCAGCCAATAGTCTGATTTTCTCGTTGGGTAAAACTTCGAGCCAGGCAGTACGTTGGGCTTCAAGTCGGGCGATGGCTTGCTGCAAGCCTTTGACGGTCAGCTTCCCTTCTCTGCGCAGTCGTGCAAGTGCGCTTCGTGCCTCTACGGATGCGCCCCACCAAGCCGCCACATTGGGCATCTGGCGTTGTAAACGGCGAAATTGTGCGCTGCTGTCTTGTTGGCAACATAGCGGGACAATCGCACTGGTGTCCCAGAAGGCTCGGCTAATCTTCATCGCGTTCGGCTCTCACGGCGGCAATGACATCTTCATTGGATACGCGCGGCGCGGGCATCTTCCAGAATGATTCCGGCAAGGCTTTTTCTGGCAGGCGAACCAGACCCGCCGACGCCATCTCCAATTCTTCAGCTTCCATATCTTCAGCGCCGGGAAGCGGCATAAGCCTGGCGATCAGACGGTGGCGATCTTTCACCAACATCTCTTCACCGTTGCGCACACGCTCCAAATAGGCGTTGAGGTTATTCTTCAGGTCGGCAATGTTGACCGTTTGCATCTCGTTCAGCCCTCGCTTTCTCATCTTATCGTTTCTCTGCCCGGTCGAATAGACGGTCATTATGCCAAGTTGCCGGTGAAGAGCAACCACTGTGCAAGGTTCTATTCTTTCTCAACCTTCAGATGTTGTTGTTATCAAAGTCTACGCAGGTTCGTCATTGGGGAGTGAAGTCTCCCAATCTGAAAGAAAGGCAACGGAGGGCCATGATCATCGCCTTCCAGCTCAGCGACGACTGTGGCTTACCTGACCGGGCAGGTGATTGTGGCGTCCGGCGGGTGGACACGCTGCAATCGCGCATACCGGCGACGGTTACTGCGGATCGCTGACATCGTAAGCATCACTGACGCGCAGTTTCACTCGAAAGCTGCCGATGTTGTTTTGCCAATGGCCGTTGTCGTTCACAGCAAGGTAGAGGCGGCCTTCACCCAAGCCGGTTTTGTCCAGGTTACGCCCGACGAGGAACCGCGGGCCAGAGACGCCGACTTTGCCCACCAAAGCTCCAAAGGGAAATCCATCCACCAGATTCGTTTTGTAATTTGGCCCCGGCACCTTTATGCCATCCGCATCGGAGGCCCAGCCATCAATGGCGAAAGAGAGTCGCACATATCCGGCGGCGGTCGCTTCCACGCGCGAGTTGGGGCCAATCACCACGCCGGTATCCAGGAATTCGATCTGGGTGCAATGCCGCAGCGCATGCACTTCAAAAGTCTTTTCGACCACGGCTTGCCGCATCGCCAGCGAACGAATCGAAGAGAGCGGAAGCTTAACCTCTGAACCGCCGGATGGCTGGATCGTCAGCGAATCCGCTCCCACTCGTCCGCGAACTGCGTCTCCATTTTTCAGTCGGATGAGGTCGAGCGAGCGATCAGCCGCGTCGGCATAGCCGGGCATCAAGCGGCCAAAGAGACGGTACAGAGCGTCCGGCTCGCGCAGGTCTCGATCCTTGTAAGCGTTGAGCACGGGCGTCATCGCTGGAAGCCCGATGCTTGTCAATTCCGCAACCGCTGTGTCACGAGCTGCGCGGTCAGCGCCCTGAACAGCGGCGAGATCGGCGGCGATCCGCTCTGCTTCCCATGAACTGGCTTCTGCTCCCAGATTGATCGAAAGCAGCGCCTGACCATCAACGAAGCGGGACGAGACGCCGTTCACACTGAAGCCGCCGACGGAAAGACGGCCTTCTATCACCTTGCCGTCGCGTGTCAGCAGACGAACCGTGCGGCCATTTGTTGTTTTCTGGGATTGCTTTTGGGCGTGAATGCTTCCTGTGGCAATCATGGAAATGAGAGCCAACAGCGTGAAGATGCGGACTGCAATGGAGTTGACGAAATGACTCAGCATAGGGGTTTCCTTATCTCTAACTGGATTGATCTTGCTCGTTATACTTCTTGAATGGCGGGCGAATGCGAAAGCCGATCTTAGGCGACGTTGGGCATAACAACCAAGCTCTGCCAAACAAAAGTCGCAAGCTCGGCCAAGACAACCTTCCGGGCTGGCGACAGGAACGGACACCCCATCCGATTGAGTTGGAGCAAAATTCAATTCGCGGACTGCGGCTTGTGAGTTGAAACGGTTTCTCGTAAAACAGCGGCCATGAATTCTGAGACAAAGTATGGATTGATTGCGGGCAACGGACGATTCCCGTTTTTGGTGTTGGAAGGCGCGCGTGCCGAAGGCGTCGTTGCAGGCGCCGGGGCCGAACTCGGGGCCCGGGTCCTTGCCGCCGTTGCACTTCTGCTGGCGGCGTTGCTCGGCTGTGGACATGGGAAACCGTCCTCGGCGGAGTATGTGGAAGAGGATGTCACCTTCGTCGCCGACGGGCTGACCATCCACGGCACCTACCGCCACCCGGCCGCCGAGACGCCCGCGCCCGCGGCGCTGCTGATCTCCGAGAGCGGCATGACCGATCGCAACGGCGACAACGCGGTGGCCGGCCCGGTGGGCAACATGCGCCAGCTCGCCGAGTACCTCTCCAACCGCGGCGTGGCCAGCCTGCGCTACGACAAGGTGGGCACCGGTGCGACCGGGCTGGGACCGTTCGCCGGCCGGCCCGCCGACGTCGGCAGCGCGGTCCTCACCTCCGGCGCCCGGGCGGCGATCCGGTTCCTGGCCGGCCAGTCGCGCACCGACGCCGGCCGCATCTCGGTCTACGGGCTCGGCGAGGGCACCACGCATGCCATGGCG
>ERZ650309.720-NODE-720-length-15969-cov-5.617318_pt1 | contig 15969 bp, 16 predicted proteins | sample MGYA00376245_ERZ650309 | MGnify/ENA primary metagenome ERZ650309 (study PRJEB26733, sample SAMN07839294) | wastewater metagenome | biome: urban; feature: wastewater treatment plant; material: waste water | place: USA: North Carolina | collected 2016-04-26 ...
GGCGATCAGCATCCGTTCGGGGTTCAGCCCGTCGAGGATGTACTTGAAACCCTGGCCCTCCTCGCCGACGCGGTGTTCGACGGGAACGATCAGATCGTCGATGAACACCTCGTTGGAGCTGACGGCATTCCGGCCCATCTTCTTGATCGGCCGGATGTCGACGTGGTCGCGGTCCAGGTCCGTCAGGAACAGCGTCATACCGTCGGTCTTCTTCGCGCCGCGACGCTCCAGATCCTCGGGCGACTCGGTCCGGGTCAGCAGCAGGATCTTCTCGGACTCCAGCGCCTTGGAGATCCACACCTTGCGGCCGTTGACCCGGTAACTGTCGCCCTCCCGCTTGGCGAACGTGGTGATGCGCGAAGTATCCAGTCCCGCACCGGGTTCGGTCACACCGAAGCACACGTGCAGGTCGCCGTTGACGATCCGGGGCAGAGTGGCGGACTTGAGTTCCTCGGAGCCGTGTTTGACCACCGGCTGCATCCCGAAGATGGACAGGTGGATCGCGCTGGCGCCGTTCATCGCCGCGCCCGAGCGGGACACCTCCTCGAGCAGCAGGGTGGCCTCGGTGATGCCCAGACCGTGGCCGCCGTACTCCTCCGGGATGGTCATGCCCAGCCAGCCGCCCGTGGCGATGGCGTCGTAGAACTCCTGGGGGAACTCGTGGTTCTGATCCTTCTCCATCCAGTAGTGGTCGTCGAACCGGCTGCACAGCTCGGCCACCGACTTGCGGATCAGTTCCTGATCCTCGGAGAGTTCGAAACTCATTCCGCCAGACATGTTCTCGGTCATTCCTATCTCGTACGTCGCCCGTTGACGGGCACCGCGGTGCGCCGGCGCACAAATCTGCGTCGGCGTCCGCCTGCGTGGTGGCTGCTACCGGGCGCCGGATATCTCCGTCGCGCTGGCGGCGAAATCGGCGAACGTGGTGCCGACCTTGTCCTTGTGGCTCAACGCCTGGATGGAAACGTCATGGCCCTCGGCGGACTTCCGCAGCGCCCCGACCGTGCACTGCTCCCTCGGGATGTGCTTGAACGGTTCGAAGTGGTAGAGCTTCATCGCGTTCTCGTGGGTGATCTTGTTGATCTCGTCGTCGGGGACGTCGTAGGTCTCGAACACCGCGTGGAGTTCTTCGGGCGCACCGGGCCACATGGAATCCGAATGGGGATAATCCATTTCCCAACAGATGTTGTCGACGCCGATCATCTCCCGGTTCTTCACCCCGACGGGATCGGAGATGAAGCAGGTCATGAAGTGCTCACGGAAGACCTCGCTGGGCAGCTTGCCGCCGAAGTCCTGATGCGTCCAGGTCGAGTGCATCTCGTAGGTCCGGTCCACGCGGTCCAGGAAGTAGGGGATCCAGCCGGTGCCGCCCTCGGAGAGCGCGATCTTCAGCGTCGGGTACTCCTTGATCGGCCGTGACCACAGCAGATCCGCGGCGGCCTGCACGATGTTCATCGGCTGCAGCGTGATCATCACGTCCATCGGTGCATCGGGAGCGGTGATGGCGAGCCGCCCCGACGAGCCGATGTGCACGTTGAGCACCGTGTCGGTATCGACGAGCGCGTCCCACATCGGCTTCCAGTAGTCGAAGTCGTGGAAGCTCGGGTAGCCCATGGCGGCCGGGTTCTCGGTAAAGGTCAGCGAATGTACGCCGCGCGCGGCGTTGCGGCGGATCTCGGCCGCGCAGGCCACCGGGTCCCAGATCACGGGAAGGGTCATCGGGATGAAGCGTGCCGGATAGGCGCCACACCATTCTTCAACGTGCCAGTCGTTGTAGGCCTGCACCAGCGCCAGTGAGAACTCATGGTCGTCGGTGGCGAACAGTCGGCCCGCGAATCCGGGGAACGACGGGAAGCACATCGAGCCCAGGATGCCGCCGGCATTCATGTCCTTGACACGCTCGTCGACGTTGAAACAGCCCGGGCGGATCTCGTCGAGGCCCTGCGGCTCCAGGCCGTACTCCTCCTTGGGACGGCCGGCGACCGCATTCAGCGCGACGTTCGGAATGACCACGTCACGGAACTGCCAGGTGTCACTGCCATCCGGGTTGTGCACCAGTCGCGGCGCCTCATCCAGGTACTTCTTGGCCAGGTGGTTCCTGAACATGTCAGGCGGTTCGACGATGTGGTCGTCGACGCTGATCAGGATCATGTCGTCTTTGTTCACAACTGCTCCTTGTCCACAACAGGTCGAACTGGCGGCAGTGCCACCGTGTTCTCTACTTTAGGAAACTAGACTCTCGCAAGACGAGAATCAACATGCCATCACCGAAGTCCCTTGGCAATACCTGCAGTTTTGGTGTTTTCCCCGACGATACCGTCGAACCGACGGGAGACCGCGGCGTTGACGTTTTCCACAAAAGGTGGAAATCTGTTGGTCAAATATGAGAATGTGATTCTCGCAAGCGAGAGTCAAGAGAGGATCCCGTGTCGATACGTGTAGCACCGCTACTCCCCGAAGAGTGGGACGACGACGTGATCAAGGCACTGACCGGCTTCGTCTCCCCGGCATTGATGGAGAAACGGGAGGCCGGGACCGCCTTGGGCACCATGGCCCGCAACCCCAGGCTCACCCGATCGTTCCTGCGGTTCAACGGCTACCTGCTGTTCAACTCGACCTTGCCGGCGGACCTGCGCGAACTGGCCGTCCTGCGGGTCGCACACCGCCGCGGGTGCGAGTACGAATGGGTCCACCACGTGGAGATGGCCCAGCGCGAGGGCATCACACTCGAAGACATCGAACTGGTCCAGCGCGGCGAAGCGGCCACCGAAGTAGGCCGCGCCATCATCACCGCGGTCGATGAACTCGAAACGGACTCCAACCTCTCCGACGCCACCTGGGCGGCACTGTCGGAGCACCTCGACGAGCGTCAGCGGATGGACCTCGTCTTCACGATCGGTTGTTACGGCCTCTTGGCCATGGCTTTCAACACTTTTGGCGTCGTACCGGAACAGGAGCACTGACAGATGGCGTTTTTCAAAAAGCCCGACGTGGGCAGCTGGACCGAGAACTGGCCCGAATTGGGTACAGCTCCGGTCGACTACACAGACTCGGTCGACCCGGAGCACTGGCTGCTCGAACAGCAGGCCATCTTCCGCAAGACCTGGCTGCACATGGGCCGCGTCGAGTTGCTGCCCAAGACCGGTAGCTACTTCACCCGCGAACTGCCTTCGGTCGGCCCTGGCACGTCGATCATCGTCAACAAGGACAAAGACGGCACCATCCGCGCCTTCTACAACATGTGCCGCCACCGCGGAAACAAGCTGGTGTGGAACGACTACCCAGGCGAAGAGACCTCGGGTTCCTGCCGCCAGTTCGTCTGCAAGTACCACGCCTGGCGCTACGACCTCAAAGGTGACCTGACCTTCATCCAGCAGGAGGGCGAGTTCTTCGACGTCGACAAAGCCGACTACCCGCTCAAATCGGTCCGCTGCGAGGTGTGGGAAGGCTTCATCTTCGTCAACTTCGACGACGATGCCGAACCACTGGTCGACTTCCTCGGCGAATTCGGCGAGGGCCTGAAGGGCTACCCCTTCCACGAGATGACCGAGCACTACAGCTACCGCTCGGAGATCAAGGCGAACTGGAAGCTGTTCATCGACGCGTTCACCGAGTTCTACCACGCGCCGATCCTGCACATGAAGCAGGCAGAAAAGGCCGAAGCCGAGAAGCTCGCCAACTTCGGCTTCGAAGCTCTGGCCTACGACATCAAGGGCGATCACTCCATGGTGTCGTCCTGGGGCGGCATGTCGCCACCGAAGGACCTCAACATGGTCAAGCCCATCGAGCAGATCCTGCACAGCGGCCTGTTCGGTCCGTGGGACCGGCCCGACATCGCGGGCATCCTGCCCGACGAGTTGCCGCCGGCCATCAACCCCGGACGCCACAAGACCTGGGGCACAGACTCTTTCGAGTTCTTCCCGAACTGGACGCTGCTGTTCTGGGCGCCGGGCTGGTACCTGACGTACAACTACTGGCCGACGGGTGTGGACTCACACATCTTCGAGGCCGACCTGTACTTCGTCCCGCCGAAGAATCTGCGTGAGCGTCTCTCGCAGGAGCTCGCCGCCGTGACGTTCAAGGAGTACGCGTTCCAGGACGCGAACACCCTGGAGGCCACCCAGACCCAGATCGGCACCCGTGCCGTCACCGAGTTCCCGCTGTGCGACCAGGAAATTCTGCTCCGCCACCTGCATATGACGGCGCATCAGTACGTGGACCGGTACAAGGAAGCCCTCGCCATGAAGGCCGCCGAGAAGGATGAAGTCAATGTCTAAGTTGCCCGAAGAATTCGCCGACCTGGAGAAGTTCAGCGATTGGTGCCTGGCCACCGAGGAAGAGCGCTACGCCAAGCGCCTGTCCTCGTCCATGGCCGACATGCAGGAGCTGTATGACGCGGGCATGCAGCGCCTCGAAGACATCATGGTCTACGTGGACGCCCGCTTCCCGCTGGCATCGATGCCCGATGACGCCAAAGCACTTGTGCACCTTGGACAGTCGATCGTGATGGTCAGCTTCCCCATCGAGGTGTGGAAGCAGCCACGCGTGCTGGACAGCGGCGCCGCCTACATCCAGCTCATCAAGGAGCCGGTGGTCTAAACCGTGATCACTCTCAAAGCAGCCGGACTGCTTGACGTCGATGCCGGGACGATCATTCGTCCCGGCATCGTCCGTGTCGATGGGGATGTCATCGTCGGGCTGGGTGGCACTCCGGAGGGCGAGATCATCGATCTCGGTGACTCGATCCTGCTGCCCGGCCTCATGGACATGGAAGTCAACCTGCTGATGGGTGGCCGGGGCGAGAACCCGGGACTGTCGCAGGTGCAGGACGATCCCCCGACCCGCATGCTGCGCGCTGTCGGCAACGCCCGCCGCACGCTGCGTGCCGGCTTCACCACCGTGCGCAACCTGGGCCTGTTCGTCAAGACCGGCGGCTACCTGCTGGACGTCGCATTGGGTAAGGCCATCGATGCCGGCTGGATCGACGGACCGCGGATCATCCCTGCGGGACATGCCATTACGCCGACCGGTGGGCACCTCGATCCGACCATGTTCGCCGGCTTCATGCCCGGGGTCCTGGAGTTGACCATCGAAGAGGGCATCGCCAACGGCAATGACGAGATCCGCAAGGCGGTTCGCTACCAGATCAAGCACGGCGCGCAGCTGATCAAGGTGTGCTGTTCCGGCGGCGTCATGTCGCTCACGGGAGAGGCCGGCGCACAACACTATTCGGACGAAGAACTGCGCGTCATCGTCGACGAGGCACACCGGCGCGGGCTGCGCGTCGCGGCGCACACGCACGGTGCAGAGGCCGTCAAACACGCAGTGGCGTGCGGAATCGACTGCATCGAGCACGGTTTCCTGATGGACGACGAGGCCATCCAGATGCTGGTCGACAATGACCGCTTCCTGGTCACCACCCGACGTCTGGCCCAGGCCATGGACGTCTCCAAGGCACCAAAGGCACTGCAGGACAAGGCAGCCGAGATGTTCCCGAAGGCCGAGACATCCATCAAGGCCGCATACGAAGCAGGCGTCAAGATCGCCGTCGGCACCGACGCGCCGGCCATCCCGCACGGCAAGAACGCCGACGAGTTGGTCACCCTGGTCGAGTGGGGCATGCCGCCCATCGCGGTCCTGCGGGCGGCAACCACCGTCGCCGCCGACCTGATCAACGTCACCGACCGCGGCCGACTGGCCGAAGGTCTGCTGGCTGACATCATCGCGGTGCCGGGCGACCCACTACAAGACATCACCGTTACACAAGACGTGAAATTTGTAATGAAGGGCGGTAAGGTCTACTTCAATGAGCACTCCAACTAGAACAGACGATCTGGTCGAGATCCAACAGCTGCTCGCCAAATACGCGGTGACCATCACGCAGGGCGACATCGAAGGTCTGGTCAGTGTTTTCACCCCGGACGGCACCTACAGCGCGTTCGGTGACACCTATGTGCTGGACCGTTTTCCGGTCCTGGTCGACGCCGCACCCAAGGGCCTGTTCATGACGGGCACCGCCCTGGTGGATCTGGTCGAGGGTGCCGATACCGCGACCGGAACCCAGCCGTTGTGTTTCATCGAGCACTCCGCACATGACATGCGCATCGGCTACTACCGCGACACCTACGTGCGTACCGCAGACGGCTGGCGGCTGAAAACCCGTGCCATGACATTCATTCGACGCAGCGGTGCCCATGACCACGGCAAGCCGCACGCGATCGGCCGGCCGTCAGCGTGAGTGAACTGCACGAGCCTGCCGCCTTCCGCACTGCGTTGCAGGCGTGGCTGGCCGAGAACGATCTGACCCCGCCCGACGATCATTCACTCGAAGGGCACATGAAGCAGTTCGCCCGCGTGCAGAAGGCGTTGTACGACGCCGGGCGGAGCCGGTACGGCTGGCCCGAGCACGCAGGTGGCCTCGGTGGCCCAGACATCTTGCGGGCCATCGTCGGCGAAGAGATCGTGGGCCGCCGGTTGGCCGAACCGGGTCCGTACTCGATGCTCGACGTGCTGACCCCGACCATGATCGACTACGCCAGCCCCGAACTGGCCGCCGAGATGGTGCCCAAGCTGCTCAGCGGCGAAGAGCAATGGTGCCAAGGGTTTTCCGAGCCCGGCTCCGGCAGCGACCTGGCGTCCATCACCACCAAGGCCGTCCAGCAGGGCGACAAGTGGATCATCAACGGCCAGAAGGTGTGGACCAGCTTCGCGCAGTACTCCCACCGCTGCGTCCTGCTGACCCGCACAGGTGACGCGTCGACGCCGAACCACGAGGCGATCACCGCGTTCTTCGTCGACATGAACACCCCGGGCATCACCGTCCGGCCGCTGCACACCATGCACGACGTCGACGAGTTCTGCGAGGTGTACTTCGACAACGTCGAGGTCGACGCAACGCGGATGCTCGGAAACGTCGGTGACGGTTGGAAATTGGCGATGGACCTGCTGCCGTACGAGCGGTCCACGTGCTTCTGGCAGCGCATCGCCTACCTGTACTCGCGGTTCGACGCACTGATCGGTGAAGTGCGTGGCGACGGTCAGATCATCGACGACGCCCTGGGCGAGTCCTTCCTGGCACTGCACACCCTGCGTTGCCGCTCGGGGGCGACGCAGCATCGCCTCGCCGCCGGCGAGAAGCTCGGTCCGGACACCTCGATCGACAAGGTCCTGCTCGCCACCGCTGAACAGCTGATCTACGACACCGCGCGAGATCTGTTGCCCGGCAACATCGAATTCAACGACGGCGAATGGCGCACCGAGTTCCTGTACTCACGGGCGTCGACCATCTACGGCGGTACCGCCGAGGTGCAGCGCAATATCATCGCCCGCCGACTCTTGAATCTGGGGAAGGAGTGATCATGGAGGCCCTGGATGCCCAGTCGCTCGACATGCTCGAAGACACCCTGCGCAAGACCATGCTCTCCACCTCCGGGGCCGAGCTGGAGGCGGCGCTCGCCGAACTCGGCTGGGCCGAGATGCTCTCCGAAATGCCGGACGTGGCAATCCCTTTGGCGTTCCGTCTGCTCGGCGAGACCGGTTCGCACGCGGCGATCATCAACGACGTTCTCCTGGAGACAGTCGGAGGACTGCCGGGCGGCACTCCTCCGATGCCCTACGCCGGCGGCGGCTGGGTGGTGTGGGAACGGGTTCCGGGTGCGAGCACAGCAGCCGGGAGAGAGACTCTCGGCTCCGGCCCCGCCCTGGGTGGGCTGCCGTTGATCCAGGTGCCCGACGGTCAACTGATGCGCATGGGCGACGCCCGAAAGGCCTTGGGCTGGTGGCTGATCGGGTCTGCGCGGGCCATGTTGGCACTGGCCAGGCAGCACGCGCTGGACCGGGTGCAGTTCGGTAAGCCGATCGCATCGTTCCAGGCCGTTCGTCACCGACTGGCCGAAACCCTGGTGGCGATCGAGGGTGCCGAGGCCACACTGCAGTCGTCCGGCGACGAGAGCCCCGATCTGACCGCGATGCTGGCCAAGGCCGCGGCCGGCAAGGCCGCACTGACCGCGGCGAAGCATTGTCAGCAGGTACTCGGCGGCATCGGCTTCACCGATGAACACGATCTGCACATCCACGTCAAGCGGGTCCTGGTGCTCGACGGATTACTCGGCAGCTCAAAGGAACTCACCCGCCGGGCCGGTGCCGGTCTGCGGGCCCGCGGCTCCGCCCCTCGCCTCGTCCAGCTCTAGCCCACTTATCGCCGAGCGTGCGTGTCTGTACCCGACACGCCGCTCTGCGTGTACGAAAACGTCCCGCTCGACAGCCACGAGCGGGACGTTTTTGTACTGAAGCCACGGCGTGTCGCGGGTAAACACGCACGCTCGCGGGAAAAGAAAAGAGGGAGGGGAAGGAGACGAGGTCAACGAGGGAGGGCGAGGACCCGCTGGGCGACGATGTTGCGCTGAATCTCCGAGGTGCCACCAGCGATGGTGCCCGCGAATGTTCGGACGTAGCGGTCGAACCAGCTGCCCATGTGACCGTCGAAGTTCAACGGCACGTACGGCGACGTGATGGCCGGGTCGATCAACCCCTCCGGGCCCAGCGCCTCCAACGCGACCTCCGTCGCCGCCTGTCCTGCCTCCGAGCCCATCAGCTTGAGCACCGACACGGTGCCCATGTCTTCCTCGCCCCGCGCCGCCGCGGCCACCACCGAGGAGCCCAGCGCACGCAAGGCGTAGGCGTCCATCACCAACGTGGCGTAGCGATCACGCTCCGCAACCGTGCGCGGGGTGAAGTCGGCCAGAAGATCGTCGAGGCGGTCAGCGTAGCTGAGCCACAACATGTTTCGCTCGTGACCAAGCGATCCGTTGGCCACTGCCCAGCCGCCACCCTGCGGCCCGACCAGGTTCTCGACCGGCACCCGGACGTCGGTGAAGAAGACTTCATTGAAGTCCTCGTCATCGCGGTTCGACGCCATCGCGAACGGTCGGCGCACCACGCCCGGCAGGTCGGTCGGGATCAACAGCACGCTGATGCCCTTGTGCTTGGGGGCGTCCGGATCAGTACGGACGAAGGTCAGCAGCACGTCGGCGTCGTGTGCGCCGGACGTCCACACCTTCTGCCCGTTGACCACGAAGTGGTCGCCATCCCGGACCGCACGGGTGCGCAGAGACGCCAGGTCCGATCCGGCGCTCGGTTCGCTCATGCCGAGTGCAGCGGTGATCTCTGCCTTCAAAATCGGTACGGCCCAACGCTGTTGCTGTTCGGGCGTGCCGAAAGTGATCAACGAGGCCGCGATGATGCCGACGCCCTGCGGGTTGAAACTGTGGAAGATCCGTCGTCGCGCCAACTCGACTTGATAGACGTACTGCTCCAAGATGCCGGCGTTGCGCCCACCGAACTCGGGCGGGTAGCCCGGCAGCAACCACCCGTTGTCGAACAGCGTGCGCTGCCAACGCCGCGCCCAATCGGGAACGTGAGCCGTCGAGTTCGGCCGTTCGAGGGAATCAGCATCGGCAGGCAGGTGTTCGTCGACAAAAGCCACGAAGGCAGCGCGGAAGGCCTCGACATCGGCGTCGAAAGTGAGTTGCATGGCCACTCCTGGCGAGTCTGCGCAGGTGCCCGCGCTACCGACCGAGGCGGGAATCCCACTGTTCATGGGGAAATCTTGCTTTTCGCGCAAACCTACTTCTAGGACGCGAATGAGAATACTATTCTCACGATGAGGAAGTTACAATCTCAGACACGTGGGCGAACGGGAGGTCTAGCAAGCCAATGGCACGACAGTCTCCGGTACAGTTCATCCATGCCCTCCCCGATCAACCCGCAGCTGAGGCACTGGTGACCACCACGCCCAGCGACGAACCGGCCTGGAAGCAGCGCGCGGTCGAACGGTCGATCAAGACGGCCAAGCTCCGCGCCGCGCAGCGCGTGCAGCGGTTCCTTGATGCAGCTCAGGCGATCATCATCGAAAAGGGCAGCACCGATTTCACCGTTCAGGAAGTCGTCGACCGTTCGCGTCAGTCGCTGCGTAGCTTTTACCTGCAGTTTGACGGCAAACACGAGTTGCTCCTGGCCCTGTTCGAGGACGCACTCAGCCGCTCCGCCGACCAGATCCGCGCAGCCACAGCAAGCCAGACCGATCCGATCGAACGGCTCAAAGTCGCCATTCAGCTGCTGTTCGAGTCGTCCCGACCAGACCCGACCGCCCGCCGGCCACTGTTCACCGACTTTGCGCCACGACTACTGGTGTCGCATCCGTCCGAGGTCAAGATTGCGCATGCACCGCTGATCGCTTTGCTCACCGAGCTCATGGAAGAGGCTTACGAGGCCGGTTGCCTGCGCCCGGGCATCAACCCCCGCCGCATGGCCGCCATGACCATGCAGACCGTGATGTTCGTCGCTCAGTCGAGCAGTTCGGACGACGCTTCGACCAAGCCGATCACCGCAGAGGAAGTGTGGGACTTCTGCGCCCACGGCTTCGCCGCAAACTAGGCGAGAATTACCTTCTCACTTTCAAAGAACCACACTTACACTGCCTGGTGTGACCACTTCCGTCGAATCGGCACGTCCACTCCGCGTTGTGCAATGGGCGACGGGCACCATCGGCAGCAGAGCGGCACGCGCAGTGCTGGCCAGCCCCGAGTTGGACTTGGTCGGCCTCTACGTCCACGGCACCGACAAGGTCGGACGCGATGCCGGTGAGTTGTGCGGCGCCGATCCGGCCGGCATCCGCGCCACGAACCAACTGGACGACATCCTCGAACTAGGCGCCGATTGTGTGTTGCACATGCCGGCGGCACCGGACATCGCCCAGCTGTGCGCCCTCCTGGCCGCAGGAATCAATGTGGTGACAACGTGCGGCCTGTTCCACCATCTCGACTCGATGGACCCCACCGTGCGGGACCGCATCCAGAAGGCATGCCGCACCGGTGGCGCCTCGATTCACAGCACCGGTAGCAGCCCCGGGTTCATCACCGAAGCGGTACCCCTGGTTCTCACGTCGATCCAGCGCAGCCTCGACGGGTTGTTCATCGATGAATATACCGATCTGTCCCAACGCAATTCACCCGAATTGCTGCTCGACCTGATGGGCTTCGGCAAGCCGGCCGGACCGTTCGAGCAGTTCCGCGCGGACTATCTCAAGTCCAGCTTCGGGCCGTCGCTGCGCCTGGTTGCCGACGCCGTCGGCCTGCCACTGGATTCCGTCGAAGCCAGCGGCGAACTGGCCACCGCAACACGCGCCACCGCGATCGCCGCCGGCACCCTGGACGCAGGAAGCGTTGCCGCGCAGCGCATAACCATCTCCGGTATCCGCGACGGCACGACGCTGCTGCGGTTCCGTGCCACCTGGTACTGCACCCGCGATCTGGAGCCCGCGTGGGACGTGCAGGACACCGGATGGCACATCTCGGTCGACGGTGATGCGCCGCTCGAGGTCACCCTGCGCATGCCGGTCCCCTTGGACCGCATGGCCGAGATATCACCGGCCTACACAGCCAACCGCGCGGTCAACGCAGTGCCGTATGTGTGCGCAGCAGCACCGGGAATCATCACGACACTCGACCTTCCTGCGCTCGTCCCCACGCTGCGGTAATTCGTAAGCGGAAAGTACAAACGCACACGTCATTGACACAATCGCCCGCCGATGACAGAGTGCTGTGCAGGTGCACAGCGGTTGCGCGTATCAGGTATGCACGCCTGGGGCACATTCACCAAGCAAGGAGGAGTCGAGAATGGCAGGACGGGTAGAGGGCAAGGTCGCCTTCGTCACGGGCGCGGCCCGCGGTCAGGGCCGTAGCCACGCAGTGCGATTGGCAGAGGAGGGCGCCGACATCATCGCGATCGACATCTGCGCGCCGATCCGGCCAGGTGTCGACACCGCCATTCCGGCCTCGACACCCGATGACCTCGCCGAGACCGCCAACCTGGTCAAGAACCTGGGCCGCCGCATCGTCACCGCCCAGGTAGACGTGCGCGACGCCGCCGCCGTCAAGGAAGCCGTCGACAGCGGCGTGGAAACCCTTGGGCGACTGGACATAATCGTTGCCAACGCCGGTATCGGCAATGGTGGTGACGTTCTGCACGAGACCAGCGAACTGGACTGGGACGAGATGATCGACATCAACCTGTCGGGCGTCTGGAAGTCTGTCAAAGCTGGTGTCCCCCACCTGATCGCCGGCGGTCGTGGTGGCTCCATCATCCTGACCAGCTCGGTCGGTGGCCTCAAGGCCTACCCGCACTGCGGCAACTACGTCTCGGCCAAGCACGGCGTCGTCGGCCTGATGCGCGGTTTCGCAGTTGAGTTGGGCCACAACAACATTCGTTGTAACTCGGTACACCCGACGCACGTCAGCACCCAGATGCTGCACAACGAAGGCACCTTCAAGATGTTCCGCCCCGACCTGGAGAATCCGGGCCCGGACGACATGGCCCCCATCTGCCAGATGTTCCACACGCTGCCCATCCCGTGGGTCGACGCCGTGGACATCAGCAACGCCGTGCTGTTCCTGGCTTCGGACGAAGCCCGGTATGTCACCGGCGTCACGCTGCCGGTCGACGCTGGTAGCTGCCTGAAGTAGACCGTGCCCGATATCGAACTGGCCCCCAACCCGGCATGACCACGCCGGCGTTGGGGGCCAGTTCGTTACTCGACAACCGGGCAACGACCATGGCGTTCTGCCGAACGCACCACGCATGACGCATTGGGCGACCGGCGAAACCACGGGAGTGCGGTTCCCAGCCGACCCCGATACCTTCCGTGCAGCCGGCCCGGAGTTCCTGACCGAGGCCTTACACGCCTTCGGCACGCTGCCACCGGAGAACCGGGTCCAACACATCACCCGACTGGAGCCGGTAACCGGCGGCAGCACCGGACGCAAAGCGCGGCTCGACGTGGAATACGTTGCACCGTGCGAACTTCCGACCCAGCTGTTCGTCAAGTTCTCCCGTGACTTCGATGATCCACGCCGGGACCGCGGCAAGTCACAGATGGAACGCGAGGTGGCCTTCGGTCAACTCTCGGCGCGCACCGATCTGCCTGTCGCGGTGCCGGTCTGCCTCTTCGCAGACTTCGAATCGACCACCGACACCGGCATACTGCTGACCGGTCGAATTGCCTACGGCATGGGCCAGGTGGAACCGCACTACGACAAGTGTCTGGACTACCGCATACCCGAGGTACTGGCGCACTACCGTGCACTGCTGGGCACCCTGGCGAAGGTGGCCGGTACCTTTCACCGGGCTGCGCTGTGCACGCGGCTTGCCGACGAGTTCAGCTTTGATACCGCCAAAGTCACTGTCGGGAAAAGGGTTCACTACACGGCAGCCGAACAACGCGAGCGCGTCCAGCGACTGACCGCATTCGCCTCCGCCCATCACGGCCTGCTACCGGCGGTACCCGCTGACGATCTGCTGAACGAAGTCACGGGCATCGCCGCCCGCGAGGACGCCGTGATGGCGTGGCTGCACGGCACTGACAGTCATCTCGCGTTGTGTCACTGGAACGCCAACATCGACAACGCCTGGTTCTGGCGGGATTCGGATGGGGGCCTGCAGTGTGGCCTGATGGATTGGGGCTGCGCGAGCGTGATGAACGTGGCCGTGGCGTTGTGGGGTTGTCTGTGTGGCGCCGAAACCTGGTTGTGGGACCAGCATCTCGATGAGCTCCTCGACCATTTCGCCACCGAGTTCACCCGGGTCGGCGGTCCCGTACTGGATGTCTCGCTGGTTCGGGAGCAGCTGGTGAGCTACGCAGTGACCATGGGCGTCACCTGGCTGCTCGACGTTCCCGCTTACGTTCAGGCGGCCATACCCGACCTGGTCGACGTGCAGGACCGCCATGACCCCAGGATCGCCGGTAACGAGCCGGTACGGGCGCAGCTACAGATGCTGTCCAATGTGCTCGCCATCTGGACAAACCAGGACATCAGCGCACTCGGGCAGCACTGAACCCGAGAATTTCCCCCGTTCTGGGGGACGACGTCACTCCTGCACGCACATACCGTCAAACCCGTACACACAGTCCGTGAACGGGGAGGTCAAACATATGTCCGCACGCGATGAGATCTGGGCCACGCCCGCAGCCCAAGCCATCCCGAAAGAAGGCTATTTCGAGCACACCCGTGGCAGGTACGGGCCAGTCTTTCCCCGTACCCCCGCCTGCTATGGCTTCAACATCATCGCCAAGGTGAAGGAGGGCCGCGAGGAGGCGATCCGGGCCTACGGCAAGCAGCTCGAGGCGGCGGTTGCCGCGCAGCCCGACGTGTTGGCCCCGCTGAAGCTGCACTACCTGCGCTGGCAGCTGTTCGACGTCGGATCCGGTCTGCACTTCCAGTACCAGGGCATCTTCGACACCGATTTCGACAAGTACACCGAGGACGCCGTCAAACTGTTCAGCTCGACCGGCATCACCACCGCCTTCGTCAACCTCGAAGGCTTCCCGGAGGACTGGAAGACCAACCCGGAGGCATTCATCATGTTCGTCCGGGATCACCAGGTGCCCAGCTTCCTGGAGTACGGCGAATACCCGTACGTCACCTCCGCGGAGGTCAAGAAGGCACTGCGGCTCAAAGCCGCCTTCTCTGACATGCTGGACCAGATGCAATGACCACACTCGAGTTCGACGACATCCAGCACATCATGCTGACCGGTACCCCCCACCTGACCGGTCGGTACGAATTCCTGTCGTTCGACAGCCCCGAAGCAGGACAGGCGTGGCTGGCCGAGATGGTTCCGCTGGTGCAGTCGGCTACCGATGTGCGCAAGACCGTCAACATTTTCAAGCGGTGGGTGAACCTGGCATTCACCTGGAACGGGTTGCGCGCCTTGGGGCTTGACGACGCCACGCTGGCGAGCTTCCCGGACGAATTCAGAGAGGGCATGGCCGCCCGCGCCGACATTCTCGGGGACACCGGCGCGGCCGCACCGGAGCACTGGCTGGGCGGGCTCGCCGGCGACGATCTGCACGCGATCGTCATCCTGTTCGCCCGGGACGAGGCCGAACGGGTGCGGTGTGTCGGAGAACACGACGCGCTGCTGGTTCGCTGTCCCGGAGTGCGGTCACTGTCGCATCTGGATCTGGCCGCCACCGAACCTTTCGAGTACGACCACGATCATTTCGGGTACCGCGATCCGGTGTCGCAGCCGCAGATGCAGGGTTCCGGCGAGACGCTGATCCCTGGAGCCGGCGGTGCGTTGGCACCGGGAGAATTTCTGCTCGGCTATCCGGACGAAGACGGGCTGGTGGCCAATCAACCTGCACTGGAAGCACTTTCGCGCAACGGCAGCTATCTCGCGTACCGGCGACTGGAGGAACACGTCGGAGTGTTCCGCGACTACCTGAAGCAGAACGCCGGGGACGCCGATGACCAGGAACTGCTGGCCGCGAAGTTCATGGGCCGCTGGCGCAGTGGGGCGCCGCTGGCGCTCGCACCCGAGCACGACGATCCGGAGCTGGGCGCGGATCCGATGCGCAACAACGATTTCGACTACGGCACCATGGATCCGCACGGCTACAAATGCCCACTCGGCTCGCACGCCCGTCGGCTGAATCCGCGCGACACCGAGCCGAATCCCAACCGGCGCAGGCTGATCCGGCGCAGCGGCACCTACGGCCCGGCGCTACCCGAAGGCACGCCCGACGACGGTGTCGAACGCGGGGTCGGGATGTTCCTGATCTGCGCCAGTCTCAAGCGCCAGTTCGAGTTCGCCCAGAACGTCTGGATCAATGACGCCGCGTTCCAGGAGCTCGGCAACGAGCACGACCCCATCTGCGGCACCCAGGACGGCACACTGGATTTCACGATCCCGAAACGGCCGATCCGCAAGGTGTACAAAGGGTTACCTGCATTCACCACACTGCGCGGCGGGGGGTATTTCTTCCTGCCCGGCCTGAACGCACTGCGATACCTTGCAAGCCCGAGAGTCTAGGAGACAACATGAGCACCGCCGCCCGTACCTACAACCAGGCCCACATCTCCCGGCCGCACAACGGCAAACGACGCGTGTCCATCTACTGGTCGTGGAGCT
>ERZ650309.721-NODE-721-length-15959-cov-10.220511_pt1 | contig 15959 bp, 13 predicted proteins | sample MGYA00376245_ERZ650309 | MGnify/ENA primary metagenome ERZ650309 (study PRJEB26733, sample SAMN07839294) | wastewater metagenome | biome: urban; feature: wastewater treatment plant; material: waste water | place: USA: North Carolina | collected 2016-04-26 ...
ATGAAATAGAACTATTTAGTAACCTTCCCTAATTCCCCGCAGGGGGATGACAGTCTGAATCCTAATAGATTGGGCTCGGGGAACTAAAAAAAATTTATGCAAATTATTTTAATCCAAGATTTAGATAATCTGGGTGCAAAGAATGAAGTAGTAAAGGTAAAAAATGGCTATGCCAGAAATTTCCTAATTCCACAAAAATATGCCATTGAAGCTAGTCCTTCCAATATGAAACAGTTGGAAGAGCGTATGAAAGTACAAGCCAAAAAAGAGGCAGTTATGTTAGCTCAAATTAAGAGTGTTATTGCAAAACTTAACGAATCTCCACTTAGTATTGGTGCTAAAACAGGCACTTCAGGTAAGATTTTTGGTAGTGTTACCGCTTTACAATTGTCAAGAGCTATTCTATCACAAAAAGGTTATGAAATAGACCGTAGAAAAATTACTATTACTGATGAGGTAAAAGAAATTGGCTCTTATAAAGCTACGATTGATTTTGGTAATGGTAATACTACAGAAATTGCATTTGATGTAATTGCAGAGTAATTATTATCGAATGTTTAAGATTCGAAATTCATTGGCCGCTCCCTTTTGGAGCGGCTTTTTTGTAGCTACTATTTATCTCTATCATATATAACCTTGACTGTTTTCATTTATCAAATTTTTGATAAATTTATAAAATAAAGTGTAATATTTGACCTTAATAACGAAACGCTTTATGAAAAAAAATTTCCTTCTTATCTTTTTATTATTTACCGAAATTTCTGGATTTGCACAAAAACATACACTTAATTTAGAAGATACTAATGATAATATGACTGCTTATCTCAAGGCAAGGGGTAGCCTCGATAGTACAGAAGAAGTAGTGTTTTATGATGAAGGTTTAATCTATGCTTTGCAACCAGAGCAACCTATAAAGCTACTCTTCAAATTTCAAATGTATAATATAGCACGGTTTATCCCAAACGACTCTGGCGTAACCCAACTTACCCGTGAAATGCTGGTGTATGAAGATGCTAAAACGGGAGCTATACTTCAGAACTGGTACAATCCATTTACAAAAGATAGTGTAGAAGTATTTCATGTATGGAATGACCCTGTAAATGTGTTGTTAAAAAAAGGTCGATTTACTCTGGATTATATACAAATGGGTGATGGTCGCCTATGCTTCAACATTGATTTGCCCCTGTTCTACCCCAGTGCTTTAAAAAAGAATGATTGGCCAGAAAGCAGCAGGAGTGATATGTACCAAGCCATGGAAATGTTTCAGTTTTTTGTAAATGAGAAAGACCTGCATAATGCTAAAATAAAGAATGCTGTTTGTGATATTTCGTGGACACGCATTAGCGACTTTTTGCCCTGGATGAAGATGGCAGACAAACCGGGATATTTGGTTTTTTCCAGCAGGGGCTGGAAATTAAAATCAGGATGGAATGGACTTCCACAGCAGGTGAAAGATATTGTAATGGTAGAGCATCCAGAATACCAGCATGCACCCAATACATTCACAAGTCCAAATATGACCAGTTGGAAATACTATAAGAAAATGATGGATGAGCGTAAAACAATCAATCAATAATCGTTTTTGATTTTACTTATATGATTAAGGCTTTCCTCAAAAGTCAATATCCTTATCTTCGCCAAGTTTAATAAGATAAAATCATTGCTTTATGAATTTGCATGAATACCAAGCAAAAGAATTGCTAAAAAAATACGATGTGCCTGTGCAGGAAGGAATGGCTTGTAGCACGGTGCATGAAGCGGAAGAAGCTTACCGTCAGATTAAAAACCAAACCTCAAACAATTTTGCTGTAGTAAAAGCGCAAATACATGCAGGTGGTAGAGGCAAGGGAAAAATAACCGGGTCTGAACAGCGTGGTGTAGCAGTTGGTAAGAGTTTGGAAGATGTATCACAGATTGCTAAAAATATTTTAGGTGGTAATTTAGTAACCCTACAAACAGGAGCAATAGGCAAAAAAGTAAATAAAATTTTAGTAGCTCAGGACGTTTATTATCCTGGCCCAAATCCTGTAAAGGAATTTTATCTGAGTATTTTATTAGATCGCACTAAAGGGCAAAATGTAATTATTTACAGTACCGAGGGTGGTATGAATATAGAAGATGTAGCACATCATACACCGGAGAAAATATTTAAAGAGTGGGTACATCCTGGTGCCGGATTACCTGGTTTTCAGGCAAGAAAAATTGCTTTTAATCTTGGCCTTAGTGGAGAATCTTTTAAGAACTGTACAAAATTTGTAACCAATTTATACAATGCTTATACTGGTCTGGATTGTGCAATGCTTGAAATCAATCCCTTATTCAAAACAAGTGATGATAAAATAATAGCAGTAGATTGTAAAATGAGTTTAGATGATAACTCACTTATGCGTCATACAGATTTAGCTAGCTTGAGAGATATAACAGAGGAAGACGAAACCGAAGTAGAAGCAGGACAATTCAATTTGAATTTTATAAAATTAGACGGAAATGTAGGCTGTATGGTAAATGGTGCAGGTTTAGCCATGGCCACTATGGATATGATACAGCTAAGCGGTGGACAGCCAGCAAACTTTTTGGATGTAGGTGGCACAGCCAATGCGCAGACTGTAGAAGCTGGTTTTAAAATCATCTTGAAAGACAAAAATGTAAAAGCGATTCTCATCAATATTTTTGGAGGCATTGTACGTTGCGACCGTGTAGCAGCAGGAGTAATAGAAGCGTACAACAAGCTTGGTAATATTGATATTCCAATTATTGTAAGATTACAAGGCACTAATGCAGAAGAGGCAAAGAAGCTGATTGATGAAAGTGGACTAAAGGTACAAAGTGCAATATTATTAAGCGAAGCGGCAGATTTGGTAAAAAAGGCACTTTCCTAATTGAAATATATTTTTATAAAATCCGGATTTACTCAATCCGGATTTTTTTATTTCTTTCAACAAAACCATTGGTTAATACTCAACGATCTCCAGGTTAATATGCAAGGGATAGTGGGCTTTAAAAATTTCATCCATTCCTATTCCTCCGGAAAGCGAAACCCATTTAAAAAGGTTTCCTGTTTATTGAAATCTTCCGATGGCAAACTGCCTGTATGGGTTACATACATAAATGCTATAACTGCTCCATTTGTCCAGCATTTTATTTTCCATTCATCACCTTCTTTATCCTTCCAGTAATCTATAAACCCAGTTGCATGTTCATAGCTATCCATTTTATGACCCATGCCATATCCCGCAGATTCTTCAATGTCAAAAACGGTTTTTAAATAATCACAATAACCTTTACTCATTGCTTCTGCACTTTCTAAATCTTCAATGGGTTCAAAAAGCTTTACACAGATCACTCCGTATTCATATTCATCTATGAAACTAAATGCTTTGTATATGATAGAAGAATCTTCACTATATTCTGTTTCACCATTTTCGGGTTCGGAATAGCAGTACATACTACAACCCGAATTACCAATAGGATATTTCTTAATAGATTGAGCCGTTGCCGCAAGGTCAATGAGTAAAAGAAATAAAAAAAAACTAAGTTTTTTGCAAGAAATCATGATTTAATCTTTTTTAATAATTTTTTTTCACTTCGTGAAATGATACGCATCGTTCAATTATTCAACTTTACTCAGCCTTCAAAAGTGCTGTAGAAATAAGGTGTTTCAGCTTCAAATTCTGCAGCACAACTATCTACCATTTTATACACTCTTGTAATACCGGCGGCTTTTCTTCTTTCATATATTTCTTCCGCTGTGCAAGTGTTTCTCAGTATGCGTGAAATTTGCTCATCGCTAAATCCATTTTGTTTTGCTTCACGCAATAATTGATCAGTGAGATGCTCTAAAGTATTGCAATTAGTCATTGCTTTTTCAAGATCACAAATAATTTGAATCTGATATATAAACCACCTGTCAATGCCAGTAGCTTGCACAATTGTTTTTGCAGTAACCCCCTGCATCAAAGCGTCTTTTATTCTAAATATCCGATCCCATTTTGGTGTTTTTATATATTCAATCAGCTCATCAGATTTCATCAAGCTTTTACCATAATATCCTAAACCAACAGCTTCATTTTCTAAGCTCTGGCAGGCTTTCTGAATTGCTTCATTAAAGCTTCTCCCAATGGCCATAACTTCACCTACACTTTTCATTTGTAAACCTAGAGTGTCATTTGCGCCTTTGAATTTGTCAAAATTCCAACGAGGCATTTTTACAATTACATAATCTAATGTTGGCTCAAAGTATGCAGAAGTGTTTTTTGTAATTTGATTTTTTAGTTCATCCAAGGAATATCCAATTGCCAGTTTTGCAGCAATTTTTGCAATAGGATAACCCGTGGCTTTGCTGGCTAATGCAGAAGAGCGACTTACTCTTGGATTTATTTCTACTGCAATAATCTCTTCAGTTTGTGGCTCTAACGCAAACTGTACATTACAACCTCCTGCAAAATTTCCCAAACTACGCATCATACGAATAGCTTGATTGCGCATATCCTGATAAGCTGTATCGCTAAGCGTCATAGCAGGGGCCACTGTAATGCTATCACCTGTATGCACACCCATTGGATCTAAATTTTCAACTGTGCATATAATAACCACATTATCATTCACATCACGGAGTAGCTCCAACTCATATTCTTTCCATCCCAGTACCGCTTTTTCTACAAGCACTTCGTGAATAGGACTTGCCTGCAACCCTCTTTGCAAGGCTTCATCTAATTCCTCCTTTACATGCACAAAACCACCTCCAGTACCACCCAGCGTAAAAGAGGGGCGTATGACTAAAGGGAACCCAATTTCCTGTGCATATTCTTTTCCTTCCAAGAAACTGTTTGCCACACGACTTGGTGCCACTTTAATATCTATGTCAATCATTAATTGGCGAAACTTTTCTCTATCTTCCGCAGTCTTTATTGCTGCTATATCCACCCCTATTAAAGCAACATTGTATTTTTCCCAAACGCCCAGCTCATCAGCTTCTATGGCTAAGTTGAGTGCAGTTTGTCCACCCATTGTAGGCAAGACTGCATCAATATCATTTTCTTCCAATATTTGTTCAATACTTTCTACAGTAAGTGGTAGCAGATACACCTTATCTGCCATCATAGGGTCAGTCATTATGGTAGCAGGATTGCTATTGATCAAAATCACTTTTATCCCTTCCTCTCTCAGGCTTCTAGCAGCCTGGCTGCCACTATAATCAAACTCACAGGCCTGACCAATAATGATGGGGCCGCTACCAATAATTAGTACTGACTTTATGGATTGATTTTTTGGCATTAGTTCTCAGATTTGCGCAAATGTAAAGGTTGAAAAAGTTTTGAAGTAGCATAATCATTAGTGAATATTTAAATTGAGGAATTTTCTTGCTTGAAAAAAATTTTAAAGAAATCAAAAGCTGTAAAAAACATAAAACATGTGCCTATCTACATTTTTTTTGAAGAATTTTTAATGCAAATGGCCCAAAGATTTGGGGTCAATGCTGCCCCAATCTGACTAATGGGTGCTCCGAAAAACCCTTGTAAAAAGATCCATCTTTCTCACTTTGTATGACATAGACATAATAAGGCATAAAACAAAAAAGCCCCGAACTATCTCAAGGCTTTTTGCGGACCGGACGGGATTCGAACCCGCGACCTCCGCCGTGACAGGGCGGCATTCTAACCAGCTGAACTACCGATCCAAACTTTAGTAAATCAAAATCATTTCCCAAAAAAGAAAATGATTTTTAGGATTGGGTGGCAAAGATAAGGGGATTGATTTTTCATAAACAAATCTTTCTCTCAAAAAAAACTGCCTACTTTTACCCCCCCAAAAAAAATGATATGCCTCAATATCCAAACAGACAATTTCTGGAGTTTGAACAGCCTATAAAGGAGTTGTATGAGCAAATAGAGCAGACAAAAAAACTTGCCGATAAAAATGCTAAGATTGATTATTCCTCCAACATTCGTCAGTTAGAGGAAGAAATAATTTTTAAGCGAAAAGAAATCACTGAACACCTAACTCCTTGGCAAAGAGTACAACTGAGTCGTCATCCTGATAGACCTTATACACTAAAGTATATAGATAAGATGACAACTGAATTTTTAGAACTTCATGGTGACAGGAATTTTAAAGATGATAAAGCAATGGTAGGTGGTTTTGCCAAATTAGATGGAGAAACGGTAATGTTTATAGGTCAGCAAAAAGGCAACAATACCAAAACAAGACAGTTAAGAAATTTTGGTATGGCTAATCCAGAAGGATATAGAAAGGCGCATAGGCTTATGAAGTTGGCGGAAAAGTTTAATAAACCAGTTGTTACGCTAATTGATACTCCCGGAGCATATCCAGGAATGGAAGCTGAAGAAAGAGGACAAGGAGAGGCTATTGCCAGAAATATATATGAGATGATGCAATTGAATGTACCCATTATTGTATGCATCATTGGAGAGGGCGCCAGTGGTGGAGCCTTAGGTATTGGTGTAGGTGATAAAGTATTGATGATGGAAAATACTTGGTACACAGTAATATCCCCAGAAAGTTGTAGTTCAATTCTTTGGCGGAGCTGGGATAAAAAAGAAGTAGCAGCAGAACAGCTAAAGCTTACAGCTACAGATATGAAAGGATTTGGATTAGTAGATGAAATAGTGCCAGAACCACCCGGTGGTGCGCACTGGGATTATGATGAGGCTGCTCAAATTCTGAAAGGATATATCAAAGATGCCATAAAAAGAGTGAAAGGGTTTTCACCGGATGAACGTAAGCAGATACGAATAGAAAAATATTGCAAAATGGGATTTTGGGATGAAATGCCCGAAGAAAATTCGGCTGTATAAAATATTAATATTTACATGTCCACTTTAACTAAAATTTTAAGAGGAACTGGCGTTGCCATAGTTACACCCTTTAATCATAAACATGAAGTTGATTTTTCTGCGCTTGAAAAATTAATTGAATATTTAATTCAAGGTGGAGTTGAATATATTGTTGCTTTAGGCACCACCGGCGAAACACCCGTTTTGAGTAAGGAGGAAAAAAAAGAGATTCTGCTTTTTGTTTATGAAAAAGTTAATAAAAGAGTACCAGTTGTAGTCGGTATAGGAGGTAATCATACGGCCGAGGTTATTGATGATTTAAACAATCTTCCTTTGCAACATGCAACAGCAATTTTGAGTACTGCACCCTATTACAATAAGCCATCACAGGAAGGTTTATATCAACATTATAAGACCATAGCAGAAAGTGCTCCCTTACCTATACTTTTATACAATGTACCTGGCAGAACCGGCAGAAATATGGAAGCATCCACCACCATTAGACTTGCAACCGAGGTGGCAAACATTGCTGGCATAAAGGAGGCCAGTGGTGATATGGTACAGTGCATGGAATTACTCAGGCAATGTCCAGATGATTTTATGATTGTAAGTGGAGATGACAATTTAGCACTTCCTCAAATAGCTTGTGGCATGACAGGGGTAATTAGTGTGGCCGCAAACGCTTTCCCCGCTTCATTTTCCAATATGATAAGGTTATGTTTATCGAGAAATTTTTCTGCTGCAAAACAAATTAATGATACCCTGATTCCTGCTTATCATCTCATGTTTGCTGAAAATAATCCGGCAGGAGTAAAAGCATTTATGAGCGAAATAAAAATCATTGAAAATGAAGTGAGATTGCCCATAGTACAGTTGAGTAAAAATTATTATGATCAGGTAAAAAATTTAATATTTGATCTACCAAACGATTTCAGGTAGCCACTACCATTTTGAGTAGTGTTAAGATAAAAAAAATTCTTCTATCATTGTAGCCATAAAATTACTACAAATATTCCCTATTTTCATTTTGGTGATAATGCTGAACACATAGCTTTGCGCAAATTTTTTATAAAATGGAAGTTGCTCAATTAGAAAAAATTGCTTCTCAGGTTAGAAGGGATATTGTAAGAATGGTGCATGCCGTGCAAAGTGGCCATCCGGGCGGTTCTTTAGGATGTACAGATTATTTAACGGCATTGTATTTCCATATCATGCATCACAACCCATCTGCTTTTACTATGGATGGTAAAAATGAAGACGTATTTTTTCTAAGTAATGGACATATATCACCTGTGTTTTATGCTGTGCTGGCACGTAGTGGTTATTTTGAAGTAAATGAACTGGCTACTTTTCGAAAGCTCAACTCACGCTTACAAGGACACCCCACCACTCATGAACACTTACCTGGAGTACGCATAGCCAGCGGATCTCTTGGTCAGGGAATGAGTGTAGCCATTGGCGCAGCCCTCACAAAAAAATTAAATAACGACGATCGTATAGTTTATTCTCTACATGGTGATGGAGAGCTACAGGAAGGACAAATATGGGAGGCAGTACTGAGTGCAGCACACCATAAAGTGGACAACTATATAGCCACTGTAGATTGGAATGGACAGCAAATTGATGGGCCTACAGACAAGGTTATGCACCTTGGAAATTTGGAAGAAAAGTTTATGGTATTTGGTTGGCTCACCCTACAATGTGATGGTAATAATATGGCAGAAATAGTAGCTACCCTAGAAAAAGCCAAATCAATGACTGGCCAGGGAAAACCCATCATGATATTAATGAAAACTGCTATGGGAAAAGGTATTGACTTTATGGAAGGCAGCCACGAATGGCATGGCATAGCGCCAAACGATGCACAATTAGCCAGTGCATTGGAGCAAGTGGCGGAAACCTTGGGAGATTATTAGCATCTTTAACCATTCATATCAACTTTATCATTTTTTAAATAAAAATAAGCCCTGTGATGTAGCAGGGCTTTATACATTTGCAGCATGAAAGTAATATTATATGGCCTATTGATTTATTTTCTGTATAAACTTATTTTTGATTTTATTATTCCTGTTTCTAAAACCACGAAAGAGGTAAGGCAGAAAATTAAAAATATGCAGGAGCAAAATCAACAGCCCCCATCTACCACTCCTACACAAAAGACTACCGATCCCGGTGGCGATTATATTGAGTTTGAAGAAGTGAAATAAAATTCCTTTTTCATATAGTTCAAATAAATAATCTTCTTACCATTGTCTTTTATACATCGGAAGTCCTATTTTGTATTCAAGCTTTTTGTAATTTATGGTGAGAAATTTTAAGTGTATCATCTGTGTTTTTTCTTTGTTAGTAGTTCACTCAAAGGTGCAAGCACAAATTGACCCATCCACTATTGATATTGTAAGAGATTCATTTGGCGTGCCACATATATATGCACCTACGGATGCAGCCGTGTCTTATGGACTTGCTTATGCCCACTGCGAAGATGATTTCAATAGTATTCAAGAGGTGTTTTTGCCTGCAAAAAATTTGATGGGTAGGGTAAAAGGGAAGGAAGGTGCTGCCGGCGATTATGCTTTTGCGCTCTTTCGTTGTATGGAAATTACAGAAGAAAAATGGCATACACTTACTCCACAATTTCTAAAAGTAGCAGAAGGATATGTACAGGGTGTAAATGATTATGCGGCAAGGCATCCAAAAGAAGTGCTGCACAAAGACCTATTTCCTGCCACAGTAAAGGAGTATATAGCATCCTCCGTATTGGCGCTTACTGTTTTTAATGGCGCAGCCGAATCTTTGATAAAAATTTTTAATAACAATGTAACGCCGGTGCCGGGTTTTACTGAAGATAAAGGCAGCAATTCCATTGCCATACATGGCAATAAAAGCATATCTGGAGAAGCTATGCTTGTGGTAAATGCACACCAACCCAATACTGGTTCTCAGGCTTTTTATGAAGCACATATTTGTAGTGAAGAAGGACTGAATGTGTTGGGCGGATTGTTGGCAGGCGGGCCTGTAATCTTGCATGGCGTAAATGAACATTTGGGTTGGGCGCATACTGTAAATTATTGTGACAGAACAGATATATTTCAACTGCGTATCAATCCAAACAATGAAGATCAGTATTGGTATAACGGTGCATGGAAAGACTTTGAAATAAAAAAAATAAAACTGCATATTAGAAATGTTCCTATTGCTATTTCAAAAAAAATATACTGGAGTGTATATGGGGCAACTATGAAAAATAAACAAGGTTGTTTTTCAATCAGACTGGGGGCCAACCAAGTTATTGGCGCTTTGCAGCAATGGTATTACATGAATAAAGCAGAAAACTTTTCCTCCTTTTACATGGCATTGCAGATGCAGGAACTCAGCATGTTTAACATTATGTATGCAGATAACAGGGACACCATTTTTTATATCAACAATGCTTTAATGCCTCTTCGAAATAAAAATTTTGACTGGACGAAAACATTACCCGGCACTTCTGATAGTACACTTTGGAACAGCTTTAGACCTTTGGAGCAGTTGCCTCAATACATCAATCCAGCATCAGGTTTTTTATTTAATACTAATCATTCTTCCTTTTATGCAACTGATGCTTCCAATAATTTATCCCCCAAGAATTATCCTGTAACAGATGGATGGGAAAGCTGGCACAACAACAGAAGTAAACGGCTCTTAGAACTAATGCCAAAAGGCAAACTAAGTTATGACCAATTGAAGCAAATAAAGTTTGATAAAACTTTACCTATTCAGCTTCAATACTTTTTAAAAACAGATACATTATTTACGCTTGACGAATCAAAATATATTGCGCTTAGCGCAATGATTAAGGCATTAAAAAACTGGGATAGAAATACGGATGCACAAAGCAATGGAGCTGCAATTTTTATGATGCTCAGTAATTATTTTCTCTCAAAATCTGGCGGTAAGTTTGATGAACGTGTACTTACAGAATCTGCCTGTGTAGAGGGCTTGCAATATGTGCAAGCCTACTTTATGAAAAACTTTGGCACTACAAATCTTAGTTTGGGAGATGTGCAAAAATTAGTACGTGGCAATAAGGTATTTCCACTTGGTGGCATCAGGGATGTACTTTCTCCACAATGGAATGAACCCTATAAAAATGGTATGCTAAAATCTGTAGGTGGGGATGGATATATTATGTTTATTCGCTTTGCAAAAAATGAATTGCCGACAATAGAAACCGTAAATATCTATGGCGCATCATCTCATGTTGAAAGTAAACATTTTGATGATCAGGCACCACTCTATCTTGCTCAAAAAACTAAGCCCATGTCCTTGGATAAAAAATGGGTATATGCACATAGTGAACGAGTTTATCATCCCGGAGAATGATTTTGTTTTACTTGTGCGGTATCAGTGGATTACAATAAGTATTTGAAGATTTTTTTTGTTTATTGCTGTCTTAGAAGGTCTGCCAATACTATAGCTGTTACTGATTCCAATACTACAGGCACACGGAGGGCTATGCACAAATCATGTCGTCCCTTAATACTAAATAATTCAACCTGTCCTGTTTCAATATTCATACTACTTTGCTCTTTGGGTGTGCTGCTTGTGGGCTTTATTGCAACTTTAAAAAGGATATCATTACCATTTGTAATGCCTCCTGTAATGCCTCCTGCATGATTTGTAGCAGTATTTCCATCTGCATCAATAATGGCATCATTGTGTGCTGACCCAAACATTTTTGCGGCAGCAAAACCTGCCCCAAATTCTATTCCCTTTACCGCAGGAATACTAAAAACTGCCTGCGCAAGCAGTGACTCTACACTACCAAAAAATGGCTCTCCTAATCCAAGTGGTACATTGGCCACTTTGCAGGATACGATTCCACCAATGCTATCCTTTGCATCTATTGCTTTTTGTAACCCAATTGTTATATCTGTGTCGCCGCCTATTTCTTCAATCACAGATTCAACATGCATAGGTGCAATTAATTTTTTTGCTACAACACCTGCGGCCACGAGACATACCGTAAGCCTGCCGCTAAAATGTCCACCGCCGCGATAATCTTCAAACCCTTTAAATTTTTTATGTGCAACAAAATCGGCATGGCCAGGTCTTGGTATTGCCCGTAGTTTATCATAATCGGAACTACGAATATTATTATTTTCAAAGATAATGGTGAGTGGTGCACCAGTTGTAAAACCATTGAATACGCCGGATTGAAAAATGGGCATATCCGTTTCCTGGCGAGGGGTTGTGCCCTTCTGCATACCACCTTTTCGGCGATTAATATCTGATACGAAATCATCTGCATGGAGTGCAATGCCGGGTGGCACTCCATCTATTAAAATGCCTACAGCAGGGCCATGTGATTCCCCAAAAATATGTACCCTAAAATTCGTTCCTAATGTATTCATGTAAAAAATATTAACCCTTTGTATGCTGAAGATACTGCACAAATGTATAGGTACAATTGATGCGTTTTGGATTTCTTAACTTTCCTACAGCCAATATGCTGCAATCAGTCTATTGTATGCAATGATGATAATTCCCTTTCCTATATTTATTATTGCAAAAAACTATGATGACTAAAAAAATATTGCGATTTATTTTATTGCTATTAGCAGGAGCACTGGCTTATGGTATCTATTATTGCTGGACATCATTTCCCATTCTCACAGGTTATAGTGCAAAGCTGATGTGTAGTGGTTTATTTGTATCTGAGCGTACTGAAGAAGATATACTGGCAAAGGATTTATCTGAAAAATTGATGCGGCTTGCCACTTGCAAGGTAGATTATAAAGATTCAAGTGTGACTGCTTCTGTATGGGGCATGGCAAAGCAAAAAGCAATCTTTAGAAAAGGACTGGGGGCTACACTTGTAAGTGAATATAGTGAAGCAGACATCAGACATCAAGCATTCCCAAAACCTACACCACCATCAATCAATACAGATACTATTGACTGGCCTTTGGGCAATCATGTAGCAGACAGTATAGTGCCAGGAGTAGATTATGATGTAGTTAAAAATATTTGCTCCGGTGTAATGAATGAAACATGGGAAAATACTCCATCAAATACTTATGCTTTGATGGTGGTGTATAAGAATCAAATCATAACGGAACAATATGCAAATGGCATCAACGTAAATACCAAACTGTTGGGCTGGAGTATGGCTAAAAGTATTACAGCCACACTGATAGGCATAATGACAAAAGCAAATGAATTGAATGTGCAATCCCCAGTAGGATTTAAAGAATGGGCCAATGATGATCGAAAAAATATAACCATAGAAAATCTTTTACATCAAAGTAGTGGACTGGATTTTTTAGAAGACTATGCAAAGTCAAGTAGTGTTACCAATATGTTATTCCGCAAAGCGGATATGGGTGCTTATACTGCTACTCATTTGCTGAAATATAAGCCGGGCAGCATGTTTAGCTATACCAGTGGAAATACCAATATGCTTTGTAGGCTGATGCGGCAAAAGAAAGGGGAGGATTGGTTTACATTTCCCTACCGGGAATTGTTTTATAACATTGGCATGTATCACACGCTTTTAGAACCTGATGCTGCTGGCACTTATGTGGGTAGTTCTTATGTATATGCCAGTGCAAGAGACTATGCTCGTTTTGGATTGTTATACTGTAATAATGGGAATGCAGGAGGCCATCAAATTTTGCCCGAAGGGTGGATATCTGCTGTATCAAAACCTGCTCCATCAGACTTACAAAAGCATTATGGTTATCAGTTTTGGTTGAATGGATATACCGATACTACTTGCACAAAAAGCATTTATCCCGAAGCACCTGCAGATTTACTTTGTGCGGATGGTTATAAGGGACAACGTATCATCATCATTCCATCTCAACAGCTGGTAGTAGTAAGGCTTGGTGGCAATAGTTGGGATGAACATCAATTTTTACAACAGCTTTTACCCGCACTCGGCATTAAATCTTAAAACATGTTTTATTCTGTAGATACACCTATTGATTTACATGGCTATGCTTTGGATGAATACCTGATGAAAGGCTGGTATAGAATGGGCCAAACCATTTTTACCACAGGCTATGTGGAGCATGCTGGAGATTTTTTTCCTGTGCATTGGATTAGGTATGATTTAAAAAAATTTCAGCGTACCAAAAAGCAAGAGCAAATTGCTAAAAGAAATAAATTATTTACCACACATACAGCTCCATTGGTACTTAGCGCTGCCTTAGAAAATCTTTATACAAAATATAGGAATTATATCCACTTTGATGCTGCCCCTTCTGTAAGGGATAACCTGATGTATATGAGTATGGAGGATGAAGATGTAAATATTTATGATAGTTGGTTAATGGAGCTAAGACTGGGCAACCAGTTGATAGCTGCGGGTGTGTTTGATAAAGGGCTGGAAAGTTTTGCAGGTATCAAAACATTTTATGACCCAGACTATGCAAAATATAGCCCCGGCAAATATTTACTGCTTAGTAAAATTGAATATGCCATAGCACAGGGTGCCGCTTATTTTTATCCCGGCTATATAGCTGAAGTATATACAAAGTTTCATTATAAAATGGAGGCAGCACCTACAGCATTAGAAATCTATCATCCTCAAAAAAATAGTTGGAAACCCTTCTTAATGCAGGATTTTATAGATTGGTATGAGGGTAAGGCTGTAGAATGATTGTACCTGTTTATATTTTAGGGATGTGCAATGCTTTTTTCATACTGCTTATAAGCTAACAACTTTACTACAACATCTATATTACAAAGCTGTTTAAATATCGTTAGGCGTTGCTGAACAACGTATAGACAAAAGCCCCCAGTTCGTTTAATTTTATATGTCTTTATGGATGTAAAAAGGCTTATTGCAGGGGGCTTTCGGCTATACGTCTAAATGTTGTGCGTTCGTACTACTATCCGTCAATCTGTCTAAAAACTACACACAATTGTGCATAATAAAACTTGCAAAAGCCATGTGCAATAAGTATCTTAGCACATGCAGTATATACAAGGAAAAAGCAGGACACAAGCAGTATTATTTCCCCAATGTCTCGATGAAATAATAGCTCAGGATAACGAAGTACGCATCATAGACATTTTTGTAGAAAGCATCAACCTGTCCGATTTCAATTTTGCCACAACACTTCAATCCGAAGGCCGTCCACCGTATCATCCAAAAACACTACTCAAGCTTTTCATTTATGGCTACCTCAATACAATGCGTTCATCACGCACACTCGAAAAAGAATGCCATCGTAATGTAGAAGTAATGTGGTTGATGCAACAATTAGCACCAGACCATAACACCATCAGCAACTTTAGAAGAGACAACAGCAAAGCCATACGCAAAGTATTTAAATATACGGTCAGCATTGCCAAAACTTTTCAACTAATAGGAGGCAGACTCATAGCCGGAGACAGTACCAAACTACGTGCACAAAACAGCAAGAAAAACAATTTCAACGAAAAGAAAATTCAACAACACCTTCAATACATTGAAAACAAACTCAACGAATATGAGCAAGCCTTAGCCGCTGCCGATGGAGATGACAATAAACAAATAATACAAACAGAAATAGAACTACAAAACCAACGAAAAGAAAAATACAATGACCTAAGCCAACAACTCCAACAAAGCGGCCAAACACAAATAAGTACCACAGATACAGAAAGCCGTCAAATGATAACCCGAAACAATATTACCGAAGTAGCCTACAATATACAAACCACCACAGATGCCAAACATTGCCTGCCCATAGATTATAAAGTAACCAACACCAACGATAGCAAAGCCATGGGCAATATGGTACGCCGGGCACAAACCATACTACAACAAAAAAATATAACCGCCGTATTTGACAAAGGCTACCATACCGGCAGCGAACTAAAAATGGCCATACTACATGGATGCACCACACTCGTAGCAGTGCCGGGTGTAGCCAGCTTTGCACCAGATAGCCATTACAATTTTGATCAGTTTATCTACAACCCAGAGCAAGACACATACACCTGTCCACAACTACAAATACTAACCACCAATGGCAGCTGGTATCAAAAAAGTAAACAACGATATATCTACTTTGTAAAACATTATAAAACCAATAAATGCCTTAGCTGCCCCGCAATAGCCAAGTGCACTCTCAATAAAAAAGGAAGACTATTAGAACGCAGCGAATACCAAAGCTATATAGAACAAAATCA
>ERZ650309.722-NODE-722-length-15959-cov-4.816398_pt1 | contig 15959 bp, 18 predicted proteins | sample MGYA00376245_ERZ650309 | MGnify/ENA primary metagenome ERZ650309 (study PRJEB26733, sample SAMN07839294) | wastewater metagenome | biome: urban; feature: wastewater treatment plant; material: waste water | place: USA: North Carolina | collected 2016-04-26 ...
CACCGGCTACCATCCGCCGTGCCTTCGGCACTGAGGACGCTGTCAAACAAATCGTTGAAGTCCCCTTCGCGTAACATCAGTTATAAAATCAAAGCCGAAGTTTCCGGGTTTAAGCCCGTTTCGATTCCACGGCAGGCGAATTCGGATTGCTGGGCGATCAATTCGCCGTTGGCCCACTGAACATAGACCGACGCCACATCGTCAACATTTACGGCAATTACGCTTTCGGCGAAAAGATTTTTGGTCGAAAGGTGAATGGACTCAATTTGGGCGCGGGGATTCACCTGGAATCCGGGGGTCCGCTCAGCGAATATCTGGCGCATCCCGGTGTACGCGAATGCGGGCGAAGTTCCTGTGGGCGGACGGCAAGCTGGGTCGCACACCGTTTTACAGCCGCCTGGATTTGCATGCAGACTATCCGTTTAAGCTTAGCGAGCGCGTTCGACTGACGCGATTGGCGATTTCTTCAATGTGACGAACAATCAGAAGCTCAGACTTTCCAGCCGGTTCCGCGAAAGCACCGTCGGCCAGTTGAACCCGGATTTTGGAAAGCTGCGACTGCTTTTCAAGATTCCCCAGGCATAAATCAGGCAACGTGTTTACAAGAGACACAACCTGGCTGATTTTCCATTTTCCAATTGTCATTTGTTATTGCCGCTGAAACGATTCAGCCAACAACAAATGACAAATCAAAACTGACAATTGGAAAATGACAAAGTGCGTCTGGGGCCAAAATGGACTTACGCCACACAAGCCCGTGAAATGGCGGAAAAGAGACGGAGAGCGATAGCGGAAAAGAAATAGTAAGAAAATGGGCGGGGATGTATTCGGGCTGGCTGCTGGAACCTGCGCATTCGCTGGGAAGCAGAGGATGAACGTTGGTTATCGAATCGGGTCCTCACCGCCTCAATAACAATCCATCCCCTGCCCCTCACACGTGCAGGAAACTCAAGGGGCACCTATAAGCTCCCCACACGATCTCAAGATTGCGAACCAAAGATCATTGCCAATAAAGGCAATTCAAATCCTTAAAAGATCAAATTTAGATGTTTGCGTGAAAACGACCGGCACCAGTTCCCGAATGTGGGCGCACATTAAGCTGAGTCGCGATTACTGTCAATCCGTTTGGAATCAGGATGAAAAACTCGCGCAAGTTATTGCTGGATTAGCTGGTTGAGCATCCCGGCACCGTACCGGTCAATTTTTGCTTCGCCCAGTCCATAAATGCTGGCCAGTTCTTCCAACGTTCTAGGTTTGACGATGGCCAAATGCTCTAGCGTTTTGTCCTGACAAATCATGTAGGCGGGTACTTTTTCCGTTGCCGCCAACTGACGACGCCAATCCTTCAGGCGCTCCACAGTCCGGCGCTCTTCGGAGGTCAACGGTCGCAATTGAATCGGCGGGCGCTGGCTTCTGGGAGGCGGTTGATTGTGTTGCCCGGTCTCTTCTTTCGGCACGATCCGCGCCCGGTGAAGTTCTTCTGACAACCGTCCCTTTGACTCCAGCCGTTCGGCCAGTTCCTGAAATACCTGCAAGGCAATCTGTGCATCCAGCGCGGCATAATCCAACTGTTCGCGGCTCAAAGGACGTTTCCGCCAATTGCTGAGTTGGTAAGTTTTATCGAGTTTCAGACCAAACAGATGCTCGGACACCGAAGCCAGGCTGAAGGACTTCAATCGCAACGTCCGCCGGGATAATTTCAAAGTGTCCACCAACCCGGCAACATCAAATCCTGCCTGTCGCAGCACGCCGTCGTCAAAACGGGCGCTGTGCGCAGCCATCATTGCCTGCGGATCTTCAATTAACCCGCGCGCTTCCTGACATCCGGCAGCAAGCGCGTCAATGACGATGACTTCGCCCGTCGGAGAGGCCAGTTGCAGCAGGCTCAACTGGTTCTGCCGGGTCGAAAAATCCATAAATGTTTCTGTGTCCAATCCGATGATCGGTTGATTGGCAAAAGCTGCCAATGCAGCACGTACATCCACTGGGTCAATCAGATATTCGTAAGGAAGTGCTCTCATTTTTGATGAGTCTTTCGTTCTTTTCCAGCTTTTCGCATAGCGTTACCGGCTGGCTTTAACTGCGGGCATACTGACATCCGAAACTGGTTAAAGCAAGATTCCGCGATTGAATCTTTCCCCAGCCTAACAACCACTTCGCTTGTAACTTGACGGTTTCCTTGAAGCAAACCGCTTCTTCCAACAAAAAACTGATCGCGCATCAACGCTTGCAAACTCGACCCGGATTTTCCTCACTCAATCGCCTGTAAAATCGTGGATTTGCCAGCCTCCGGTCGAACTTCACTTCAAACATCACAGTAGTACCTTTCAGTAAGAACGACGAAATGTGCAGAGCATTCGCGTCTGCAAGGGTTCTGAACGCCTGACCAATCCTGCTGAGCGATAGAGAAAAAAACGGAGGGACCGATGACAGAACACACCAGTACAAAACTTGCTGTCCGCTATTGCCCCGTCCTGTTGGTGATTTGCCTGATATGCAGTCAACTTTCCGCCAATGAGATCCAGGCCAGCGCGGCATCGCGCTATCAACCCGGTGTTCGCAACAGCCCTGAACGACCGCTGAAACCAGCCCAGCTTTCCGCCTTGCTAACAAGTTTGCGGGAAAAATCCGGCTTCCTGGAGATGTCCTTCGACGAACATGGCTTTTTACAGCTTGGGGATCGAACGAGGATTCTGGGCGGATCCGCCATCGCGCGCGATCTGTTGGTTGCGGCGGTTGACCGCGTCAAAGGTATTGATTTGGAAAACCATGACTTTTCGTTGACCGTCGCATTTGCGCGACTGGCCAAGCCTATCGAATACATGAGCAGAATGTCTGGCGCAAGGATCGAAGTTTTTCCGGTCGAAATTGATTTCACCGACTTCACGCATTTGCGGGGCGATCGCGCCGTCATCGAAGCTTTCGACGTGGGATTCGTCGTGATGCATGAATTGGCGCACGCGGCGCTGGGATTGCGTGATGCGCTGGTCAACAATCAGGAACCTGGCGAGTGCGAGGAATACATCAATCTGATTCGGAGAGACCTGGGAGTCCCGGAGCGCATGAGCTACGTCGCCAAAACGATTGGCAGGTATCAGCTCGCATCCCAGAAGCCTATGCAATTGGCTGAACTGGTGTTCGCCTATAACACAGATGAAAACAGGGCCAAACCCAAACTGCTGAATTTGAATTGGGAAGCCGAACGAGTGTGCGCTGTCAGGCGTAATGAGTACAAAGCGCCGAATGTGAACGCCAAATCACAATCCACAATTGCGCCCTAAGGTCTTCACACTTTCTTTCGTGCGTACACCCGCATGACATCGCCAAGGTTCAGCCTGATTGTTCGGTCATCGAGATTCAATTTTTGACTGATGGCCGACAACAGGCGAGCCATCGGCGGATGGTACCGGCCCAGGCGGCTAATGAACAACCGCACGCTCATCAGTTTGCCGACGCTGCGCAGTTCAACCACGTCAAACCCCGTTTCCGCGCACAACCGCGTCAGAGTTTGCGGTGTAAAAAAGAAAATATGATCCGGAATGAACTGCCGCCAACGCGCTCCCAACAACCGAAACCAGAGATTGGCAATATTTGGAGTTTCAATCACCAGCCAGGCTCCCGGTTTGATGATGCGATGAAGCTCCGCCATTTCGGCGCGCGGACTGGGGAAATGCTCGATAACGTGGTAAAGCGCGGCAACGTCAAAGCTGTTATCTGCAAACCGGGCTTCAGTTAACGCGCCGTTGAAGCATTGCAGCCCGCGTTCACAGGCGACGCGACTGCTGGCGGCGTCCGCTTCCACACCAACCGTTTCAAATGAATCGCGCGCCGAAACCAGCATTTCTCCGGTCGAACAACCGACTTCCAGCAATCGCCCGCGGGAAACAAATCGCTTCAGATCGCCCAGCCGCTCACCAGCCATCAATTGCCGCCAAGGCTGTTCTTCCAGTTCGACCTTCGGTTCAACCAACGCCAATTCGCGCGCGCGATTTGCCAGCCGAACCATTTCGGCAGCTACCTGCTCATTGGCAGAATGTTGGGAATTGACTCGCGTCTCCGACATGTCGTTTGCTGCGGTCTGAATTTGGGAATCCAGGCCCTGCGCAATACCCGGCTTGTGGAAGCTGACAAAATACAACCCGCAATTTTGACAACGCATCAGCGGCCCTTCCAGCCTGTTGGTGGACAGAATGATGTCAGCTTCGATTGCACCGCAAAGGTCGCAAGGGGAATGGTTGAGAGTTGAGATGTGAGATTTGAGATTCACTCGGCTTCAGCGCCCTGCCTCAAAGCTTTCCTGATACAGTTGAAGCGTTTTTTCCGCCGCCGCTTGCCAGGTGAATTTTTTGGCCTGTTCCAGTCCTTGTTCACGCATGCGTTTGCGCAGATTTTGGTCGGTCGTAACAGCCAACAGCGCGGCTTCAATCGAGCTTTGATTTTGCGGGTCAATCAACAATGCTGCCTCACCTGCGACTTCCGGCAAGCTGGAAACGTTGCTGGTAATCACCGGCGTTCCACAGGCCATCGCCTCTAGCGGCGGAAGGCCAAAGCCTTCAAACAAGGAAGGATAAACAAATGCCGTAGCCTGACGATATAACTTGGGCAAGGCTTCGTCGCTGGCGTAGCCGGTTAAAATCACGTCCTCGGCCCAAGGCTGCCGTCTGACTTCGGCAAAGATTTCGTCGGCCAACCACAACTTGCGCCCCACAATCACCAATTGAGAGGTGAAATTTCGATTTTCACTTCTCAGACGCGCGTATGCGCGAATCAACCGAACCAGATTTTTTCGCGGCTGTAAGCTGCCCACTGCCAGAAGATAATCTCCCTGAATTCCGAAGTTTTGGCGGACTTCGTTCGCTTCATTTGGCAAAAATGCTGCCGTGAAATGCGATTCGACCCCGTTGTAGGTCACAGCCACCTTTTCCGGCGGCAGCCGATACGTTCGGAGCAAATCCCAGCGCGAGTATTCCGAGACGGTCGCAATTCGAGCGGCTTTTTGCGCCGTGCGGCGAACCGTCAACTTCAGTTGCAATGATCCTCGCCGCGTGAATGTTTCCGGCATGTGCTCGAACGCCAGATCGTGGATTGTCGCAACCACAGGCACAGGGCAAAACGGCGGCGCGGTATATTGCACATGCAATACGTCTACTGGATGTTGCCTTAATTCGTAAGAGAGAAATACCGGCACACGCACCAACGGCGTGGGTTTGGGCAGTAATCGAATTTCAAAATTCGTGTGAAGCCGGGCAAATCCATCCTGCCATTCTGCCGCTGCGGCTTCTTCGGCCAGATAAATGGTGTACCGGTTCTGGTCGTCAATATTCGCCAACGCCCGGATCAATCCGCGAATGTACGTCTCGTTTCCACCTTGCTGCGCGCCGATGGCGTGCGCATCAATTCCAATATGCATTTGTGCTTAGGCAGCGATTGTCGCCGGGCATCGCGTTATCCAATTGAAGCTGCCTGATTCTCCTATTTCCGACTGGTTAACTTATCCAGCGCCGTTTGCGCGGCATCATAATACTCAAATCGCTTTTCGTCGGCGCGAAATGCCGCGGAATGATAAATGCGACGGCCATTAACGACTCTGGGGCGATGCTTCATGTGTAGCATTTCGTGATACATCACGAATTCGACCAGCAGCTCTGGAACCTCTGCGCTGTCCAGCAAGCGGCTAATGACAATGGTGTCATGCACGTAATCGTGATGGCCCAGGATGCGTTTGCTCTTGCGTGCGCTCCAGGTCAGGGTCACAGGCGGAAGCTCGCTGTTGAAATAGCGCCGGTTGAGCCGGGCATAAAGCTGATCCAGATTGAATTCGCGCCCGACGGAACTGCCAATCTGTTTTCGCCCGCGTTGCCGTTTGGCCAGATCGGATTGCCGCTGAACTTCCGGGTGGTAGGCGTACTGCCGGTAAAGGTTTTGGTATTCAGTGCCGATTCGTTTGTTAAAGAGTTTGCCGACCAGAATAAAAGCCAGCGCGCGATGCACCTGGGACGGCGCGTCGCGCATAATGTCGGAAAGCCGCACATAAATCCGCTGGTTGCGAATGCGAATCGTGTGATTCAGCCCGGCGAACTGATAAAACGAAATATTAATTTCTGGCAGATCCGTGCGCCTGGTAATCTGGCGAAACGCCTCTGTAAAGTGCATCTTCAACAAACTTTCGCCTGGAACCATAACCCGCTACCTCAGATTCATTCTCTGCGCCATCCGACTTCCATACTCACAAAACTTGAACCGATAGAGCGTTGATTGTGGAAGCCGTCAAAAACGTCGCCGCCATGCTAGGGAGTTTGCCAACCCCGCGTCAACCTTTTGGATCATTTGGCTTTGGGCCACTCTGGGTTTGGGCCACTCTGGGTTTGGGCCACTCTGGGTTTGGGCCACTCTGGGTTTGGGAATGCAGCCGGGCTTCGTGGTATTCTCCGATTATGCGGAGCAGGAAACCTGACACAAGCCTTTTCCCTGAAATGGAAGCGCCGCCTGCATTGCGTGCGAAATCTGTTGCGACAGATGCCTCTGCCCCTCTGGCGGAACGCATGCGCCCTCGAACGCTGGAAGAATTCGTCGGTCAGGAACACCTGCTGACTGCCGGTAAATTATTGCAACGATTGATCGAAGAGGATCGGCTGACTTCCCTGGTGTTTTGGGGACCTCCCGGCACAGGCAAAACGACACTGGCACAAATCATCGCTCAAAGAACCGCTTCGGATTTTGTTCCGTTCAGTGCGGTTACCTCCGGCATCAAGGAAATCAAACAGGTGATGAGTGAAGCCGCCGAGCTGAAAATTAAACTCGGACGCCGGACCGTGCTGTTCGTAGATGAAATTCACCGCTTCAACCGAGCGCAACAAGATGCGTTTTTGCCTTACGTCGAAAACGGAACAATCATTTTGATCGGAGCGACGACCGAAAATCCTTCATTTGAAATCAACTCGGCGTTGCTGTCGCGCCTGAAAGTTTTCGTGCTGAATCAACTGACCGAAGACGAAATTGTTCGCATCCTTCGTCAGGCATTGGCAGATTCGGAGCGCGGGCTTGGCACGCTGAACGCTGAGATCAGCGAAGATCAACTGCGAAGATTGGCGAGCTTTACTGGCGGCGACGCGCGAACAGCGCTGAACACATTGGAACTGGCCGCGCTGTCAGCAAAGCCCGACGCCGAAAATCGCCGCGCTATCTCTGAAGAAGACTTGAAGGAAGCCTTGCAACGCGCGTCAGCGCTGTACGACAAAACCGGCGAACAGCATTACAACCTGATTTCGGCCTTCATCAAATCCATTCGCAATTCCGACGCCGACGCGACGGTGTACTGGCTGGCGCGAATGATCGAAGGCGGCGAAGATCCCATGTACATCGCTCGCCGCATCGTCCATCACGCTTCCGAAGACATCGGCCTGGCCGACCCGCAAGCCTTGCCCATCACCGTCGCCGCCATGCAAGCCACGCATTTGATCGGGATGCCCGAAGCGAAATACGCACTGGCAGAAGCGGCTATTTATCTGGCTCGCGCTCCCAAATCGAACAAGATTGCGATGGCTTACGAAACCGCCGCCGCAGACGCCCGCGCGACGCAAGCCGAACCGGTTCCGCTACATCTGCGCAACGCTCCGACGGGATTGATGAAAGGCCTGGGTTACGGCAAAGATTACAAATACGCTCACGATTACGAAGACGCCAAAACGGATATGATTTGCTTGCCGGAGAAACTGAAGGGGAAGAAATACTACGAGTGAGAGCAGCATGAAAATAGAGCCTATCCTGCAAGAGTCTTTTTATGGCGAAGGCCGGGGACCAGAACTTAATCGGGTACATTTTATCGGCTCAGCGAGAAGAATCCTGAGAGCAATTGATTACTTCAATGCCGATGACGAATTCTCAAATAGGAATTTATGGCATTTGGTTTTCGTACGGCCTCAAGTTTTTATGTTTACTCCCGAAGAAGCCTACAATCACGCTACGTCACCAGTTCGTTGGGGAGAGATACCAAGGGTTTGGGCAGTGGTTTTAAGGAATTCATCCTGGTTTCAATCCTTTTCCTCGCAACATCTAGGCAAGTGTCAGCACTATCAATTTATGTTTTATGACGAGTATTTAGACGTCATCTGCGAAGGTATTGAAACAAGATTGGGTGGCTACTCAAAACAGGAATAGGAGAAGTTATGGCAGCCCAGTTTGATTTGAGGGGAAAAGTCGCGCTCGTCACCGGAGCCAGTTCCGGCATTGGACGCGAAACCGCATTGGCATTGGCTCGCAACGGAGCCGCCGTCATCGTCAACTACCACCGCAACGAACACGGAGCGCTGGAAACCGTAGACTTGGTCCACGCTATGCGCCGCAACGCCATCGCCGTCAAAGCCGATGTGTCTCAACGCGTAGACGTTCTTCGAATGGTTGGCGAAGCCGTGGATAACTTCGGCGGCATAGACATTCTGGTCAATAACGCTGGTAGTTTGATCAAGCTAGTGCCAATTGAAGATTGCACCGATGAAGTCTGGGACGCCGTCATGGGCGTGAATCTGAAAGGCGTCTTTCTCTGCACACAAGCCGTCATCCCTTATCTGAAAGAAAAAGGCCGTGGCCGCATCATCAACATTTCGTCCGGCGCGGTGGAATTCGGCGGAATGGCGACTTCCCTGCCCTATGCCGCTGCCAAAGCCGCCGTCAACACCTTCACCAAAGGCCTGGCGAAAGAACTCGGCCAATACAACATCACGGTCAACGCCGTTTCGCCCGGAGTGATTATGACTCCGATCCACGACCAGTTTTCGCGCCCCGAATGGTTGCAACAAGCCATTCAATCCACGCCGCTCCAACGCGCAGGCGGTCCCGAAGAAGTCGCCGAACTCGTCGCGTTTCTGTCTTCCGACGAAGCAAGTTTTATTACCGGTGAAGTTTTGGGGATTGATGGCGGCAGATGATTGCTCATCGTGAGCTTGATTTTGGCATCTTGCTTTTCAATACTTCCGCTTATGAAGAATGAAATTGTCAGCGTGTCGCCTGAAGTGATGGGTGGAACTCCTGTCTTTGCAGGAACCAGAGTGCCTATTCAAACTCTGCTCGATTATCTGGAAGGCGGCGAGACAATCGAAGATTTCCTGGATGGTTTTCCGACCGTCAACCGGGAACAAATCGTTGCATTTTTGGAATCAGCCAAAGAAGCGTTTCTAGCCCAAGCGAATCACTATGAAATTGCTGCTTGACGAATGCATTGACCGGAGGCTTGCCAAAGAGCTTGTTGGACATTTCATCAGAACAGTTCCGCAACTGGGCTGGGCAGGCATCAAAAATGGAAAACTGCTTGCGCTGGCCGAGCAGGAATTTGACGTCTTTATCACAGTTGATCGGAATCTCTCTTTCCAGCAAAACCTGCCCAAGTTCAATATCGCCGTTATCGTTCTCCACGCGAAATCAAACAAGCTTGCTGACCTCAAACCGCTTGCTCCTGAAATCATTGCAGCATTATCCGATGTGAAAATCGGGGCAATCACTCACATCGGCACTGAGTACTGACAGTCAGATCATACGCCCCAAAAAGCTTGTAAACCTCGCATCATTTCTCAACTTATCCAGCATCGGTTCCACTCGCACAAAAGCCAAAAATCCTGACTGCTCCTCATAAGCCTTTTCCAGCCATTCAAAGGTCTGATCCACATCTCCCAAGCCGAGATAGATCATCGCAAAGAAGTAGGCTGACACATATTGCCGCTTCGACAGGCTTTCCAGTTGGGCAAGCATTTGGCGAGCTTCGCGGTGTTTTCCGGCGCGGGCGCTGGCGTGGCCAAGATAAGCGATAAACGTCGGGATGCCGCCCGACAGGTTCAAGGCTTTGCGGAAGGCGTTGATGGCTTCAGTGAAGTTTTCCTGCTGGATGAACACGACTCCGCGATGCCAGTACGCGAAGCCAAAGTTCGGGTCCATTTCCAGCACTTTGGCGCTTTGCTTCAGGGCTTCGTCGTAACGGCGCGCGAAGTAATACACCCAGCCCAGGCTCAAGGTCATAAACAGCGACAACGGTTCCAGTTCCTGAGCGCGTTTGCAGGCGGCTTCGGCGGCTTCGTATTGGCCTATGGCTTTCAGGTAAAAGCCATACCCGTCGTAGGCGTTGGCAAAATTGGGGCTGAGTTCGATGGCGCGTTTGAATTCGGTTTCGGCTGCCGGAAAATCCCAATCGTAAAACAGCCGGAAAAATCCCAGCGAGCAATGCGCTTCGCCCAGATTGTCGTCCAATTCCAATGCTTTCAGCGCGGCGGCTTTGGCCAACGGGTAAGCGTCACGCGGAGGCTGGCCTCCGGTGGAAGAAGCCAGAAAGCCATACGCTTCAGCCAAACCGGAATAGGCCAGCGCGTAATTCGGGTCGAGATCAATCGCCTGCTGAAAGTGTTCAACGCCTTTGCGAATCCATTCGGGCGTGCGTTTGCCGACGTAATACCGTCCTTTCAAATACAGGTGATACGCTTCGGTGTTGTCGGTGTAGCGTTTCCGTAGACGCTGGCGGTCTTCGCCGGAAAGTTGCAGCCGAAGTTTCTGGCTGATTTCTTCGGCAATTTCGTCCTGCAACGCGAAAATGTCCGTCAACTTTCGGCGGTATTCTTCGCCCCACAGTTGCGAAGCGCGCCCGACATCAATCAGTTCGGTTTTGACGATCAACGAATCGCCAAGCTGAATGACTCTGCCAGTCAGAACTGCATGGACGGCCAGTTCTTCGCCGGTCTTTTGCGGATCAGATTTGCGGCCTTTGTATTCGAAAACCGTGCTGCGCGGTACGACACGCAACCCCGGCAATTGCGACAAACTGTTGATGATGCTTTCGGTGATTCCGTCAGACAGATATTCCATTCCGGCGTCGGCGCTGGCGTTTTCCATCGGCAAAATTGCCAGCGATTCGATCTGTCCGCTGGAACGTCGTTCGCTCGAACGGTTTGAAAACGAACGAACTTCGCCGGTGCGAAATTCAGCGGTCAAGGCTTCACTGATTTCCTCGCCTGGTTTTCTGGGTGATGATTCCTGGCTGATGCGCGCAAACTCTGCGTCAAATTCCAAACGGCTTTTGACGTATTTCAAATCGCTCAAGAAGCTTTTGACTGTTTGATACCGAGCTTCGCAATCTTTGCGCAGTGCTTTTGCCAGATTGATTTCCAGTTCCGCGGGAGCCTGGCGGCAATATCGGCTGAGTGGCGCAGCTTCCAGATGCAGAATCGCCGCCAACACGTCGGTCGTTGTCGCTCCGTCAAACGGCACTCGCCCGGTCAGCATTTCGTAAAGCAAAATGCCGAGGCTGAAAATATCGCTGCGCGCATCAACCGCCAGCCCGCGCGCTTGTTCCGGCGACATATAAGTCACCGTTCCCATCACTGTGCCGGGCGTTGAAAGTGGGGATGGGAAAGAGGGACTGAGAGACGGGGAGATTGAAGGAGTTCGATCAGCCGGCAAAATCAGCGTCGCCTCTTCTCTCTCTGTTTCCCTCTTTCCCTTTATCTCTCCTTCACTTCCTCGCGGCTCGGTCAGCTTGGCCAGGCCGAAATCCAAAACCTTGACGTAACCGTCTGGCCGAACCATGACGTTTTCGGGTTTGATGTCGCGGTGAGTTATCCCTGCTTCGTGCGCGGCTTGCAGCGCAGAAGCGATTTGCGTGGCGATGTCCAAGGCTTCGCGCAATTCCATTCCATCCGAGCGCAAATGCTGCCGTAAGGTTTTCCCCGCGATGTGTTCCGTCGCAATGAAATGCACGCCGGTTTCTTCGCCGACTTCGTAAATGGTGATGATGTTCGGATGGTTGAGCGCTGAAGCCGCGCGGGCTTCCTGTTGAAAGCGGGCGACTCGCATCTGATCTTGCGTGAAGGCTTCGGGCAGGATTTTCAGCGCCAGCTTGCGGCCAAGCTTTGAATCTTCGGCCAGATAAACTTCGCCCATTCCGCCCGCGCCAATCTGTTCGAGAATTCGGTAATGTGAAATCCGTTCTTTCACTTAAGCCAGTTTTCCAGGTGAAGTCCAGGTATGCGCTGAAAGTGGCGTTCGTTGTTTGTAGCCACCGCATAACCGTGAACCAGCGCTGTAGCCGCAATCAAAATGTCAGCATCACCAATCAAAAGACCTCTACGATACAGATCGGCGTAAATATCAGCGGCTTTGATAATGATTGAATCCGTGAGATCGAAAATGATGTTTGCTAAACAAAGATTTTCAAAAGCGACAGCCTGTCTGGTTGCGTTCTTAACTTTCAAACCGCGCAAAAGTTCGAACCGCGTGATGATTGAAAACGTGAATTGGCCGTGGTCATTCAGGTAATCGTTACCTTTTGCGACTGCTTTCAGATGCCCTCGCATTATGGCTGACAATGTATCTGTATCCAACAACACAAGCTGAGTCATGGCTTGTGTTCTCCGAAAAAGTCTTGGCGATCAAAAGCAATTCGCTCTATTTCATCTATCTCATTTTCTGACAACCCTTCGTAAACCTTGGCTGCCAGCGCGAGAATGTCGTTGGCTGATCGCTTTGATTCCTCAACTATCAGCTTAACCCTCTGGCCCTCGGAAAGGTGTAATGGTGACGGATCAACGACCTTGAAACTTCCATTCTCAAAAACTGCTTCAACTGTTTGTTCCATAACGACCTCCTGATAATCACGAATTGTCCAGGGCCTTTGCAGAGTCATTCAGGCACTGAGCCAGATAAGCTTCGTTGAGATGATGATACGCTTCCGCGCTGTGTTCAACCGAACGAAGTGCGCCGCCGGAAAGTTCTTTCTTGATCGTGGCGGGCGAACCGGCGGCCAGCATTCTGGGAGGAATAATCGTGCCGGGAATAACGACACTCCCAGCGGCGGTCATCGCCTGTTCGCCGACGATGGCTTGATGCAAGACGATGGAGCCCATTCCGACGACGGCTCCGTTTTCGATGGTGCAACCTTCCAGCAAAGCTCCGTGGCCGATGGTCACATCTTCTTTGATGATGGTGGGAATTTCCGGCGTTGTGTGAATGACCGAATTGTCCTGCACGTTGGAACCTCGCCCGATGACGATGCGGCCTTCATCGCCACGAAGAACTACGCCGTACCAGATGCTGACTCCGTCGCCGAGTTCCACGTCGCCAATGATCGTGGCGTTCGGAGCAATGAACACGTTTTGGCCGATGCTTGGCCGCTTGCCTTTGTACTCAAAAATCATGGTTGTCCCTTGAAAATCTTTCCCACGAAGCTACACGAAGAAGGCACGAAGAAAACAAAGACAGGATTCCTGTCTTTGTTGAAAATCTTGTGCATTTTATAGAAAAGCTTCGCCCGTTCTTCGCGCTACTTTGTGGAGATGTCTTGCCCTGAACCAGCGCGAGACTGGCTCAAATAAAAAGCTCGAAAATACCCGTACATCGACCAGCACGACGACACAACCACCAGCCATAACAATCCGCGCCCTATGCCGTAAAACATCACGCGCCAATCCAGCCAGTTCATTTCCACCGGGCCAAAAAAATGGTCGAGTGCAATGCTCATTTCCGGCACCGTCCAAAACTGGATGATGGGGAAAGCTTTGGTTTCGACCGGCGGGCCACCATTGACCGACGAAGTAATCAGAAACGCGATGGTCACGACCTGAGAAAACATTTTGAACTTGCCCGCTTTCGACGCGGGAATTGTCCATCCTTCAGCAGCGGCGACGGCTCGTAAGCCGGAAACAGCAAACTCGCGTCCAATGACAATCACGACCGCCCAGGCCGGAGCCAGCCGGTTTTCCACCAGCGAAATAAACGCAGCAGAAATCAACAGTTTGTCGGCGATGGGGTCCAGCAAGATGCCGAACTTTGAAACCTGCCCGCGTTTGCGCGCCAGCCATCCGTCCATCGCATCAGTGGTGGCGGCAAACAAAAACAGACTCACGCCCGCGATGTGTTGCGGCAAGCCGACATAATCTTCGGAAAATCTGGTCAGCAACACGACCACCAGCAAAGGCACAATAAAGATACGCAGGAGAGTGAGCAGGTTTGGCAGGTTCATTTTTGGTTCACAGTTCGCAGTTCACGGTTCACAGTCAAACAGCAATCTATCACTGCGAACTGCAAACTGTGAACTGCGAACTATCCCCGAAATTTATTTGTGATTGGCATGCGGCGGTCGCGGCCAAAAGCGCGCGGGGTGATTTTGACGCCGGGAGCAGCCTGGCGACGTTTGTATTCATTCAAGTCCACCAAGCGGGCGATGCGGCAGACGGTCGTTTCGTCAAAACCTTCGGCAATGATTGCCTCGATGCTCAGGTCTTGTTCAACATACAAATCCAGAATGGCGTCCAGCACTTCGTAAGGCGGCAGTGAATCGGTGTCCTTTTGGTCTTCGCGCAATTCGGCGGAAGGCGGGCGAGTGATGATGTATTCGGGAATGAGTTCGTGTCCCGCGCGCCGATTCAGATACCAGCAAAGTTCGTAAACCAGCATTTTCGGAACGTCTTTGATGACGGCAAAACCTCCGCACATGTCGCCATACAGCGTGCAGTATCCAACGCTGACTTCACTCTTGTTGCCGGTGGTCAGCACCATCGAACCGAACTTGTTCGACACGGCCATCAAGATATTGCCGCGAACGCGAGCCTGAATGTTTTCTTCGGCGACGCCCATCGGCGTTCCGGCGAACACTGGCGCCAACATAGTCAGATATTGCTTGAACGTCTCTTCGATGGGAACGATGTGATAAGCAACGCCAAGGTTTTTCGCCAGTTGTTCCGCATCGCGCGCGCTTTCGCCTGAAGAAAACCGTGTCGGCATAAACACACACGTCACATTTTCCGCGCCAAGCGCATCCACAGCCACACAAGCGACCAACGCGGAATCTACTCCGCCGGATAAACCAATGACGACGCTTTTGAAGCCATTCTTCAAAACGTAATCGCGCGTGCCGACAACCAAAGCGCGATAAACCTCTTCCGCCATTTGTGGGACAAGCTGCCAGCTTGCCCCGGACTCACTCCGCATGGCCGCCCCCGAAACCACGGACAAGCTGGCAGCTTGTCCCACGGGTTCAAACGGCAGCTTTCTCAATTCGATCAGTTCAACGCTGATTCCCTGGCTGGCAATGTCCAGCCGATCCTGACGCCGTCGCGGGTCATGAAGCCGTTCCTTGAACACGCGCTCGGCGTTGATGTCAGCGACGATCAAATCTTCGTCAAACAATTTGCCGCGAGCAATGATTTGGCCGCGTTCGTTGATGACCAGACTTTGTCCATCGAATACCAATTCGTCCTGTCCGCCGATCAAATTCACATAAGCCAGCGCGACGGCGTTGTCTTCGGCGCGAGTCGCCAACATGCGTTCACGGTCTTTGCCCTTGCCTGCGTGATAGGGCGAAGCCGAAATGTTGATGATGATTTGCGCTCCGGCCAGCGCCTGCACCTGGGTCGGCCCGCCCGGATACCAGATGTCTTCGCAAATGTTCACGCCGAACAGCACATCGCCATACGCAAAGATCGGCGCGCTCTGCCCAGCGTCGAAGTACCGATATTCGTCAAAGACACTGTAATTCGGCAGGAAGTTTTTGCGATACACGGCTTTTAGTTCGCCATCGCAAATCACCGCCGCCGCGTTGTGAATGTCGGTCGTTCGGTCAATAAACCCGATGATCGAAATGATGCCATGTGAAGCAGCGATGACTTCGTCCAGAGCTTTTCGATTGGCGGCGATGAACTGCGGTTTGAGCAATAAATCTTCCGGCGGATATCCGGTCAGAGCCAGTTCGGGCACGGCGACAATGTCGGCTCCAGCGCGTTTGGCCTGTTCAATGCTGGCGATGATTTTGGCTGTGTTGCCGACGAAATCGCCGACCGTGGTATTGATCTGCGCGAGCGCGATGCGAATGGTAGACATTGGCTTGAATACAGAGGCAGTTAATTCGTCAAAAGCTCAATCCGTCACTTCGACTGTATCAATGATGCCGACGATGGCCGCATCAACAGGACGATCTTTCATTCCTTCGG
>ERZ650309.724-NODE-724-length-15955-cov-4.853711_pt1 | contig 15955 bp, 12 predicted proteins | sample MGYA00376245_ERZ650309 | MGnify/ENA primary metagenome ERZ650309 (study PRJEB26733, sample SAMN07839294) | wastewater metagenome | biome: urban; feature: wastewater treatment plant; material: waste water | place: USA: North Carolina | collected 2016-04-26 ...
CATCGAAAGGAATACTGAAATGAGCTTAAAGTTCACTCTGGCTGTAGCTTTGCTGCTGTCGTTGTTCTGGCTTCCCCAGCAACAAACCGGTTCGCTGACTCCGAAATCCCTGCAAAAGGCGTTGGCTGCCAAACCAAACGGTGCCGAAGGTGACAAACTGGCGGAACAGGTTCGCACCTGGTTCGGCAAAGAAGCCTTGGTCAAAGGCGCTCCGGCAAAGACAGACGATTTGGCTGTCGCCTGGGCGCTTGAAATGGCAAATGCCAAATCCGCTCCGCGCGTGATTTCGCTGGATGGCAAGTTTTCGTTGCCCTTGATTCGAATCGGCAGCACGGATGTTTATGCTGCGGTGGCGGAACTGAAAGAAGGCGCGGCAATGCGCTGGCAGTTTGAAATCGGCGACCAGAAATTGATGGCGGGCAATGGTCAGTTGGAGGTGTACACGGCTCCGCCGGAATCCAAAAAACAGCCCGGCGTCTCTGAAGGCAAACTGATTCAAATGCCGAAATGGGAAAGCAAAATTTTTGCCGGTACGACGCGCGATTGGTGGGTGTACGTTCCGGCCCAGTACAAAGCCGAAAGCCCGGCTTGCGTGATGGTGTTTCAAGACGGGCAGAGCGCCAAAAACTACACGCCAGTCATTTTCGACAACATGATTGCCAAGGGCGAAATTCCCGTGACCGTAGGTATCTTTCTTGCTCCGGGAACGCTTTCCGATGGTAAGTCGAACCGTAGCTTTGAATACGACACGCTTTCGGATCAGTATGCGCGGTTTCTGTTGGAAGAGATTCTGCCGGAAGTCGAAAAGACTTATAAGCTGCGCCACGACGCCGCCAGCCGCGCAATTGGCGGAATCAGCAGCGGTGGCATTTGCGCCTGGACTGTGGCTTGGGAACGTCCGAACGAATTCAGCAAAGTGTTGTCGTGGGTGGGCAGCTTCACGAACATTCAACAAGGCGCGACGTTCCGCGAAGGTGGACATAATTACGAAGCGATGGTTCGGAAAGCGCCCAAACGCCCGATTCGCATCTTTATGCAAGATGGTGAAAACGATCTGGATAATGCCAACGGCAATTGGCCGCTGGCCAATCAGACCTTGGCCAAATCGCTGGCGTTTGCCGGATACGATTTCAAGTTCGTGTACGGAAACGGGTTTCACAGTGACCGGCACGGACGCGCAATCATGCCGGATTCGCTGCGTTGGTTATGGCGCGATTACAAAGCAGAAAAGTAGACTGATTCGGCTCTCTCATTTCGCACGGCTGCCATTAACAGATTTTGCTTTGTGCTGATCGTCTTTTGAGTTGATCGGAATGCAGGCGGTGACGGTTGTGCCTTGGCCGGGGTTGCCGGTAACGCTGACCTCACCGCCAAAGATGTAGGCTCGTTCGCGCATGCCAAGCAGGCCAATGGAGTGAGGATCTTTGATTTCCTTTTCGGTAATGCCTCTGCCATTGTCGTGTATTCGTAAAATCAGAGTGCTGTTCTTGTATATCAAGCTGACTTTGACTTTGGTTGCTTCGGAATGGCGAGCGACATTGGTCAGCGATTCCTGAAAAATACGGAAGAGAGCAGTTTCACATTCAAGGCCAATTAAATGTTGTGGCAACGGGTCAACGAATTCACATTTGATTCCAGTTCGGGCGCTGAATTCTTCTGCCTGCCATTCAATGGCCGCCATCAACCCCAGAGTATCCAGTACTCCTGGTCTGAACTGTGTGGCGACCCGGCGCATCGCACGAATGGTTTCGTCCACCAATTCCAGGATTGAAACCATCTTTTCATGCAGCTTGGCGTTTTTGGCGTCTTGGGGCAGGTGCTTTTCAAACCATTTCAAATCAATCTTCAATCCGGTCAGCAACTGTCCCAATTCGTCGTGGATTTCGCGAGCGATAAAAGCGCGCTCTTCTTCGCGGGCTTCTTGCAGCCGGGCGGCCAATTCACGCAATTGTTCGTGCGAAGCTTTCAACGCTTCTTCAGCGCGTTTACGGTAAGTAATATCGTTGAGCGTGACAACGTAACGCTCTCCTGCCTGTGCAACTCGAACTTCGACATCCATTTCCGAGCCGTCTTTACAGCTAATGCGCCATTCATTGGGAATCGAGCGGCGCTCACCCGGCGAAATTGTTGAAGTCGCTTTTTGCCAGTTGAGGCGAGCTTGATGCCGAACCGTCGGGTCGGGGTAAATCAGTTCAAACAATGTTTCCATGCTTGAAAGATCTTCCATCGTATAGCCGAGTTCCTTGATGAACTGGTTGTTGAGCAGCTTGACCGAATCTTTGTTGTCCACAACTCCCACGGCAACAGGCAAGGACATCGTAATTTTGCTGAGCAGTTTTTCGTTCAATCGTGAAACCCGAACCCGGAATGTGGCATACAGAATCAGCCCGGCTAATAAAGTGCTGAGCAAATAGAACCAGGTGCTTTGATAAAATCGTTTTTTGATGTGAATGGGAATGCCGGTTTTCGGTATGCTCCATTGTCCGGCGGAATTGGCGACCGAAACGCGGAACAGATAATCGCCCGGCGGAAGGTTGTTGTAATAGGCTGTGCGTCTGCTGCCGACATCTACCCAGTCTTTGTCCCAGTTTTCCAGCATGTATTTGAACTGAACCTTTGTCGGTGCGATCAGGCTTAGTCCGAAGTAATGGATTTCCAGGTTTTGCAGCCCGGGGCCAATTTGAATGTCGGCATCAAGTGGCACTGAAAATCTGTCGGCGACGACCTCCTGAATGGACGCTTGTAACAGGAATTCTTCATCCGGAATTTCGCGTGGGTTGAATGCGACGATCCCGCGAATGGTGGTAATCAGGATGCGGCCATCGCGGGTTTTCCAGGATGAAGGTTGTGAACCGCCATTGCATTCTTCGCTGCGCATGCCATCGGACAGGCCATAACGAATTGGGCTTAAGCGCCTGATTTTGCCTTGATCCAGATCGTCAAATTGCTGTTTGGCGATGCGAAAAATTCCGTGATTGGAGGTCAGCCAAAAATTGCCCAAGCCATCTTCAATTGTGTCGAAAACCTGATTTTCCAACAGTCCTTGTTGAGTGGAATAAGTCGTAATTTTCCCGTCCGGTCGCATTCGGCTCACTCCGTTTTGGTAGGTGCCAATCCAAATGTCTCCGGCGCTATCTTCATAAATGCACGTGGTTTGGTCTGAGGGTAATCCCTGGGCTGTTGAATAGTTCTGTATATTTCCGTCTTTGATGCGAAATGCGCCACCAGGCATGCCGACAAACCAAACGCTGCCGTCCCGCATGACGGAAAGATCGCCAATTAAACTGCCGCCCAGTCCCTTTTCATTCCAGGAATTATCAAATTGACCATCTTTGAACCGGCTGACCCCTTTATAGGTTCCAATCCACATGCTGCCATCTGCGGATTCGGAAATAGCTGTCACCTGATCTTGGGCCATTCCCTGTTTGGTGGTGTAGCACTTGAACCTGCCATTGATAAATTGGCATAGGCCGCCGCCTGTCCCGACCCAAAACTTGCCGTCCTTGGCTTCGTAAAGAGACAGCACTTCACTGTCGGGCAATCCGTCCTTGACTGACCAGGAATCAATCTTTCCATTTTTTAGCCTCGCCAAGCCGCCGCCTTCACCCAGTCCCATCCACAAACTGCCATCACGAGCTTCCAGCACACACCAGACATCGTCTCTGGGAATTCCTTCCTGTTCACCATAAACAGTGAACTTAGGAGTTCTCACCTTGAATAATCCATTGCCATTCGTCCCGATCCAAAGAATGCCTTCGTAATCAACTAACAGACTGTGAATCCGGTCGTTCAACGTCTTAACAATCTCTGAGTAGTTAATTAACCGATTACCGTCCAGGCAAACCAGGCCGGTTCCGGTGCCAAGCCATAATCTTCCTTCCAGATCTTCGGCGAGAGAGAAGACGCTATTGTCCGTAAGACCTGCGATCTTCATGGGAGACAGCACACCGTCTTTATACTTACTTAAGCCGCCACGCTCAGTGCTGATCCATAACGTGCCATCGTGGCTTTCGAAGAGTTTGGTAACTTTGTTATTACTTAGGCCGGATTCTTCGGTGAAACTTTCGAAATGACCATCTTTGATGTGAGTTAAGCCTTTTTCAGTGCCGACCCAGATGCTGCCGTCGCGGGTGATCGCCACGTTTCTGATATCGTCATCAATCAACCCGTCTTTTGATGTCAGAGTCGTAAACCGGCCATTTTTTAGCTTGGATAATCCTTGGCGCGTGCCCACCCAAATCGAACCTTCGGAATCTTCGGCCAATGCCGACACGTAAGCGTCCGGCAATCCAGACTCCAGTGTGTAGGCCGTGAAGCGTTCATTTTTGATTTGATCCAGGCCGTTTCTGGTTCCCACCCACAAACTGCCATCGCTGCTGGCAAAAATGGTATTCGTAAAGATGCTTTTATTCGCCCAGCCGGGATGGTCTTTATAGTTTTTGAAATCAATCCCATCGAAACGTGTGACGCCTTCCTGTGTGCCGATCCACAAATACCCATCCTTGGTTCGCGCTAAATCAACGACAGAGTTTTGCGGCAATCCATGTTCGGATTCCCAATGATCCAGCATGACGCGGGATTGGTTAATGATTTGGGAGTCGGGTTTGGACGATGTCGCGACAGAGCTTGGAGGCGACTGAGTAATCGGCTGAATGTTTGGTGATGTTGATCCAGGTATAACCAGCAGAATCACCACAACGAGTAAGCTAATGATTGTTATGATCAGGGGCTTTGTTTTCAAAAAAGCCATAATACAAAAATCCCGACGAACGTTTTGTGTTACCGAAGAGCTGCGCCTTGGAAGAAAAAAAAGCGATTCCCCACATCTAAATTCTACTGGCTTCGCTCCTGACTTTCCTACACTGAACCTTGCCAAGCTCAAAAAGTCCTACGGCCATATGAGCAAAATTACCACTAACGGTCTGAACTAGCCAGAAAAACTGCACGGAAGTATGGCTTTTTAACCATTCAAAACTCTTTGAAGATTCTTTCATTGAAATTTCAAGCGCACCTTAAGACTTGGATTGCCCATTCGCCGTATTTTTCGCCTCGCATTGAGGAGGGGAATCGGATGAACCAGACAAAAGTCGTTTCCGAATCTGATCGAAAACCCAGACAGGTAACCAGCCAGTTCGCCAGTCGCTCCGCGGTTACCCGGAAATTTCCGGAACCTTCCGAAAAGCAAACAGCCGATTCGTCGGCGAAAACAAATCGTTCGTTGTGTCTGAAAAAAGGAGGCTTCAATGTTTAGGAATAATCGTTTGTTTGTCAGTTTGGCCCTGATGGTTGTGCTGATTATCCAGCCGTTGGCGGCAATTGCGCAGAATAAGACTTTGAATTCCGGCGGAGCGAATTCGTCCGCCGCCCAAAACGGAACCAGTGTGAACATTACCAGGGTTCGTCCTGTCGCAAGCGACGTGGTTGATGTTACTTGGGATGTTGTGATTCCGGCAGGCGTGGATGTGCAAGGATTCGATGTCCGAGTAGATGCCGCTTTGAGCAATGGAACGGCTCAGACGGACAGCAAGTCTTTTGGCGGCAATGCGCGGTCGGGCAGCTTCAAATTCAATTTGCCATTGGCTTCTAACGGAGGCTCCAAGCCGGGTGGCGGAACCACCGGAACCATCGGCCCCGCGAACGGTGGGAATAATGGCATTACCATAGCCCCGAAGGTCACTGAAACCAAATCCGCCGACAAAACTCCGCGCAAGTTTGGTGAAGGCAATATCTCCGGCGGCAACAGCAATAACGGAGCCAACAATAACAACAATGGCGGGACTGGAAATGGCGTACGACCGGTTCGCCCAACCCCAACTCCGACGCCAAAGCCCGCACCGACTCCGACTCCCAAGCCGCTGCCTCCGCCAGCGATCAATCCGCCGAAGGAAGAGCCGGTGCGAATCACCAAGCTTCAGGCTTTCATCACAGCGAAGTTCGCTGCCGGAAACGACCTGGCTGCTTTCAGCGAATTCATACAGCCGACCGACACGATTACAGGCGAAATGAAACTGAAAGGCGCGCGCGGCACATCGCTGCAAGTCAAAAAGCTGATCCACCTGAACGAAGTCGCTCGACTGGCGACGGAATGCCCGGCGGGTCAGGAATGTTTCGACATCATCGCCGAATTGCGTGGAGCGGATGCCAACGGACAGTTCAAAGTTTCAGCGGAAGTCATCTTCGCCAATGGTCTTCGCAAAAACACTTCACGCGTTGTCGGCAATCTGTTCCGCCCGGTTCGCTTGTCTGTTGAAAAGGTTTCCGGCCAGCAAATCAGCAACGTGCTGGTGAATATCAACGGCGGAGGCAACCGCGAACAGTTCACCAAAACCGATACGCAAGGAGTTGCCATTTTAGCGCCGAGCATTCCGAGCAAAAAATGAAGTAATTGAAAACCCTTTTGCTGGCGGCAACGCGCACGTTTTCAATGCGGCGTGCAATCAAGCGTAGAAGCGACACGCGGCTTCATCGCCTCATTGCAAATCCCGGTTGTCACGTGCGTCTGGGAAGCGTGCGCCTTGCCGCCAGCGAACAGTCAGTCAAAGAGACAGGCATCGGTCGTTAAGGAGGACAATCATGCGATTCAACGATTCATTGAAAATCAAGGCTCGGAAATTACTGGCTGTGGCGCTGATCACCGTGGCGGCATTTGGCTGGTTGATGGCCCAAGCCGGAAAGCAGCGCGACGCCAGCGGAACGATCACTTTGGAACTCTGCAAGAAAGGTGCAAGCGGTCAGTGGGAAGTCATTGATCGCGTCAAAAGCCCCGTCAATTTCACCGCCAGCGTCATGGAGTTGGCCGCAGGAAAAGAAATCACCAGCAATTTCAGTTGGCGCGGAACCAGCGAAAAAGGCATGCGCGCCGAAGGGCGAATGTTGCGCGCGGGCAAGGTCAAGCTGGATGTGACGCGCGGTTTGCTGGAACTCGATCTGCCGATGGAAGCGACCGTCAACGGCAAAAAGATTCCGCTCAACGTCAAACTGACTTCCGAATCCATTTCGTCTCCGACGGGATTGATCAGTGGCAAAAAAGCTTCTCTGAATAATGGCACCCTGACCGCCGGTATCGTCGGGTTTTCGGTCATCAAACAGCGCGATTTAGTGGATGAACTGGCGAAAGTCGGCGACAACAACGGCACGCGCAAAGTCGAACAGAAAGCCGAACAGAAAAAAGAAGGCGTTCGCACCTCCGGCGTAGTCGGCGGTAGCGGAGGACTTTCCGAAGAATTGATCGTCGTCATGCGAGGCGACGGAACCGTTCGCGCAAAATAACCAACCATTTTCACGCCGCTTCCCGCAGGCTTTTTTTAGCCTCCTTGAAACTCGCGGCGCAAATAACTGCGGCGTCGCGCTGCGGGAAGCAGCTTTTTCCAAACAATGTCACGTCACGGCGGCCAGCCAACCCCCCTTGCAGTCGCCTTTGTATCAATTCACCTGGCGCAAATTACTTGGCGCGCAAATTACCTGGAGGGTACAACTATGCGTAAAGACGCTTTCGCAAAATCCATTCATCGTTTGGGGCGACGTTGGCCGCAACTGGCTGCGCTGGTTTTGGCAGGAGCCGTATTGGGGACGTTGGCCGTCTGGCCGATGGCCAATCCGGTCACCCACGGAAACGCCGCTGCGTTCGTTTCGATCAAGCTGACATTTAACCTGGGCAAGCGCACGAACACTGGAACCTGCGGCCCTGGCCGTGGAATTTGCAGCATTGTGTTGGGCGTGGCGCGTTCTGGTTCGGTGGAAGGGACAGTGACTCCTGTGGGCAGCGACCGATTGAATGTCGTCTTTGAATCCAACCTTGTGGATCACACTTTGGACATTGCCGAAAACATCATTCTGGACGAAGCCGTCGCCAGCAAACTCGGCTTCAAGAGCGTGACCGTTTTGAAGGGAAGCTATTCCTTTGATTCATCCAAAGGCAAATTCGGCGGCACGACCTTAAACATCAGAACCACCAAATAACAGAACTGGGCGCGTGACGTATTGGTCGCCACGCGCCCAGTTCTGACTCAAACCCGAAACGGAGAAAGAAGAGCCAAGACAAATATAAACAACGGTGGCTTTTAGAGAATCCATCTCTAAGCCACGGCAATCCTGCCGTAAGTTGGACAACCCACAGTGCAATTTTTCGAAGGAGTATTTTTTGATGAAGTCTCAACGTAAGTTCCGAAACCTGGCAACCGGCAATATGTTTTCTTATCTGAGCGCATTGTGCGCCTTGTTCCTGATCGTGCCATCTGCTTTCGCCCAGCAGGTCTTTACAGGCGCAAGCACGGCGGAAGCGACCAGCGCGGCAGCGGCTTTCCGTGCGGGGATTATCGGCGCGGGCGCAACCGTCGGAACCATCGGCTGGGATGGCGTGCGGCTGGATGGCACAGACAACAACGGCAACACCACGCCCATCGTTGCAGGCAAAATCACAGGGATTCCTGTCAACCGTTTCCAGGTGCGCGGCGTGATTTTCAACGAAGTTACCGCCGTCGCCAACGACGGTTTCTTGAGCGCCAACGCTGGCGTTGCAGATCAGTTTCCTGCCTTTACTCCGACCAACACCTTCTCCGCGTTTAACAGCAATCGAATCGAACTGCGCTTTGTCGTGCCGAGCGCGCCGACTACAACACCCGTGGCCGGAGCATCGCGCGGCTTTGGCGTGATCTTTTTGGACGTCGAACGCGCCAACACGTCCAGCATCGAATATTTCAACGGCTCGGTCAGTCTGGGCAAATTCTTCGTTCCGGCGGGCGCCAGCGGGCAAGCAGAGTTTCTGGGTGTGCTGTTTGGTGCGCCAGTGGTGACTCGAGTTGTGATTACGACCGGAACAGCAACGCTTTTTAGCTTCAACAACGGCCAGGTCACCGCTGGCGCAGCCGATCAAACGGTCAACGCGGGCCAGAATACCGATCAAGTCGCGACGGACGATTTCATCATTGCGGATCCGGTGGCAGCGACGAGCAGCATTGCGGCTGCCGCTTTCAGTGGAGTCGGCACAACTGATGCGACGAGCACATTCGCTGCTTTTCGAACAGGTATCGGCGGCGCGGACAATTCCACCGTTGCTAGCCCGCAAACCAGCGGTCGCCGTGAAATTAACTGGGATGGCGTCCGGCTGGACGGCACGGATTTCAACAACGTCACTACGCCGATTGTGGCGAACAAGATCACGGGAATTCCGGTGAACCGTTTTCAGGCGCGCGGCGCACGATTCGACACGGTGCTGGCTGTTGCCAATGACGGCTTTGTCAGCGCCAATGCGGTAGTTGCAAATCAATTCCCGGCATTCAGCCCTGCCAACACATTCGCTTCGTTCAACAGCAACAAATACGCGGTGGAGTTTGTGCTGGCGGGAACAACGATTCCGGCGGCCACACGGGGATTCGGGGCAATCTTTCTGGATGTGGAACTGGCCAATTCGTCCAGCATTGAATACTTCAACGGAACGGTCAGCCTGGGCAAATTCTTTGCCGCGGTCGGCCAAAGCGGGCAACCGGAATTTCTGGGCGTGCTGTTCAACGCGCCGGTGGTTACTCGCGTCATCATCACGACGGGAACGGCTCCAATTTTCAACTTTACCAATGGCCAAGTGACTGCCGGAGCCAGCGAAAGCGCGACGACGGATTTGGTCGTTCTGGACGATTTCATTTTTGGCGAACCGCTGTTGAACTCGACCAGCGTTTCATCGGCCAGCTTTACGAGCGTGGCGCTGGCTCCAGAATCCATCACCAGTGTGTTTGGCGAAGGGCTGGCCACGGGAACCGTCATTGCTTCCATTGTGCCATTGCCCACACAGCTTGCCGGAACCAGCATCACGGTTCGCGATAGCGCCGGGGTTGACCGACTGGCTCCGCTCTTTTTCGTTTCCGCTGGGCAAATCAACTACCAGATGCCCAGCGGCACAGCGCCTGGCGACGCAACCATCACAATCGCCAGCGGAGACGGACGCCGCTCCACTGGTCGCGCGAAGATCGAAACCGTCGCGCCTGGAGTTTTCACCGCGAACTCGTCCGGCGAAGGTATTGCAGCGGCAGTCGCGTTGCGCATCAAACCTAATGGCGACCGCATTTACGAACCGATTTTGACCTTCGACGCCGCGCAACAACGGTTTGTGGCGACGCCATTTGATCTGGGGCCGACGACGGACGTTGTCTATTTGCTGCTGTACGGCACAGGCATCCGGTTCCGCTCGAATCTGTCTGGGGTGACGGTGCAGATCGGAGGAACCAGTTCCGACGTGGCTTATGCAGGAGGTGAGACTGGCTTGACCGGGCTGGATCAGGTCAACGTGATCTTGCCGCAAAGTCTGCGCGGACGCGGCGAGCTGACGGTTCAGCTGACCGTGGATGGCAAAGCCGCCAATCCCGTCAAAATCAACATCAAGTAATTCCTGCCTGACAAATTGAGATGAGGACGTGAGCCGCCGGACAAACACATCCGGCGCCGCTCACGTCAATCTTGAAACTGCTCTTGTTCAACGAGGAGGTTTTATGTTTCGCAAACTGATTTTTTCCGCTGCCATTTCCATGATTCTGACGATGCTGGCCCTGGCTGCTCAGGCGCAAGATCGCGTGAACGTGATCATCAACAGCGTTACGCTCAACCGCACGGCAGCGACAGCGACTCCCGGCAAATCGCGCACGGTGATTGTGGATTTTCAATGGCTGTGCCAGCCGAGCGGCAAAACCGCCAAGCTGGTCACTCTCGAAGCTGTGCTGGAAACCATCAACACCGATGGCAAACGCAGCACCGTCACTAAAAAGCTGAAGGATTGGACGGAGAACAAACCGATTGATACGCGCCTGGATTTGCCGATGGATGACGGCGTGTTTGCCAAAGACTTCACGCTGACGCTGCGAGGCAAATTCCAGCGCGAAGGTTCTGATGCCTTGATGGACACCAGCGCCGTCAAAAAGGGAAGCTTCCCGCCGCCGGCTGCGCCTCCCAAACGATAGAGTCACCTCCGCAAAAAGCGGGGTGCGGTCAGGCGAACGGATCTGGGGAATAACCGCGCTCCGCTTTTTCTCACGCTTTCAAAAGACTTTCACAAAAATTTCAACTGCTGCTCAAGATTTCAATTGAGCGGTCTGGCTAAAGTGCGCTCGCAGTCAGGAGAACGAGGGAGAATTGAACTCAACACACAGAGGCAAGTGGCAGCTTGGGCTCTGGATTTATCTCAAGGAGGCAAAACAATGATTCGCAAAATGATTCAACTCGCAGTGGTTGCAATGGTCGGTTTGATTTTGGCGGTGCCTGGAATGGCCCAGTCTAAAAAGGAGATTAAGAAGTCGGGCATTCCCGTCCAAATCACCATCATCAATATCACTAAAAAAGACGCGATGGCCAAACCTTCGCCCGATGGAAATGGCCGCGTAATCCCTGTTGATCTGCAATGGAAAACCGAAGGCGATGCCCGTTTGATGACTCTGGAAGCCATGCTCAAAACCAGCAACACCGACGGAACTACCAGCGAAGTCAAAATGATGCTCAACGAAAAAATGACCTCCGGCACATTGATGCTGAAAATGCCGAACGACGTGTTTGCTCGGGAATATTCGCTGACTTTGACGGGCAAATGCGTGTGGGAAGGCGGCCAGGGAACTTCCAAAGCTACGAAGAGCGGCGCGTTCCCATTGCCCGCAAACGCCGGAGCAAAGAAATAGCACTCGAAAGCCAATTCAACCCAAAACCAAATTCAGGAGGAATCCCCATGTCGAAGCAAACTTTGAAAAACGCAAAATTGTTCACGCTGTTGTCCGTTGGTTTGTTGTTGTGCGCGTTGGTTGCGGTTCCAGCGGTTCTGACTTCCGCGCAAAGTAAGAAAAAGCCGACGATGCGAGACGCTGTGACCAGGAAAGGCACTAGCGACATTGAACCCAAACCAGGTTTTGAAATTGTGTTGAAAGGCGACAACGGATTCACGGTTCGCCGCTCCGATACCAAGGAAGTTGTTGGTTCCGCTCATTGCGGCGTGTGCCCGGGCGGGAATTGCAGAGCCAAGATTTTTGGCAGCAGCGGCGGATGCAGAGGCTGTGGCGATTCCAATGGTCGCAGTTGCACCGTTGATCCGTTTTAGCCCGGTTCGTTTGCTGTGAATCCCTGACTCAATGGAGACAATCAAGATGCGCGGTTCTCTCAAAACACTTTTCGCCCGATTCTCTCTCGCGCCGGCTTTTGCGTTTTGTCTGGCTGCTGCGCTTTCGCTGATGGATTTCGGCGCAAGCGTCAGCGCCAATCGTTTGACGGATTTGACCGTCAAGGCTGGCTTCGATAGCAAAACCGTTTCGCCTGACGAACCGGTTGAATTGACCTTAAGCCGCCAGCCTTCGCCTGCCGAAGGCCGCATTGCCATCATCGTCGGTTCAACAGACCTGACGGATTTGTTCACTGTCGAAGGTACCAGTCTGAAATATTCGCCCAATCCGTTTCCGTTGCCGACGGGCGAAAACGAATTGACGGTGTATCTGATTGTCGCCAGCGGCGAATGGAAACCGCTGGCCAACTTCAAATTGAAAGTCGTGGCGAAGACCGAAACCGCCGCGCCAGTTGTGGCGGAAACGGTTCAACCGGCAATTACGGAACAAACTCAAACTGCTCAAGCGACGAATGGCGAGCAAACCGCTCCAGCCCAAACCGCAGACGGTTCACAGCCAGCGGCGCAAGCTCAAACTCCTGCGGAACCCGTCAAGCGCCGTTTCGGCTTCGACAAGTTTGAACTGGCTCCGTCGCTGAACATCGGCTTCAAATCGCAATTGGCCGAATCTCACTTTCCCGATTCAAACAAACCTGAAAGGCCGACATTTGCCGACGCCACGATTCAGGGAACGTGGAAAAGCGAAATGGTTCGCGGCAAATTCAACATGCAACATCAGTTCGACATTGTCGGTTCCAGTTTTCGCAACGAAGCTCTGCGCTTTGCCGAACAAGGCGCGAAGGCGCGCAACATCGAATTGTCGTCGTACCTGATGCAGTTCCAGCAAGGCACGCGTAAATTCAACGTCGGGCATTCCAGCTTTGGCACGCAGCGGCATTTGATCAACAACTTTTCCAGCCGAGGTTTCACCATTGCCTCGCCGATCAACGACCACGTAGACGTGTCGTTGGTGGCGATGAACGCGACGAACATTGTCGGTTTCGATAACTTTTTCGGGCTGGCCAATTCCAAACATCGGCTTTACGGCGGAGTTGTTGGGCTGGAAGTGTTTTCCAAACGACCCGGCGGATTGCGGTTTGAAACCGGAGCCGTGGACGCCTGGTTTTTGGCGAACCGGCAAAATTTCAACCAGGGCAACATCAACGACAGCGAACGCAGCAAAGGCGCCAGCATTCGCATGCTGGCTAAAGACAAAACCGAACGGGTGAAGTTTGACGCCGGATTCACTCGCAGCCAGTTTTTCAACCCGGACGATCCGTTGCTGAACCAGAACGCCGTGGCTGTGGTTCAATCCAAAGTCACCACGCGCAACGCTCGATACGCCGAAGGCAGCATTGATTTGTTGAAAGAGCTTTCCTTCGTCAAAGCGAAACCCGCGACGACGCCAACGGCGCAACCCGCCGCGACCGAAGCGACTGCTGCGCAAACGGCAACAGCGCAAAGCGCTGCCGCGTTGCCCGATCCCAAAAAGCTGAACCTGACGCTGAACATCAAACACGAACGCGTGGACCCGTTGTTCAAAAGCATCAGCGCGGCGGCTCAACCTGATCTCAATCAAAACATCGTTGAAGTTGTCGGTTCGTTCGGCGAACTGACGTTCACTGGTTCGCATACGCAATTCAACGACAACCTGGCGGGCATTCGCACGATTTTGCGCACGAATACGCGACGCGAAACCTTTGCGATCAACACGCCGACACAAAATCTGTTCCGGTTGCGTCCGGCGGCCACGCCGAATCCGTTTTTGCCGCGCATCGGTTACACCTTCGAACGCACACGAGCCTTGGCCGATTTTCTGCCGATTGGCGGTGGTTTCGATCAACCCGGAGCCATTCCCAATCAAGCGAACATCAACCATTCGATCACCGCCGAATGGCAGTTCAAGGACAACTTCCGCGCTTCGTATCGGCTGAACCACACGCTGCAAGACAATCGCGCCGTTGGCCGAGACATCGCCGATTTGCAGAACTTTGTTCACACCGCCAGTTTTGGTTGGACGCCGAAACCGACGCTGGAACTAAGCTTCGATCTGAATTTCGAAGACGCCAACAATCGCGAACAGGCCAACACCAATCGCACATTGCGGTTCGGTTTCGTGGTCAACTGGCAGGCGACAACCCGGCAAACGATCAACGCCACGTATGCGACGCTGGGCGCGGGCGATTTGTTGCGGACGAACAACAGCCGCAACAACGAATTCGACTTGCAGTGGAATTACAAACTTACGCGCGAAAACGAAAACAAATTCAAGAAAGTGCAGATGGTGTACTTCCTGCGCTATTCGAACCGCTTCGCGCGCACGAATAACTTTGTCGAAAACCTGAACAACCTGACGAAGCTGAACACATTTAACACTGGGCTGAATTTTATTTTCTTTTAGCGCGTTCGTAGTTCCGCCTTTAGGCGGTGGCGCGGCTGCAAGCCGCCTAAAGGCGGAACTACGAACGTGACAGCGGAGAGCTATCGTGAACAGACTTATTGCTATAACAACGCTTTCACTTTTTCTGGCAACGGCGGCATTTGCTCAAAATCAAATCAGTGTCAGCCCGAAAAGTGCAAACGTTTACAGCCAAGGCGCGACGACGGTCTTTCTGACTTACGGCAATTTGGGCAATTATGTCCCGGCGGAAACCACCTGGTGCGGAGACATTCAACCGGCGACTCCGGCCATTGGCTTTACGTGTGTGCCGGGGACGATTTACGGAACGCTGCCGCGCCGGTTCGATGTGTCGCGCCGCAGCGGAACGAACGCTTATACCGACGTGGTTTCAGTTCCAGCCTCGGTGGCGCGCAAAGCGTATCAAGCCGCCGCTGCCGGGCAGGATTCGCAATTCTTTTATGTTCGCCGCTTCACCAATCCGAACGGCGGCGTGGATCAGTTCATTTCCGTCACAATGCGTTTAACCGGAAACGGCATTGCTGCGCCATTTTCGCTGACCGATGTGCAACTCGGCTTTGGGCAAAGCACAGGCATTTCCGCCAGCGGCCAGGAGCCGCAAATTCTGTTTGTCGAACCGGACAAGAAACCTCCGGCAGTGCGCGCGGAAATCAAATACACAGGCTCTGGCAGGTTGCGCGGACGCTGGGAAGTCGTTCGTCCCGGCGAGGCGTTGCCGGATGAACGTGATCTGTTGCCGGAAGCTTCGTTGCCAGTCGAAGAGCGCGGGTCGCAAGCCCGCTTTACGCAAATCAGCCGTTTCAATGTCTTTCTTTCGTCAGGCGGGCGCTACACTTTGCCGGGGCCGGATGCGTCGCGCTTGCCGACGCAAGTTCCCGGACAGTATTTGATCTTGCTGCGCATTGAAGCGTCAGACGATGGCCTGAACGTTTCGGATTTGAATGCCGTCGGCGCTGGCCGCAGCATTGTCAGCAGCGGAGCCGCCGCCGGATTTCCATTGCCTGTCTTGCGCTATGTCGTTGGCGGCGGAGACAACACGCAAACCGTCGCTGCTCCCGGCGAGTTCTTGTCACTGTTGCCCAAAGACGGTACAACGCTGCCCGCAGGTCAGATTGCGGAATTCGTTTGGTCAGAAATGCCACAAGCCAAACTGTACCGATTGGAAATTGAAGACGAAGCCGGAAAGTTGATTCACTCCGCTTTGTTGAAGGCGACGGTGCGAATGTATCGCGCGCCTTCGTGGTTGAAGTCGAAAGCCGCAGACGGGGCTTTGCGATGGCGAGTAATCGCGCTGGATCAGACAGGCAAAACCATCGGCGGCACTTCGCGGCGCAGCTTTCGCTTTGGTCGCTGATTCGAGTCAGTACCGCGACCGGTAGGGCAATGAGATTAAGGCAAGCAATTTGCAAAGAAGC
>ERZ650309.725-NODE-725-length-15951-cov-4.566683_pt1 | contig 15951 bp, 9 predicted proteins | sample MGYA00376245_ERZ650309 | MGnify/ENA primary metagenome ERZ650309 (study PRJEB26733, sample SAMN07839294) | wastewater metagenome | biome: urban; feature: wastewater treatment plant; material: waste water | place: USA: North Carolina | collected 2016-04-26 ...
CCAGCACCTGCGCATCGGCATGCGCGCCATCGACATCCTGCGCAGCGGCGGCGCCGATCCCGCGCGCTCCGTCCCGGACGCCGCCGATCTCGCGCGCGGCCTGGAGGCGATCGAGCGCAACGCCCGCATCCAGACGCAGCTCATCGAAGACCTGCTCGACATGAGCCGCATCACCTCGGGCAAGCTGCGCCTGGAGGTCCAGCGCATCGAGCCGATCTTCTACATCGAGTCCGCGATCGAGACCGTGCGCCCCGCGGCGGTGGCCAAGTGCATCCGCATCGAGAAGCTGCTCGACCCGACCGCCGGGCCCGTCGCCGGCGATCCCAGCCGGCTGCAGCAGATCGTCTGGAACCTGCTCTCCAACGCCATCAAGTTCACGCCCAAGGGCGGCCGCGTCCAGGTGCTGCTCGAGCGCGTCAGCTCACGCGTCGAGATCAGCGTCGCCGACACCGGCATCGGCATCCGCCCCGAGTTCCTGCCGCACGTCTTCGAGCGCTTCCGCCAGCAGGACGCCTCGACGACGCGCGTCTTCGGCGGGCTGGGCCTGGGGCTCTCCATCGTCAAGCACCTGTGCGAGCTGCACGGCGGCACCGTGCACGCCTGCAGCCCCGGCGAAGGGCAGGGCGCCACGTTCGTCGTGCGGCTCCCGCTCTCGGCCGTGCGCAGCGAGCCCGGCGCCCCCGACTCGCCCGACTCGGACGCTCGGGCCCACCCGCGCGGCTCGCGCACCGCGGCGCTCGACTTCAAGGTCGCGGACCTGCACGGGCTCAAGGTGCTGGTGATCGATGACGAGGCCGACGCGCGCGAGATCCTGCGGCGCGTGCTGCGCGAGTGCGGCGCCGAGGTCCTCACCGCCGCCGCCGCGGCCGACGCCCTCGCCCTGATCGAGGGCGAGCGCCCCGACATCCTCGTCAGCGACATCGGCATGCCGGAGGTCGACGGCTACGAGCTGCTGCGGCGCGTGCGCGCCCTCGGCCCCGGCCGCGGCGGCCGCCTGCCCGCCGTCGCGCTCACCGCGTTCGCCCGCTCCGAGGACCGCACCCGCGCGCTGCGCGCCGGCTTCCTCGCCCACATCGCCAAGCCCGTCGAGCCCTCCGAGCTCGTCGCCACCCTCGCCAGCATCAGCGGCCGCACCGGCGAGGCCGCGAGCGACTGACGGCGCCGCGAGCTCAGGCCCGCGCCCGCGCCTCGGCCAGCTTGCGCAGCTCGCTCTCCTGCGCGCGCAGCTCGCCCGTCGGATCGACCGGCGCGAAGTCCTCCGTCTCGAAGACCTGCCGGAGCTCGACCTCGCCCTCCTGGAACGGCGCCCGCTTGAGCCACTCGATCGCCTCCTCGCGCGACCTCACCTGCCACATCCAGTAGCCCGCGATGAGCTCCTTGGTCTCGCTGAACGGACCGTCGAGCACCGTGCGCTTCTTGCCCTCGAACCGCACCCGCGCGCCCTTGCTGCTGGCCTGCAGCCCCTCGCCCGCGAGCATCACGCCCGCCTTCACCAGCTCCTCGTTGTACCGGCCCATCTCCGCCAGCATGCCCGCATCCGGCAGCACGCCCGCCTCGGAGTCCTTGTTCGCCTTGACGATGACCATGAAGCGCATTGTTGTGTCTCCTTTTCGAGGGTTTGGAGCCGGACCCCCGACCGCTCTCGCTCGGCCGCGCGTCCAGGCTCTACCCATACGTCGAACGAGCCCCCGCCAGATCGACACCCTTCCAAAAATATTTTCTCCCCCGTGCCCCCCGCGTGCCCCACCCCCAAAACCTCTATCTCCCTCAGGCCACCCCCGATCCACCCCCTCCCCAAATCCCACCCCCTGCCAACCCCTCCAGATCACACCCCAAAAATCCCCCCAGCCCCCATGTGCATCATCTGGGCCTACTACTACCCCTCAAGAGGCTTCCGAATCTACACCCTCTAACCCCCGTTCCCTCCCCCCCAACCCTCCCTCAACATCCCTGAGCAGCGACAAAGAAAGCGGGTGGCGGCGAAGGGAGGGCTCCCGACGCGCCAGCGACGGGATCCCCGCAGCCGACAGGACCCGCGTCCGTTCCTTCCGCGGTCCGCTCCGTCGAGACTTGACCTTGCTCGGCGTAATGTCACCCGCCTGCAGGGCCAACCGTCTGGCTCTCTTCTGCGACGGGCCGATACCGCAGGTGGACCTCGCAGAACTCGCTCAGGACGTCGGCTTCAAGCTGCGCAAGGAGTGAGGTCTGGTCCCCTACGAGAGGCAGATCCTGCCAGCCATCTGAGTACCAGAACAGCATGCAGCGTACCGTCGGCAGTACGGCGTTGAGCAGTTGACCGAGCCGGGTCTGTTGCAGCTTCACGCCGTCGTGGAGCTGCGCGTGGGCTTCGGTAAACAGCTCGTCCGTGTCGCCCGCTGCGTCCATCGGGCTCCAGGCGCTCCTCTGCTCGTCGGGCGAGAGCAGCGCTTGCGCGACCTCTCTCACCGCCTCCTGCGCCTGCGCGAGATCGACGGAGCGGACGCCCGGGTGCCGCACTGCAGCGGGCTTATCTCCGACGATGACAAGGAACTGGCTCACGGGGTGCCTCCGCGGTCGTTGTAGTTTGTCCGGTGGCGCAGCTCGCCCGAGCGGAGCGCCGCATCGGCGCGATCGATGTCCTCAGACGTGGTGGGACGAGCGATCCGATCGGTCCTGCCTCTGCCGGTGACAGCGCTGCGGTGTACCTCGGGATGGTGCGTATGAGGTCGACCGAGATCGCCATGAGCGTGCTGTCCGTGAATCTGAAGCCAGGAGCCGCCGGGCTTGGTGGGGACCAGATTATAGTCGCGGTTCGGCGGCAGCACGCTGCCCGAGGGCGTCACCAGATAGGGGCCCTTGGGGGCAGCCGCGCCATTCAGCGCTGCTGCCTCTGCCTTCTGGACCCGCTGGCCGGCTTGGGCCACTCGCCCCGCCTGTGCTCCGGCCCTGGCGGCTTTGGCTGCATCTGCCGCTTCATCGACCGCTTCCGTGAGGACACGACCGCCCGGGACCAGCGCGGCTGCGGCAGCTCCGACAGCGCTCTCGGTCGCTTCAGCGGCCGCGTGGGCCATGGTGTCGAGCTGCTGCTCCGGGCTCTGATTCTTGAACCTCTCGACCGCCTGGCCGAGAGCGCTGACGCGGCTCAAGGCCGCTTCTTTGAGCTTCGCTGGGTCTTGGACGGTCTCGGCCAGCTTGCGAGCGGCCTGCTCTGCCTCTTCACGAACGGTCGTCAGCGACACCTGGCCGCCGAGAATCCGCGCAGCCTTGTCATGAGCCTGCTCAGCATCCTGGCTGAGGCGCTGATCGTAGCGCTTGGCGAAGCGCTCCAGTCTCTCGACCGCCAGCGTCTTGCGCCCGGCCGGCGCCTCGACGAAGCAGCGGCGCAGCGCAGGGTCGATGCAGACCTTGGATCGATCCGAATCCGTGTAGAAGAACTCGCCGATGGGCCTGTCTTGGTATTCCTCGCTCGAGCCGTAGCCGCCGTTTGGCCGCTGGACGCGCTGCCGGCACGAGCGGCCATCACGGGCCGGCTCACCGACCCGGCCCAGGTAGGCCCCGTCGCTGTCGTACAGATCGCAGTGCCCATCGAGGCGCGGCCTGTGCACCGGCACCCAGCTTGCGCCCCGGCGCTCCAGCACACAGTCCGTCAGCGCCTGGTCCCGGCAGAGGCGGTCCTTGCTCTTGCGCGGGCGCTCGAAGTGCTCGCCGATGCGGACACGGAAGCCGTCCTCTTCGCAGTAGGTACTGCTGGTGCTGCGCTTGCCAAAGCTCCCGAGGACGCTGCCGTCGTCATCGAGGATGACACAGCGGTGATCGAGCACCGGGTCGATCGGCAGGCTCTCGATGTACTGCTTGATCTTGTCACCGAGGGTTGCCGCGCCCTCGGCTGCCAGGTCTACGAGCGCCGTGGCCGCGCGTCCCTGGTAGGTCCTGCCAACGCTCAGGACCGCAAAGCGCAGGAGCACGGCAGACGGCGCCAGACCGCCGAGGCCCCACTGCGCCGACACGCCCAGATCGACACGGGCCTGCGGCCGAAAGCTCAGCCCGAGGCCGAGCACTCCCTGACGTCGGAACGGATCCTCGGCTCGGGCCAGGTCGGCGACGCCGTCTTGCACAGAGGCCAGGCCGCCGCGGCCGAGCGCCTCACCGTACAGCTTCAGCGCCTTGAAGAACGGCAGGTACACGCCGAGCTGCACCGCGCCTTCACCCGTCGCGAAGCGGCCCTGCCAGTCAAACAGAGCACCGGCGCTGGCCGTGATCTCGATCGCACCGAAGCTGCGCGTGGCGACCAGGCGCAGCGCCGCCAGGTCCGTGAGCAGGCCCAGCGAGTTGGCGCCATTGAACGGGCCGATGCGCAGCTCGTGCTCATACAGAAGACCGACGCGCAGGTGGCGGGGCGGGACGAAGTTCGTCTCGACGTCATGCGACTCAGACTGCGGCGATTGCCGAAGCGGCAGGATCGGCCACAGCAGCGCCGAGAGGCTGAGCCGCAGCGGGCCGTGTCCGTGGTAGCGGCGGGTCGGCGCTTCACCCTCCTGCCAGAAGGCGTAGTGCGTGCTGATGCCGCCGGCCAGCCGCCCGAGCAGCCCGAGGGTGACTCCGTAAGGGACCACGGCCGCGGTGTCGCGCAGCTCGGTCCGGGGCAGCACGAGCAGGTGCGCATAGCCGTGCGCCGCGAAGTCGTCCATATCAAGGCAGGGGACCAGGTTGCTGTCGCACAGCGGGTTGAACGAAGGCAGCAGCGCCGGCTGCGGCAGCGCGGCCTGCGACGAGGCGCGCGGCGCAACCAGCAGCACGCCGACGGCCAGCAGCACGCGCAAGCAGGCGACGAATCGAGGCCGATTAGAGGAAGAACCGAAGAGGAGCAGCGGCCTTTGGGACGGTGACATCGCAGACCTCGCTGAAGCGATGTCACGATAGGGGCAACCTTCGTGCCGAAGCGAAGCCCCGCTGCTGCTCGACGAGAAGCTGATTTCGAGCTGTCCAGGGAGGGCGCAGGTGCCCACTGGTGGGGCTGGGCAAGTATGGGCAGCGACGAGGCAATAGGTGGGCAAGCCGTGGGCAGCAACGAGGCACGGCCATGTCGGGAGCGGGTAGCGTTATTGGCCAGAAGTGCGCGAGCAGGACCTCAATTCGAGGTCGCCAGGTTTATTCTCAGACCTCGCGGCTCAAGCCAGCGATCGCCGCTTTCCCTGGGCTGCCGTCGCTGAACACTGATCAGGGAAAGAGGTCGGCCAGATCCTCCGACGGAGACACGGTCCGCGTCCGTTCCGCACCACCCTGCTCTGCGTCGAAAGCGGACCTTACCGGTCGGCATGTTCGTCATAGCCGCACATGGCGCAGGAATAACCATGGGCGATGAATGTCGTCTGGCGGAAGCGCAGATCGCGCCGCCGGGTCGTGTCGACGGCAAGGCTGCAGCCGCAGATATGTCCCTGAGCCGGGCTTGCCGCAGGCATCGACTCGACATAGAGGCTCTTCGGCTGTCAGCACCGGCGCACCGGTGCACAGAGCGTGGGGCCGATACGGCGACTGAAGCCAGGAGCGACTGACACTAACGAAGCTAACGAACGCGACTTTGCGCGGCTGTCTGCAGCCCGCCGGGAAGGGTCCCGAGGTGGCGCCCTCGGCCAGGCGCGCCGTGGTACCATGCGCCCTCAGGCACAGAGGCCAGCCACCATGCTCCTGTCCGTCCGAACCGGCGACCGACTCGGCAGCTACCGCATCGTGCGATCCATCGGCGAGGGCGGCATGGGGGCCGTGTTCGAGGCCGTTCACGAGCAGATCGGCCGGCGGGCAGCCGCCAAGATCCTGACCCTGGACGCGCGACGGAACCCGAACGTCTACCAGCGCTTTGTCAACGAAGCGCGGGCGGCCACGCAGATCGACCACCCCGGCGTCGTGCAGGTTTTTGAGTTCGGGCAGCTCGAAGACGGCACGCCGTGGATGCTGATGGAGCTGCTGCAGGGACATACGCTGGCGGCGTACCTCCGGGCCGCGCGCAAGGCGCACGGTGCTCCGCTGGGAACCGACGGGCTCTGGATCTTCCACGACCTCGCTGCAGTCCTGGCCCGCGCGCACAGCAAGGGCATCGTCCACCGCGACCTGAAGCCCAGCAACGTCATGATCGTCGAGGAAACCGGGCACGGCGAGCGCGTCAAACTGCTCGACTTCGGCATCGCCAAGTTCCTCTCGGAGAGCCTGGGCGAAGCAGCGTCCGGCGCGCACCACACGCGGACCGGCGCGCTCCTGGGGACGCCTGCCTATATGGCCCCGGAACAGTGCAAGTCTTCGCCGCGGATTGATGGCCAGGCGGATGTTTATGCGCTGGGCGTGATGCTCTACGAGCTGTATACGGCGCAGCAGCCGTTCTTCGATGCCGAGCCGCTGGCGCTGATGATGAAGAAGCTCGTCGATGCAGTGCCGCCGCTGCTGTCGCTGACCCCAGCCGCTCCGCCGGAGATTGCGGCCTTGACCATGGCCATGCTCGAGCGCGATCCGAGCCAGCGGCCGACAATGATAGAGGTCCAGTCGCAGCTCGCGGCGTTCCTGCGCATTCCCGCAGCGCGGCGGAGCGGATTCCTTCCGCATGTGACGCCGCCGGACAAGCCGGCTGCTCAGCCCCGAGCCGCGCAGCAGGAGCCGGCGCTGCCCGCGACCGAGAGCGGTCCTCTCGCGCTGCCCGGCTCACCGCAAGTCTCTGCCCTCCCTACCGCTCCGCCGCCGGAAAAGCAGCCCGCAGCTCTTCCTGGTCCAGCAGCGCGCTTGCTCACGAGTGCAGCGGTGCTCCCGCCGACGCCGCCAGAGCACTCGTCCGGGCAGCTTGCGCGTCAGCCTGTGTCGCTGGGCCAGCAGCCGACAAAGCCTGAGCGGAAGGCCGCGCGGGCGCTGTGGGCTGGGCTGGTGGTAGCGGGCGCGAGCCTGCTAGCGGCAGGGGCCCTCGTTCTATGGCCGCGGCACGAGAAGACCGGAACCGCTGCGCCACCGTCGATCGCTGTCAGCAAAGCTCCGACTGTGCCTGCAGCGATTCCTGTATCAGCTCCTGTACCTCGGGCGGCTCCTGCTGCACAGCCTGACCTGGCGGCTGCGCCTGTCGAGCTGCCGGCGCCGACACGCACAGCGGCGCCGCCTGCCGTTGCAGCATCCTCCACGCACCGCTCCCAGGCCAAGCAGCCCTCCCGGCCGCGCGCCGCATGCACCGCCCCCACTGCAGCGTGCCTCTCTGGCTCCCTGAACGATGCACAACGGCGCGCGTTTGTGGACGCACTGAAGGAGGCACAGATCCTGCTGTGCCCGGAAGACTCTCTTACTGTCCGCGGGCAGCCTAAGCTCGCAGTCCGATCGATCGGGGTCTCCTCGTCACGGCGTGAGGACTTCATGCTCGCGCTGCAAGGAGCTCTTGGGCGGGCTCGCCTTTCCGCCCCCAGCTCCGTCGAGATCCGGTGCCCCGGGCAGACCCCCTGAATTTACGACGCAACCTCTTCCATGCTCTCACGAGGCCATGTGATGCGATTCCTGCTCCCGCTCTCTGCCTTCCTGCTCTCCCTGGTTGCGCCGTCCGCCGCGCTTGCAGAGGAAGCCGCGCCGCCGTTACTCCTCTGGGGATTCCAGCGTGGCTGCGAGGCGCTTCCCGATCTGGACCGCCAGGTCCTCCGAGAGCTCGAAAAGGAAGGTCTCGGTCCGGTCCATTATCTTGCGCCAGAGGCCGCAAGCCGAAGCTGCCAGGGCGCTGCGTGCGCAGAGTTCGTACGCGCTTCCTGTGGCAGCGCACAGGACAAGCCGGTTCGGATCCTGGGCGGCCAGGTCGACAGCTCCAAAGACCTGTCTCTCAGTCGCCTGCGGCTGTGGCTGCACAACACGGGAACCGGCCAGACCGCCTGGTATGACACCTACTGCCAGGGCTGCCCGCTGAGCAGCCTGGCCTCTGGCAATGCCGTAAAGTGGGTGCAGAATCCCACCTTCGGACCGGATCCTGGCCCCGCGCCAGGTAGCTACTGTGCACCCTCGGCAGCGCCCTCGGAGCGCCCGCCGAGCAGCAACACGATCTTCTGGGTGGTCTTCGGCAAGGATGCGAACAAGCCCGCGGTCAGCGGCGCCGTCAAGCGCGCGGCGCGAGAGACGGGGACCGAGGTGGTCCTGGAGCACGGCGGCAAGCCCTACAGCCTCGGCACGCTCAAGAAGATCGTCAGCAAGGACCGCGGCGCGCAGGTGCTGGGCGCCGAGGTGCTCGGCCCCGGCGAGGTCGAGCTGTTCCTCTTCGACGGTCCGACTGAGCTGACGGAGAACGCCAAGGTCGACTGCAAGGCGTGCGACAAGGACGCCGTCGCCGAGCAGGTCCACCAGGCGGCCCAGCAGCTGCTGCGCCACTGCTTCGGCGCCGACTGCGCCAAGGGCGGAGGCCTTGCGGTCAAGCCGCCGAGCCAGGCGTGCGAGCCATGGCCCGAGCCACAGCGCTGCGGCGGCTCGTTCTCTGTACGCAGGAGCGAGGGCGGCGGGATCGATCCGAAGCTCGCCGCCTTGGTCAAAGGCAGCGTGTGGGGCCTGTTCGCAGCGAGCGCCGTCGGCGCAGGAATCCTCTTCGGATTGAGCGGCACCGACGTCGGCACCATCGAACAGAACGGGGCCCGTGCGCTGTACACGCTCGATCGTCCGGCCTGGGCGCTCACGGGCGTCGCCATCGCTACGCTGGGCATTGCGATTCCGCTCACGATCGCTGTCAACCGCAGCACCAAGAGCGATCAGCAGACCAAGCCATCCGACGTCGCTTCGCATGGCGAAGCCGCCAAGACGCAGGCGCTCCGCTGCCCCTAGACCTTACGAATCAACCCGGCCTTGGAGATCTGTTCATGTGGACCAAAGCACTGCTTGTTGGAATCGCCCTGGGCGCAGCCGGCTGCCGCGAGACGATCGTAGTTCTTGATGCGGATGGAGGGGTCGTCAGCGGGGATATGAGGTGTGCGGCGTCGGATCTGGCGGCATCACCGCCTCCCTGCAAAGCTGCGCGTGGTCTCTCGGGAGAGCCGATAATCTGCGTTGACTTCAATCAGATCACAATGGTTCCTGATGCGCAGAAGCTGCCTGGGTGGACGTTCTCATGTAATGGATCTTTTTCATGGACCACAGTAGGCGGTACGTTACAAGTCGCTGACTTTGGTAACTTCAATCGTGATTGTACAGTCACACTGCCAGTAATCAATCTGTCTGACGGAAAGTACAGCCGGATAACTCTCTCTCTGGTTCAACGGATTGATCTGAGTTACCCCGAACAGAATGCCGAATTATTCCTTAACACCAGTTCGCAAATACAGCGACAGATGTGGCTGCTAAGCGGCAAAAAAGATGTACCCAAACAGCAGACTACAATAACGCTTGACAAGGCAGACCTGCCAACAACACTGCCCCAGTGGCTGCTCAGGCTCAGCTCCTCCACAACGTCAGGTGGCAGTCGCCTGGGCTGGCAGATCGAGTCTATCGCCGTATTAGGACAGCAGTAGGAGCGCAGGATGAAACGGGCCTGGCGAGTGCTCCTACCTCTGGTGGCGATCTTGTGGTCCAGCTGCGCGACGACCGCCGAGGTGGCGAAGCTGCGGGCCGAGCTGAGCGAGCTGCGCGCCAAGCAGCGCCAGGACGCTTCGCGTCTCACGGACGAGATCACGATCGCCAAGCACTTCACGGAGTTCAGCCTCCGCCAGCTCTCCAGCCGGGTCGAGTGTGATAACAGCCGCGTGCGCGAGTTCCTGAAGTCTTGTGAGGAGGGCGCAGAGGCCTGCTCGGAACAGGGTCTGGCAAATGCCTTGAGCTTCATGGACACCCAGCCGTACGTGATGCTGTTCATGCGGCCCGGCGTAGGAATCCAGGGCTTGAGCAACATCCGGCGTGGCCAGCTTATGACTCTGGGAGAGTCCAAGAACTGGCGTCCCTCCACACGCTTCCTGGTCCTGGTTCAGCCTCGCAGCGAGGTGCCTGAGCACCGTGAAGAAGCACTGCGCCTGGGCCGGGAGCTTGCGACCTTTTCGCGGGACGAGCTGGCCATCGGCAAGAAGTATCCCATCCTGGGTCCGCACATGCTTCCCTGTAAGCTCAAGATCGAGCACCTGTCTCACTACTCCCGAAGGTACGATCGCCCCCTCGCAGGGGAGCCGACAGGCAAGGATCCCGTTGTCCGGATGTGGCTCTTTCGCACAGACTGTTGATTATGAGGATGTCTAGGCTGTGTCGCAGCCTCCCGCTGCTGCTCCTTGTTGCCTCCGCGTCTGGGCAGGCCGCCGATGTACCTCAAGGCTTCGTTCTCAGACATGCGACGGAGCCGCTCCTGCTGAACAAGCAGATCGAGCCGGCTGCGCTGCGCGCCCTGCATGTCTGGGATGCACGGACTGAAGCGTGGCGTCCGCCTCGTGCAGGCGAGGCCCCCGGTGAGCGCTCGACCCTCGTGGTACTGCACTTATGGGCTACGTACTGCGCGCCATGCCGCGAGGAGTTCCCCCTGTGGCGGCAGCTCGCCGAAGACCTGCGTGCGTCCAAGGGCGACCGCGTTCGGATCGTCTTCCTCTCGGAGACACAGAGCAATGAAGAGATGCACCTGTTCTTCAGCCAGAACCGAGAGAGGATGCCCAGCGGTCCCCATTATCTGGACGCCGCGGAGTCCATTGCAGAGGCGCTGCGCCGCGATCAGAGCATGCCGCTGGCGTACCCGCTGACCGTCATCCTGGACGAGCGGCGGGTGGTTCGTCACGCCCTTGTGGGCAAGCTGAAGGGCCGCCGCGCCGAGCTGCTTACGGCGATCGAGCGGCTCCTGAGCCTGCCCCAGGCTGCGCAGCCAGCGAAGTAAACGGAGCTGCGACTGCAAGCTGGAACGGAAGGACCGAGCGCTCGTACGGAGGGGTAGAGGCGAGCGGGCTGCGTACGTATGATGGGAGCTGCAAAATGATACAGCCTCGTCACTCAGCTTTCCCCAACTTCTTCGTCGCTGCAGCACTCTCAGGGAAAGCGATCAGCTAGCTCTCTCGACGGAGACACGGTCCGCGTCCAAAACCCTCCTGCCCCCCTCCGTATCCCGCTCACGTCACAAAAAAGTCCAGGCCCCCGTCCCAGTCCGCCGGCAACCCCCCCCGAGCCCACCGCTCGCACTGCGCCACATAGAGCCGCGCCGGCCCGTCGTCACTGCCCGCCGCCACCGCCGCCGCCAGGATCGCCTCGAACCCCGCCCGCGCCGCCGCGATCTCCCCGCGCTGGAACTGCCCCAGCGCCCGCGCGAACGCCTCCCGCGAGCCCTCCTTATGCTGCCGCACCGCCTCCGGCTCACCGGCCAGGAGCTCGTGCACCCGGATCACCTGCTTCTTACCCTTCACCCGCACCCCGCCCAGCGCCCGCGGCGACAGCGCCTCCGGCTCGCGGATCTGCGCCAGCGCGTCCTCGCTGATCAGGATGCCGACGCCGAACATGCGCGTCAGCCCCTCCAGCCGCGCCGCGACGTTGACCGCGTCCGACAGCACCGTCGCCTCCATGCGGTCCGCGTCGCCGATCGTGCCGAGCATCGTCGAGCCGGTGTGCACGCCGATGCCGACGCTCAGGCCCGCGAGCCCCGGCGCCGTCGCGGCGAAGCGCTGCACCGCCTGCTGGATCTCGACCGCGGCCAGCGCCGCGTCCTCTGCCGCGTCCGGGAACAGCCCCATCACCGCGTCGCCGATGAACTTGTCCACGAAGCCCCGGTGCTGCCGCAGGATCGGGCTGACCCGCGCGAGCAGCCGCCCCAGCACGCCGAACACCCCGCCCGCGTCCAGCGACTCGGCCAGCGCCGTGAAGCCGCGCACGTCGCAGAACAGGATGGTCATGCGCGGCAGGTGCACGTGGTCGCCGATGTCGACGTAGACCACGTTCTGCTTGCCCAAAAGCTGGATGAACTCGTGCGGCACGAAGCGGCCGTAGGCGCGGTTGGTCTTGGCCAGCGTGATGTGCGTCGCGATGCGCGACAAGAGCTCGGTGCGCGAGAACGGCTTGGTCAGGTAGTCGTTGGTGCCGCGGCGGAAGCCCTCGGCGATGTCCTGCTCCTGGTTCTTCGCCGTGAGCAGCAGCACCGGCAGCTCGCTCGCCGGGTAGCGCTTGCGCAGCTCGGTCAGCACCTGGTAGCCGCTCATCCGCGGCATCATCACGTCCAGCACCACCGCGTCGAAGCGCGCCGCCTCGAGCTGCTCCAGCGCCGAGCGGCCGCTGCCCGCCTCGCGCACCTCGTAGCCCGCGCCGACGAGCTGGCTGCTCAGCACCACGCGGTTGACCGCGTCGTCATCGACCACCAGCACCCGGAACGGCGCGCGCGCCGGCGCTTCACCCGCACGGTCCGCGCCCGGCCGGTCCGCGCCCGGCCGGTCCGCGCCCGGCTGCGACCGGCGCTCGAGCTCGGGGTGGCTCGGCGGCGCGATCGCCTCCATCGTCAGCGAGGACCGCGAGCGCGACGACGCCTCCTGGGCCGCGGCCTCGTCCGCGCCGGCCGCCCCGCCCGCGCCGCCCGCCTCGGCCAGCGGCAGCGTGAAGGTGAAGCACGAGCCCTGCCCCGGCGCCGAGCGCAGCCGGATGCTGCCGCCGTGCAGCTCGACCAGCTTCTTGGTGATCGTAAGCCCCAGCCCGGTGCCGCCGGCCTCGCGCACCGCCGAGCCGTCGACCTGGCTGAAGGCCTCGAAGATGCGCAGCTGCTCGCCCGCCGGGATGCCGATGCCGGTGTCGCTGACCGAGATCGCCAGCGCCGGGCCCCCGGCCTCAGAGCTGACCTCGGCGCTGACCTCGACGCTGCCCTCGGACGTGAACTTGACCGCGTTGCCGACCAGGTTGGTGAGGATCTGCTGCAGCCGGTTCTCGTCCGCCAGCACGTACGGCACCTGCTCGGGCAGCTTGTTCTCGATCACCAGGCGCTTGCCCAGCGCCAGCGGCCGCGCCAGCGCCAGCACCAGCTCGACCAGCACGCGCGCATCCACGGGCCGCTTCTGCAGCACCAGCCCGTCGTGGCGCAGCTTGGCGAAGTCCAGGATGTCGTTGACCAGGCTCGCCAGGCGCTTGCCGCTGGCGACGATCAGGCGCAGCGGCTCGCGCGCGCGCTCGGGCAGCCGCTCGCTCGACAAGAGCGCCTCGGCCAGCCCGAGGATGCCCGACAGCGGCGTGCGCAGCTCGTGGCTGGTGTTGGCCAGAAACTGCGTCTTGGCGCGGCTGGCCTCCTCGAGGCGGCGGTTGCTCGCCTCGAGCTCGTCGCGGCGCCGCGCGGCTTCTTCACCGAGCTTGCGCGCGTCCTCGGTCGCCAGCTTCTGCGCCCGCACCAGGTACAGGAAGTCCACGATCGGATCGTGGATGGTAAAGTCCGAGAGCACGAGGCCCGAGCGCTCCAGCTCCTCGAGGTCCGTGAACCACGGCGCGCCGAGGAACAGCAGCCGGTCGGTCTCGGCGTCGTACAGCAGCTGCCCGCGCATGCGCACCTGGCTGCTGAGCGACGCCAGGTACACGGTGTTCTTGGCGGCGCGGCGCAGGTTCTCGAACGTCAGCGGCACGCGCGGCCGCGTCAGCGTGAACAGCGACGCCAGCGGCGCGCCGGGCCGCAGATCCTTGACGACCTTGCACAGCGCCGGCCCGTGCCCGACCAGCCGCAGCTCGCGGTCGAGGACGAGCAGGAACGGGAAGACCTCGGGCAAGAGCTTGGCGCTGAGCGCCGACAGCTCGTCGGCGGGCGGCACGTCGGACGGCGGCGTCATGGTCATCGCGCGGGCGCCTAGCTGATCGGCCTTGCGGTGTCGCCGATGTGGACGACGAACTCGCAGTGATCGGCCTTGTCGCGCGCGCACACCGGGTGCTCGATGGCGAGGTCGGTGTGGAAGTGCTTGCCCAGGCCGTTCAGCAGGCCGACCACCATCGGGCACAGGCCCTTGCGCTCGCTGTGGTAGTGCATGCGCACGGTGTCCGAGTCGAGGTCCTCGCACAGGAACGACGGCGGAACGAGCTGCGGGAAGTTCTGTCCGACGCGGCTGTGCAGGTTGTCGAGGTTGTGCAGGAAGTCCCGGAGGTTTGTGCCCGCGACGGTGAACAGGTGGCCGTAGCCGTGCTGCCCGGTGTAGAGCACCCAGAACTCGCCGAAGGCGCGCAGCGCCTCATCCGGCGTGATGCCCAGGACCTCGCTGACGGCCCCGACGAGCTTGTAGGTCAGCGCGTCGGGATACGCCTCCATGCGGTTGAAGGTCTCGTGCTGGAAGCCGGCCCGGCGCTTGACCTCTTCCCACGTCTCGGCGCCGAAGCTCGAGGTCACAAGCTCTTTCACCGCGAGGTTGACTAGGCCGTACATGAGGCTCCTCCTGGCGAGCGTCGTGCTCCTCGCGGCGCCCCCGGGTGCCGGCAGTGCAGTCGAGGCGGGCGAGGGGAAGCTCCATCGTAACACGGCGCCTTCGCCGAGGGCGGGCGCGCGCGTCGCTGGGGAGACCCTGAGGAGTCCCTGGGCCAGGGCTAGACGATGTCGACGTTCAGCCGCGCCTCGCCCGCTCGGCCGTGGCGGTCGAGCACGCGCGCCGCGATGGTGTAGCGGCCCGGCGCCGCGTAGGTGAACGAGGCGCTGGGTGCGAGCGATCCGGCGCCCCGGTGCGGGCGCGTGCCGTGCCAGCCCGGGCTCAGGATCGGCTGGCCCGCGCCGTCGCTGCGCTGGCCGTACTGCCAGTCGATGGACCAGGCGTCGAGGTCGGCCGGCACGGATCGCGCGGCCGGTCTCGCGACCCGACCTGCGACAGCGACCGCACGCGCCGTCGCCCTGCCCTTCTTGCGCGCGCTCGACACAGGGTCGGTGGCCGCGGGCCCGGTCACGGCGACCAGCGAGACCGTGACCGTCCGCCCGCTGACCGCCGCCGCCAGCTCGACGCCCAGCCCGTCGCTGCGGGCGGTGCCGCAGGCCTCCACCACGAACGGGCGGACGCAGAGCGGCGCGGCATCACGCCCGGCCGGGATCAGGCGCGAGACCGCGCTGCAGCTCTCGCAGGTGCGGTAGCGCGCCGCCGCCGCCGCCGCCGGCACGGGCTGTCCGTGCAGGCGCACCAGCCGCCGCCGCGCGGTGGCGATGGCGACACGGCTGCTGTCGATGCCGATCCAGCGGCAGCCCAGGCGCTCGGCGGCCTCGCACGTAGTACCGCTGCCGGCGAAGCAGTCGAGCACCAGGCCGCCCGGCGGGCACGAGGCGCGCAGCACCCGCGTCAGCAGCGCCAGCGGCTTCTGCGTCGGGTAGCCGAGCCGCTCGTGCGCCATCGGGTTGACCGGCGGGATGTCGTCCCACAGGCTCTGCGCCAACAGCCCCGGCGACTCGTCGAGGTAGCGGCGCAGCGTCGGCGTGCCCGCCGAGGTGTAGGCGATGCGGCCCTGCGCCTCGAGCTCCTCCATCACCTCGCGCCGGCACGCCCAGGTGCGCGTCGGCGCCGGCCAGCGCCCGCGCCACTCGTACACCAGGTTGCCGCCGTCGCCGTGACGCGGTGCATCGAGCGGCACCAGGCGATAGCGGCGGCCGCCCGGCTGCTCGATGTTGTGGAAGTGGCTGCGCACGTAGTCGGCGCTGTAGGGCACGTGCACGTCGCAAAAGTACGGCCGCACGTCGGCCCGCGCTGAGCGCACGTAGAACAGGATGGCGTCCGTGATCGCGCCGAAGCGATTGGGATCGTTGTGCGCGTTGGCGCGGCGCCACGTGATCTCGTTGCGGAAGCAGTCGTAGCCGAAGATCTCGTCGAGCAGCACCTTCACGTAGTGGCAGGCGCGGCGATCCAGGTGGACGTAGATCGAGCCGGTGTCGCGCAGCAGCTCGCGCAGCAGCACCAGGCGATCGCGCAGCATCGACAGGAACTCATCGAGCCCGCCGGCCCAGGTGTCGCGGTAGGCCAGCGGCGGCTCGTCGTCGTCGCCTGTGCCTGCCGGCCCTTCTGTGCCTTCCGGGCCGTCCGCGCGTGCACTGCGATCCGCGCCCGCCGCGCC
>ERZ650309.726-NODE-726-length-15942-cov-4.930069_pt1 | contig 15942 bp, 9 predicted proteins | sample MGYA00376245_ERZ650309 | MGnify/ENA primary metagenome ERZ650309 (study PRJEB26733, sample SAMN07839294) | wastewater metagenome | biome: urban; feature: wastewater treatment plant; material: waste water | place: USA: North Carolina | collected 2016-04-26 ...
GCCACATTCCAACCAAAAAAGAAACCGTTTCTTACCCCGAAGAAGCCGTCACGATCTATCGTCGCTTCCGGGGCGAACATTTTCTGGACGTTAACGAAGACGGCAAAGAGCGTTGCGTGTCGTGCTTCTTGTGCGCGGCGGCTTGCCCGGCAGACGCGATTTACATCGAAGGCGCTGATGATGCTCGCCCGTACGAAGATCGCGTTTCGATGGATCATCGCTACGCCAAGATTTACCAGATTGATTACGGTCGCTGCATTCTGTGCGGATTTTGCGTAGACGCCTGCCCGACCGATGCCATCAATCACGGCCACAACTTCGAATGGGCGGTGTACACGCCGGGCGAAATGGTCAAAGACAAAGAATATCTGCTCGGTAACAAATGGCGTGAACCGGATGTCGAACCGACTCCTGCGCAACGTCCGCTGGCCGCCAAACAGAAAATGGGCAAACTGAATATCGTGCTGAAGTAAGAGTTCGACCTTCGGTTATGCCCTATCGTAAATTGCGCAGCTTGAAGTAATTCAGGCTGCGCAATTTCTTTTTCAGGCAGCTATTCTGATTTCTTAGTTTCAGCGGCAGGCTTGCTGCGCTTGGCTTTAAGCTCCTTGACCAGCGCGTCAGCCAGATGAGGTTCAATTTCGCCGCCGAGCGAACTGGCAGTGACTCCCGCCAATACTCGTTGAGTCACCGGCTCTATCACGTTGCAGGTGAAGCGAGTGGTAAATCGTTTGCGCGTGATTTCCAGTACCAGGTCGGCGCTGGACATGCTGCGCGTGATTTCCAATCCCATCTCGCCAAATTCTTTGCGTTTGAGCAGTTCGCGTTCCAGTTTTTCCTTGTCAAAAAAGCCTGAGCGCGGGCGAATGAACAACAATCGCGCTTTGTTCAAAGCTTCAGCGACGGGAAGCTCGCTGACCGGATTTGGGTGATGCAGCTTCGGTTCTTGAGATTGACTGGTGGGAACGGAATCCTGCGTTGACTGGTGCTTGATTTGGTTGGGTAACGCTTCCGGCAAAATGGGATGTTTGATGAAACTCAGCAGCAACAAGAGGGCAATGCGTCGCATGGTGAATTCTCCTTTGGTGATGTGAAATCGGATGAAACCGGGCGTCATCGTATCTAAAGGGAAAGCGGCTTGCCCAAGTGACTAGGACAGTTTTAGGTTTGGCTTGGGCCGAGGCGAACTGTCACAGTAAAACGCGTCGGCCAATTGACGCTCAGCCGCGAAGTGGCTACTCTTGCGCTTACCACTAGCTAATAAACCAAGTTCACCGAAAATTCGTGATGCCCCAACAGCTTCAACCAACGAAAACCGTCTACAGGAGTTGAGATGCCGAAGTATATCTTTGTCACCGGAGGAGTGGTCAGCGGACTGGGAAAAGGAATCGCTGCCGCCTCAATCGCTGCCTTGCTCGAAGCCCGCGGATTGAAGGTCACCATGATGAAATTCGATCCGTACATCAATGTTGATCCCGGAACCATGTCGCCGTTTCAGCACGGCGAAGTTTACGTCACAGACGACGGAGCCGAGACTGATTTAGACCTTGGCCATTATGAACGCTACACCAAAGCCAGTTATTCCAAAGCCAACAATTGGACCTCGGGCCGCATTTACCTGTCGGTCATCGAAAAAGAGCGGCGCGGCGATTACCTGGGCAAAACCATTCAGGTCATTCCGCACATCACCAACGAAATCAAAGACGCCATCAAAGCCGTTTCCAAAGATTACGATGTCGTCATCGTTGAAATCGGCGGCACGGTCGGTGACATCGAATCGCTGCCATTTCTGGAAGCCATTCGCCAGATGGGCAACGAAGTCGGTCGCCACAATGCAACGTTCGTGCATTTGACGCTGGTTCCTTACCTGGCGGCTTCGGGCGAATTAAAAACCAAACCGACTCAGCATTCGGTGAAAGAGTTGCTGGGCATTGGAATTCAGCCGGACATTCTGCTTTGCCGCTGCGAGCGCGAATTGCCATTGGATATGAAAGCGAAAATTTCGCTGTTCTGTAATGTCGAGCAAGACGCTGTCATCACCGCTCAGGACGTGAAGTCTGTTTACGAAGTTCCGCTTGTATTCAACCGTCAGGGCCTGGATCAATTGCTGGTGGATTTGCTGCGGTTGCCGCTGGGCGACACGGATTTGCGACAGTGGAATGCGTTGGTCAATCGCATCCACGGGCTGCGCGAAGCTGTCACCATCGGCATTGTCGGCAAATACGTCGAGCTGGAAGATTCATACAAAAGCCTGAACGAAGCCTTGATTCACGGCGGTTTCGACAACAACGTCAAAGTGAATTTCCGCTGGATCGAAAGCGACGACCTGATGACCGACGAACGCTGGGAAGATCGGTTGCGCGACCTGGATGCGATTCTGGTTCCCGGCGGGTTCGGCAAACGAGGCATTTCGGGAATGTTGCGCGCCATCGGTTACGCCCGCCGAGAAAAGAAACCGTTCTTCGGAATCTGCCTGGGAATGCAATGCGCCGCCATCGAATTCGCCCGCAACGTTTGCGGAATTGATAACGCCGAATCCACGGAATTTGACCCGGACACGATTGATCCTGTCATCTTCAAGCTGCGCGATTTGCTGGGCGTTGAAGACCTTGGCGGCACGATGCGACTGGGAGCGTATGACTGCAATTTGCGTGAAGGATCGCTGGCCGAAAGCATTTACCGATCCAGCCAGATTTCCGAACGTCACCGCCACCGCTACGAATTCAACCCGGCTTATGAAGACCGTCTGGCCGAAAATGGATTGATCTTTGCGGGCAAATCTCCGGACGGAAAGTTTATCGAGATGGTTGAACTCGAAGACCATCCGTGGTTTCTGGGCTGCCAGTTCCACCCCGAACTGAAATCGAAACCGCTGGCTCCGCACCCGCTTTTTGCCAGCTTTATCCGCGCGGCTTACAATCACCGCCTGAGAGACGAAGTTGGCGACGAACAGGCAAAAGCTGAAGCGGTAGGGGCCAATTGAAGTAACTCGATAAAAGAAATAATGAGCAGTATTTACGAAGTAATTCGTCGCCGCGAAGGCGATTTGTTTTTGATCGCCGGGCCGTGCGTGATTGAATCCGAGCGGCACGCGATGATGATGGCGCATTCGATTGCCCGGATCGCCGAGCGGCTTGATATGCCGTATGTCTTCAAAGCGTCTTATGACAAAGCCAATCGCTCTTCGGCGCGTTCGTTTCGAGGCATCGGCATGGACGAAGGCTTGCGGATATTGCAGCGTGTCAAAGACGAAGTCGGCGTGCCGGTCATCACGGACATTCACGAATCCGAACAGGTCGCCACTGTTGCTGAAGTCGCGGATATTTTGCAGATTCCGGCGTTTCTCTGCCGCCAGACCGATTTGTTGCAAGCCGCTGCCGAAAGTGGCCGAGTCGTGAACGTCAAGAAAGGGCAGTTTCTGGCTCCGTGGGATGTGGCAAACATCATCGAAAAAATCGAAGCCACTGGAAATCGGCAAATCATGCTGACCGAGCGCGGCACGAGTTTCGGCTACAACAATTTGGTGGTGGATATGCGGTCGTTTCCGATTATGCGAGGCTTCGGGTATCCGGTAGTGTTCGATGTGACGCACAGCGTGCAATTGCCCGGAGGTTTGGGCGACGCGACAGACGGTCAAGCGGAATACATTGAACATCTGGCGCGCGCCGGAGTCGCCTGTGGAATTGACGGGTTATTCATGGAAGTTCACGACAATCCGCCGCATGCGTTGAGCGATGCGACAACGCAGTTTGCACTGGAAAAGCTGGAATCACTGCTGGAAACGTTGCTGAAGATTCACGAACTGGTTCGGCCAGCAATCAAAACATCGTGCTGACAGAGCACAGCAAGGTTGCCAGTCGAAACCGTTCTGGAATTACAACGTCGCATTACACTGAAACACAAGTTGTGATTAAAACTAGAGGACAGGTAAAAGGATGCTGAAAAGGCTCATTTTCTTTTCAATTATGCTGTTGGCGCTGACTGCTTCAGCCGTCGCACAGGAATTCGAAGTCAAAAAATACGAAATCAATGTCGCCATCAAACCGGAAGAACTGAAGGTGGACGTGCAGGCCAAACTGCAATTGGTGAATCTTTCCGATGCAAATTTGGCTGACAGAATTCTGCTCGATTCCAACAAACCTCGCTTCGGGTTTTACGCCAACATGAAAACCCAGGTGACTTCGATGAAGGTCAATGGCCAGCAAGTCACCTTCAAAACAAACGAAGAGCGCGGCAACGTTTTGCGCGTCTCTACGGAGTTAACGACGACAATTGCTTCGACTCGTGAATTGGAAGTTGAGTTTGTTTACACGCTTCCGGCGGCGGATCGAGGCATTGGGCTTCACGTTGCGACCGGCGAGAGCTATTTATTACCGCAAAGTTTCTGGGTTCCCACGCCTCATACGCCATTCGCCGAACACGGAGCAGACACCGCTCCATATTCCCTGACAGTCACAGCGCCAGCTGGGCAGAAAGTGTTGTCTTCCGGAATCCGTAAAAATGAAACGTCGTTTGAACAGTCCATGGCGGCTCAGCCGTTTGTTATCGTCGGCGATTACGAAGTCGTGACTCGCGGAGGTGAGACGTACCCGGTCGAAGTCTATTATCCACGGGGGCTGGGTGAAGGCGGCAAACAACAGGCAGGACGACTGGCAGCCGAATCGGAACGGATCGTTGCGTTTTACGCCAAATACTTCAACGTTGCGGCGCTCGCGCCTTTCCGCGTAATCGCCACCCAAGCGCGTCAGCTCAGCACAGTGACGTCAGACAATTTTGGCGCAGTACGTGAAGTGTCGTTCACGACAGTGGGAGCCGTCACCGTTGAAGACAATCTGTTTCGCCGCGACCTGCTGGACCAAGGCACAGTCGAATTGATTGCCGGAGCCGCAGCGCGAGCCTGGATTGACGGGCAAGTGCTGTTGCGCGGACGCGGCACCGGAATGTTGCGTGATGCATTGCCCAGCTACGCTGTTGCACAGTATTTGGGCGACCGTTTTGGCGCGACTCAGCGGGAATACGCCTTTGATCGTTTTCGGCGCGCTTACGGAGTTATTGCGAAAGACGATGCTCCGCTCTTAAATCAGAGTCAGCTTGATCGCAATTACACCACCAGCGTCTACAACAAAGGAGCGATGGTCTGGCGATTGATTGAAAAGCAATTGGGAAAAGAAATCTTTGAAAAGGCCTTGCGCGCTTCGCTCAGCCGTCGAAACGTTGATGCCTTGTCGCTCAGCGGTTGGTATTTGCCTTCGCAAAATGGACGGCCGCCACAAGTTCACCCGCTTTGCTCGCTGTCGCGCTGCGCCAGTTTCAAAGATGTGTTGCTGGCTTCAGGCGCAGATCGGCGCGGCGTGAATGAAATTTTCTCCAACTGGATTGAAGCCGGTTTGCTGCCGGATTTTGCCATTGGCCAGCCTCAAACAACGGCAACCGGCGTGGAGTCCACTGTCGCCAACTTCGGATCGGGCGAAATTACGGTAGACATTTTGGCGACCACCGACAAAGGCGAGAAGATCAAACGGCAGCTCCTGGTCAAAGCAGGCGAATTCGGGACAGTCAGTTTCCCTGCCGGTACGACTTTGGCATCCATCGAAGCCGACCCGGATAAACTGTACCTGCAAGCCGATTACAACAACGACATTTATCCGCGCCGTTCGTCGCAATCCGAAGCTTTTGGCCTGGCCAATCTGGCGTTTAGCAAAAACGATTTTGCCACCGCAGAAACCAAAGCTCGTGAAAGTTTGAAGGAAATGCCCAACGCGCCTATTTTGCAGGCGTTGCTGGGTCGCATCTTGCTGGCGCAAAAGAAATATGATGAAGCCGCAACCGTATTCGAGGCCGTTCTGAAAAGCGAGCCCTTGCCGCTGCAAGCTTATGGCGCAGCGAATCTGGGACTGGCCGAAATCGCGCTAACGCAAAATAAATTCCCTGATGCTGCGATGCGGTATCGTTACGCGGCAATGTCCGATCTGGATGCCACCACGATTGTCGCGGCACGTGACGGTGCGTTGAAAGCCGAACGAGCAGCCAACACCGTCAAGATTCCCGAAGACGTTCGTGCTTTCCTGCAAAAGTTCGATGCCGCTGTGTTGCTAGGGACAGCCGATGTAGTCAATCCCTTTGTCGAGCTTGGAAATTTGCGACGCTTTGCGCAGTCGCTGGTGGTTAGAAAGCCTGCCATTTGGGTGACAGACGCCATGCGCGCTGAAGAATGGGACGCAAATCGAACCGCTGTGGACGTCACGCTGAAAATCAAAATCGAAGGCAAGGATTATTCTGGCCGTGCGGTTTATGTGGTCAGCCGAGCGGGCGGCAAAATGCGATTGAGTGAAGTGCCTGTCTTCGACGTGAAATAATCGGCAATTGGTCAACCTCAGCGGGCGGAACAGGATTTTTTGCAATTTGTTCTGCCTGAGGTGGTTGACGACCTTCGCCTCGATAGGTATTATCCGGCCTTCGTTTTTGGACGGGTTCTCTGATTCAGATTATTTTGGGCCGTTAGCTCAGTCGGTAGAGCAACTGGCTTTTAACCAGTGGGTCGGTGGTTCGAGTCCACCACGGCTCATTCCCAAAACCTGTCGCGGGCGCCTTCAACAGAAGGCGCCCGTTACAGTTTACAGACGTTTCTCCGCTCGCCATTCCGGCATCAGTGATTCGCCGGCTAGCAACCGAGCGATTTCAGCCACTGATCAATTCAACACGATAATTTGCCGCGATAGCCCGGCAATCTGGAGGACAATCAAGATGCTTACTGATGGCCAACTGCAACAAATCATGCCGACATTGCCAGCGCAAAAGCGCCAGATGTATCTGCCGTTCTTGAATAATATTATGCCGATGTACGACATCAATTCTCCGCTTCGCCAGGCAGCCTTTCTGGCGCAGATTGCGCACGAATCCGGCGAGTTGAAATTCTGGGAAGAAATCTGGGGGCCAACGGCGGCTCAGAAACGCTACGAACCTCCCAGCGATTTGGCCACGCGACTGGGCAACACTCAGCCGGGCGACGGCAAACGCTTTAAAGGTCGCGGGCCGATCCAAATCACAGGCCGATTCAATTACAGAAAATATGGGCAATTATTGGAATTGGATTTGGAAGGCAATCCTGATCTGGCTTCAACTACTCAAGTCGGCTTTGAAACCGCTTGCCAGTTCTGGAAGCTGAACGGATTGAATGAACTGGCCGACATTCCGGATTTCACGGCAATCACCAAAAAGATCAACGGTGGGCTGAACGGACAAGCCAGCCGGGAAAAATATTACGAACGTGCCAAACAGGCGCTTGGCGTCGTGTCATCATTCGGCAGCTTCTCCTTCGCGGCAGCCGAGTCCGCAACACCGCGTAAAGCCGCCAAAATGACGGCAAACGTCTTGCCTCGTGGACAAGAGGCGATAGAAGAAATTCTTGGCACAACTGATTCTTCCACCAGCGACGGCACGACAAAGGCCGTCGCGAAAAAAAAATCCGGTGGTAAGCTGGCTAAAAAGGCTTCTGGGCTGGGAGTAAAGTCCGCCAAGAAATCAGCCAAGTCGGCAAAACCCGCAGCGAAGAAAGCGGCAACGCAAGTGAGCAAGAAAGCAGCGAAAAAAGCTCCGGCTAAGAAGGCTGTGAAACCGGCGCCCAAGAAATCAGCCAAAAAAGCTCCGGCTAAAAAAGTGACGAAGAAGGCAGCGAAACCTGTCAAAAAAGCTGCCAAGAAACCAGCAAAGAAAGCCGCCAAAAATAAGTAAGCTCGGTTCACCGGCAAACTAACGTAAAAAAGAGGGCGCGACTCGTTTTTGAGATCGCGCCCTTTGCTTACTGCAATTGCAATATTGCAGTCTTCGCAAGCTTGTTTCAATGACTCATCAAGGTGTGGGACACGTTGGCGAGTTGTTGAGGATGTTTCTATCTTTCAAGATGAATGACGTGTCAGGCTGTTGCCTTTTGATTGTTGCGACGCCAGTGTTTCTCGGCGCGATCACACAGCGGTCGAATGAAGCGTTGACTCGCGTGTCGTCATGTAAGGCAACCACGCAACCCGAACGGCTGATTTCGCCCCGCCCTGTCATCGTGAAACCTCCCACACCGCACCGGGTGAACAGATAATCGCCGGTGAATGAGTTAAAGAGCAGGAAATCGCCATTCTGATCATCTTGGATACAGACATCCCATACCGTCACGGTAAAACTACACTCAGCCGTATTGCCTGAGGTATCGGTTGCATTGCAAGTCACCAGAGTCGTGCCGACCGGAAAACTCGATCCTGATGGTGGCAAGCAGACTACCGTTGCTCCCGGACAATTGTCAGTCACCATTGGTACCGGAAAACTGACAATCGTGCTTGGGTCGCCAGGTTTGGGAGCCACCGCCGTAACGTTCGCCGGACAGATGATCTTCGGCTTTTCAGTGTCATTGACCGTAATGGTCTGTGCGCAAGTGGCCATGTTGCCTGACGCATCGGTCGCCTTCCAGGTGATTGTGGTTATCCCTTTAGGATAAGGAGCAGTCAAAGCCAGAGCATCACTGCGTGTCCCTGTCACGGTTACACCAGAACAGTTGTCAGTCGGTATTGCCGTACCCGGATTGACTATCGCGGAACATAGATCCGGGTCAGTTGATCTGGTGATGTCCGCCGGACAAGTGATTCCCGGATTCTGCGTGTCGTTGACTGTCACCGTGAAGGAGCAACTCGGCCCGGTGGCCGGGGTGCAGGTGACCGTAGTGGTGCCCACTAGAAAGACCGTCCCCGAAGCCGGCGAACAGTTGACAGCGTCGCAACTGCCACCCGTTGTCGGCGCTGAGTAGCTGACCACCGCGCCGCACTGGTTCGGGTCATTCGGTTGAGTGATATTCGTCGGACAGGTGACTGATGTACAGGACGGCACAAAATCGTAGCCGATGACATCCATGTTTCGGAGGTCCACGAGTGTTAGGTCGTTCCGCACGCTGGAACCGCTAAAGGCGTTGAAAGAGTCGTTTGTGCCGCTGGCCCAGTCCTGCGCATCGCTGTTTCCCCCATTCGGAAAATTAAATGCTTTGAGGAGCGTTGTCCCGTTATCAATCGAGAAAGACCTGCCCGAACCGTTGGTCAAACCGCGAGTGTTCGCGGCAGTGTAATGGAACAAATCAAACTGCAAGTAAGCCGGGCTCCCGTTGATCGAGCCGCCTAACCCTCCAATGCGGCCCATTATTTCAGAAAACTCGTGCATCGAAACGCCGATGTAATCAGTCTTGCCTGCGACCGCCCGGTTATTAGGATCGTAGGTGTAGCTGAATCCGCCACCGAAGGTGTAGGTTCCGTCGGTGGTGAGGTCGTCAGCGGCGAGGCCCAGGGCTTTGCGTTGGGCCTTGCTCACCCACCAATTATGGGTTCCACCGATCGGATCTACCAATGTCGATGGGATAGACCCGCCGGCACCCGTCACAGTCGTGTCGTCCGCCGTAGTCGCGTCTGCCACAGTATTGGCAACCATCGTGGCAAACGCTGTGGTAAAGAGGGTCGTGCTGCTCCCCCCCAGCGTGTCAGTGCCAGGCACTGCCGTCACCTTGATGTTGACGTTGATGGGGTCAGTATAATTTTTGGTGAACTGCTGTGCGGCGAACGTGTTCGCCGCTTTCATGGCGGTGATGTCCGCTGCGCTCAACCCGGCGGCGGTGAACGTGGCATCCGGGTCGTAGGTCAGGTTGATGGTCAACGTGCTGACAGCAAGGAGGCTGGGCGCCGATGTTACACGGACACCGGCGGCAGAAATTGAATACGTTTCGCCGACTCCGGTGTCGGGGCCTGGGCTGGTGAAGCTTGCCGCAGCACCGGCGAGCATCGCCGTCCTGTCGAACATGAAAAACTGGCTGCCAAGGCGCTCCGTCCCAGATTCGTTGTAGACGCTATCCCCCATGAGGTAGCCATCCGGTCGGATGCTGAGGTGCGGAGAATCAATAAAGTTTGCGCCGAGATGAAAAGCATATCTATAGTATGACCCCGTGGCATCGCTGGTTGTGGACACGGCGAAACACTGCTCAGTGGCAGCCTTGCCGCCCGTCGCAGACGCAAACTGGCTGATGACCCAGCGATCGGCCACCTTGTCGTAAAGCACGACCGCATCGCCCGCCCCGCCGGTCGCGCAGGAGCCACCAAAGCTGGCCCAGATTGTGGAGATGTCCGAAGAGTCCAATACCGAAGTGCCGGTGCGATTATCAAAGATATGGTAGCGATTGTTGCCGAGCTTGACACGCTGTGTCACCCCAACCGCGCCTTTGGTGTCAGGGGATATGCCCGAAACGAAGATCGCGACAGAGTCGGTGCCGCGAGCGGTCCTTGCTTTCGACGCCTTGACCGACTGCTGCGCCATATCACGCAAAGGTTCTGAGGTGTCGTGCTGGTACGAACTGCCGAACGTGATGCCGGGCTTTTGAACCTCGCCCGCATTACGCGAACGATCTTGCTTGTAGGCTGCGGCTAAGGTTGAAGAAAACCTTTCTTTCAAAATCCAGGGCAGAATCATTGTTACTGCAAATAGCAGAATACTTACGGAGGCTATCTTTACTAATCGTTTGTTTCGCATGGAGGCTCCTTTTGCTGAGTAAGTTTGGAGTTGTTTTTCTTACCATCCGATAACTAGCCGATAGAATTGGCTGATGTCGGAACTTTGGCTGACGAACTTAAAATTGATTGGGCTAAGCGTTATAAATTACCTAATAGCGTTTATCGGCGCGGAAGCTACATCAAACAGATGCAATTCTCAAGACAATAATTCAGTGCAGGTAAAAAAAGGCGCCCGATTTATTCGAGCGCCATAAGAATTTAGAGGGGATTGAGAGATTTGTTTTGCGAAGACTGCGCGTAGCCCCCGTGCGGCCCGCCCCCGTTTTGCCGAGCCGCAATTGCACTGGCGCAGCCTTCGCAAACCTGGTTCAACTGCTCAGACCGAGCCATGCCTTATGGGCAGGTCGGTGAGTTGTTGAGAATGTTTCGATCTTTCAAGATGAATGTCGTGTCCGGCTGCAAACGTTTGACCGTGGCTCCGCCAGTGTTTCGTGGAGCAATCGAACAGCGGTCGTACGAAGCGTTGACTCGGCTGTCGTCGTGCAGCGTGACGACGCAACCGACGCGGCTGATTTCGCCCTGGCCAATGATCGTGAAGCCATTCACTCCGCAACGAACGTATTTGTATTCGCCCGTGAATGTGTTGAAGAGCAGATAATCACCGCTGTTTTCATCCTGAATGCTGGCATCCCAGACGGTGACGGTGAAGCCGCACGAAGCAGTCGCTCCGCCGGAATCCGTAGCCGTACACGTGACGGTCGTCAGGCCCAGAGGGAATGCGGATCCCGAAGCCGGAACACAAACAACCGTCACGCCGGGGCAATTGTCCACGACGACCGGAGCAGGATATGTGACGATGGCCGTCGTGCTGCCCGGAGTCGGAGCGATCACGTCGCGACTGACCGGACAAATAATGATGGGCGGAGGATTTTGCGCGACCGTTGAAGCCGAAGCCGAATTGTTCGCCAGATTCGGGTCCACGGTTGCCGCGCTAATCGTCGCCGTGTTGTTGATGATTGTTCCATCAGCCAACGCGCAATTGGCAGTCGTTTCAAATGTCACCGTCGCCGTCGCCCCCACTGCCAGCGAAGCAAAATCCACAATTCGATTTTGGCCGCTGCCTGCGCACACGCCTCCACCGGTGGAAATGCAGTTATTGAAGATCGCCCCGAATGGCAGCAGGTCGCTTAATTCCACAGAAGTGGCAACGCTCGGCCCGTTGTTGCGAAGCGTGATTGTGTATTTCAGCGGGTTGTTCGTCACGACCGGATCAGGCGTGTCTACTTTCGAGATGACTTCCAGATCGGCGCGCGCGATGACGTTGGTGCTTGCCGTTGCGGAACTGTTCGTCGCATTCGGATCGAAATCCGACGTGGTCACTGTGGCAGTGTTATTCAGATTCGTGCCGTTCGGCGTGCTCGCATCAACGCTCACCACAAAGGAAAACGTTGCGGTTTCGCCGTTGGCGACGGACGCTTTGGAACATTTCACCGTGTTGGCGACGACGTTGCAGCTCCAGCCTGCTGTGGAAGGCGGCGTGACCAACGTTGTGTTAGCGGGCAAAGGGTCGCTGACCATCACATTGGTTGCCGCGTCCGGGCCGTCGTTAGTCAGGTTGATCGTGTACGTCAGGTTTGTTCCGGCGACGACGGGGTTAGGTGAACCGCTCTTGGCCAATCGCAGATCGGCACTGCGCAATCCCAACGCGCTGTCCAACCGCAACCGCGGACGAACCAGATTGGTCGGGCTGGGCGTGCGAGCATCCGTGATTGGCACGCCAGTGTTTTGAAACTGCGTTAACACTGCCGCAACGGAATCACTGCCGTGGCCCGGCGCAGATTTGAACGCCGCCCAGGCTCCCGTGACGTGAGGCGCGGCCATCGAAGTTCCACTCTTGAATCCGTATCCGCCTCCGGGAAGCGTTGATTCGATGGAACCGCCCGGAGCAAGAATGCTGACAATGCTGGCGTTATTCGAGAAGCTGGAAACTGTGTCGTCCTTGTCAGTTGAACCGACACTGATCGCCGTCGAAATACAACCAGGTACTCCAACGCCGTTTCGATGGCTTTCGTTACCAGCGGAAATCACCGTGGCGATTCCCAGCGAACGCAAATTATCAATCGCTGCTTTTCGCGAATCTCCGTCACAGTTGGAACTGTTATTGCTGTCATCGCCAAGACTCATGTTCACAGAAGCGATGTGGAAGATTGGGTTACCACCACCGTCTGTCAGGTTTGCCAGATCGCGAACTCGTTCCAGCCCGCTGATCTGATCTGAAGCGAACGACTTCACACAAGGAGCGCTTCCATCACAATCGGAATTGTTGGTGAACCGTGTGAACACCTGAATGGCAATGACATTAGCGTCTCTGGCCACACCGGTCAGCGTGTCGCCAGAAGCATTCATTCCCGGTCGGCCCGCAGCTATTCCGGCGACATGCGTACCGTGGTCGCATCCACCGACGCCTGTGCAATTGACGCCCGAACCGGCAGCGGTGGAATTGGTCACTCCGCCCGGACATAGCGAGCGTCTGTCGCTGCCGTTATCGGTTGAAAAACAGGCTTCGGAAACAACTTTGCCGCTCAACGCGGGATGCGTTCCATCAACGCCGGTGTCGAGAATGGCAACGGTTTGCCCTGCTCCGGTAAAACCAGAAGCCCAGGCTGCGTCCGCGCCAATAATGCGCGTGCTTTCATTCAGCAGTGGCTTGGCAAGCGCGTCTTCCTGAATCTGAAACACTTCCGGCATCGCCTTGAGCTGTTCCAACTCTTCGGCGCTGACTTCCATCGCCAAATATGGAATGTACTTGAACCGTTTGACGGATTCGCGGTTATTCGCCTGCAATCGGTTCAATAAGGTTTCTTGCGCGCGAGCAATCAGCAGGTGCTGGGCGTCTTTGTCTTCCTGACGTCGCAACAAACCTTCTGAGCGAAACGTTACGGGCAATTTCACGCCGATGATGACTTTTACCGGTTTGCCGCTGCGCGCTTTTTCCGCCAGTTCGGCAAACTTGCGTTCGGTGTCTGCGGAACGCGTGAATTGTTGATCCTGAGCAGCAGCGTTGCTCTGTTCAACAGACTTGCCTTTGCTGGCAGAGCGTCCCTTACCTGAAGCATTGGCGGCTGGGAACAAAATGGGTTGGGCCATGAACCCTGCGCCGAGTCCGGCCAGGCAGAACGCAGCCAGAATCAATCGCCATTTCAGCGACTGTCGGCTGAAAACTTTCTTTGGGCTGAGTTTCGTTTTGTTTGGCATACATTTCTCCGTTTGAGTTGACTGAGATCACAAAAGAACCGCACCGGCCTGCGCATTGCAGGCATAGAAAACAGCGGCAGTTCTTTTCCTTCACTTGGGTAAGCGAGAAAGTGGAGGGAAAACTTGAATGGCTGAGAAAGTGTTCTGAAATTTTTTGGCGCTATTTTGCGTCAGACGGCTTCAACAATCCTTGCGTGTTCAACCAATCGCCAAAGCGATCTATCCAGCTATCCACAGGCCAGCCGCGATTGGTCAGGCCAAACCCATGACCGCCTTTGGCGTAAATGTGAAGTTCCGCAGGCCGTTTGGCAGCTTTCCATTCCAGATACAACTTGGCGCTGCTGCCGGAAAACATCTGATCGTCGTCCGCAACGGCAATGAATAGCGGCGGAGCGTCAGCAGTTACTGGCAAACCATTGGTGCTGCCGCCATAAATCGGCGCGGCAAAATTCGGACGGCTATCCGCGTCGTGTTCCATCACAACCCCCATCGTCAGAATTCCGCCTGCCGAAAACCCCATCAACCCGATGCGGTCAGCCGCGATTCCCCATTCCGCCGCGCGTTGGCGCACCAGCTTGATCGCTTGCCTGCCATCGGCCATGGATTGGGCAATGACAGTTTGCCGCTCAGAACTGTCGGTCGTCGAAGCTGCCGACGAGGAACGAGCGGTTCCGGCAACGCGTTGTTGATACTCTTCGACTGTGCCGGTATTCATCAGCCGATACTTCAAGACAAACGCGGCCACGCCACGCGCCTGCAACCAGCGAGCAACGTCATTGCCTTCCTTCTCGATGGCCAGGTGCATAAAACCTCCGCCGGGAGCAATGACGATGGCTGTGCCGCTGGCTTTGCCGCGCTCCGGCAGAAATGCCGTCAGGGTCGGTTGCGTGACGTTGCGAATACGACGCTGTTTATCCGCGTTGGTAAATTCGACTTCTTGTTGTTTGGCATTTTCAGAACCTGGAGCAATCCCCTTGTACAACGGAATCACGGGTTGCTGCGCCCAAACCACACCTGTCAGGCTTAAAAGTAAAGCTGCGACTCCGCAAACTGCTCTGCTCAAATTGCTTTTCATAGATGCCTCCACTTTTTTCTCGGATTAGAAATTTGGCTGTGCGAACAAGACCATTTGGCTTGACCATCTTTGACTGATTGACCGGCAATATAGTGCCCGCCCCAACAACCGTCAAGCCAATCGGCATCTTGACTCAGATAATCTATTATCGGATGATCGAGCATCGTTAGATCGAAGGAACAGGAGACGAAGAATGAATATCAGCTTTCAGAAGGTCGAATCGGTAACCAAAAAAGTCCGTGTCGTCGCTTTGGTGAAAGACGCCATCCTTTCCGGTGAGCTGAAACCCGGCGAGCCGCTGGTCGAAACCAAAATTGCGCAACAGTTTGGCGTGGGACAAGGCTTGATTCGCGAAGCCTTGATCGAATTGGAGCATCAAGGCTTCGTCCAGCGCATTCCCTTTTCAGGAACGCAAATTACCGAATTCAATCTGGAAGAAGCCGGACAGATTTTCGATGTTCGAATGGAACTTGAGCCGCTGGCGTTCACCTTGGCTGGGCAAAAAGCTTCTCCAGCAGACCTCGCGGAATTGTCAGAACTGATCGCCTCCATCAAACAGAGCGCAGAGGAATCCAACCAGCGCCGGTTTTTCGAACTCAACCTGGAATACCGCCGGAAAGTCTGGGCTTTATCCGGAAACAAATATCTGGTGCAAAGTCTGGAGCGGCTGGTCGTGCCGCTCTTTGCTCTGTACACCATGCGCGAGCCTTTCAATCCATTGTCGCAACAGCGAATGGTAAAGGGCGCGTCAGAGCAAGAAACAATCGTTAAGGCATTGCAAGCCGGTAACGTGGTTGAGGCTGGACGATTGGTGCGAGAGTCTTTGCAGGAAGGAAAAAGCCAGCTTCACCTCCTGCTCAAATAAAGGATTACGGAACTCACAATGATCATTCAGTTTACAAACAAGGTAATCGTTGCAGTCACGTGCTTCCTTATCTTTATTCAACTGCCGCCCGTTTGGGCGCAAACACAGCTTCCTGCGGCGGCAAAACCCGCGAACGACAGTGCACAAACTGCAGGAACCGTCGCGTTGAGTTTTCAGCAAGCGGTGCAGCTTGCGCTGGAAAATAATTTCAATTCCCTGCT
>ERZ650309.727-NODE-727-length-15940-cov-6.262449_pt1 | contig 15940 bp, 12 predicted proteins | sample MGYA00376245_ERZ650309 | MGnify/ENA primary metagenome ERZ650309 (study PRJEB26733, sample SAMN07839294) | wastewater metagenome | biome: urban; feature: wastewater treatment plant; material: waste water | place: USA: North Carolina | collected 2016-04-26 ...
CGGGCCTGCTCCAAAGATTCAAACCAGTTCTCGTCCAGGCACTCATCGCGGAAGGTGCCGTTAAAGCTCTCGATGTAGGCGTTCTGCGTGGGACTGCCTGGTTCGATCAGGATGTGTTTGATGCCGTGCTTCTGTGTCCACGTCATGAATGCCCGGCAGGTGAATTCCGGTCCGTTGTCGGTCCTGACCTCTTTGGGGTATCCCCGAAACGTGGCGGCCCGGTCCAGCAGGCGAGTAACGTAGGCGCCACCAATGCCGAAGTCTGCGGTGATGTCCACGCATTCGTGGCTGAAGTCGTCTGCCACCGTGAGGCATTTGATGCGCCGGGAGATCGCGCCTGGGCGGGCTATGGCATCGCTGACGAAGTCCATGCTCCAGGTCTGGTTGACCGTCAGAGCCGCCACCAGCGGCACGCGCTCGCCAATGCGTTTGACCTTCTTGCGTTTCCTGATCGACAAGCCTGCATCGGTGTAGATGCGGTACACCCGCTTGTGGTTGATGTCGGGGTACTGTGGGCGCAGCACGTCGTGGATCATGCGGTAACCCCAACGTCTGCGGGTATGCGCCGTCTGGATGATTTGGTCGCGCAGTTCCACATTGAGCGCACTGGCGCGCCCGACATGGCGGTAGGTGTCTCGGCTTAGCCCCACAAGGGCGCAGGCGTGGCGCTCAGACATGCGGTGCTCACACACCATGCTCCGAACAGCCTCGCGTTTGACTTGTGGGGCTAGCGCTTTGTGCCAAAGACGCTCTTGAGCGCATGGATGTCCAGGTGCGCCTCGGCCAGCAGTCGCTTGATCGCGCGCGTCGTCTCGTCGCCGAGGATGGCTCGACGGGCGGTCCGCAGCCGCTGCCGAGCGCCTGGGGCGGTCGGATCTACTTCGGACACAAAGTATTTGCGTGACGGCACGTCGAGGGTGTCGGCTTCGAGTTGGGCGAAGGGGATCACTTCGTGGCCGAGTTCCTCGAGCACGTCCTTGAGATGGAAGCAGTACTCCTCGACGCCGCCCAGCTTGCGCCAATACTTGTTGACGAGCAGTATTTTCACGTCGAAAGCCTTTTCATGAATAGATCCTCATCACTGAGTCCGCATATCGTTGCAATGAATAGCGGGAACCGACTTCGGCCATTGCGGCGGTCGCGACAGATGTTCCGTCGCTTGGGTTTTCGGCAATGCTGACCATTGCTTTTGCCAGTACTTCCGATGTGTCACTGACGCAGTAGAAGTAATTGTCGGGCAGGGTCCCCTCCACGGCGGTGGGGGTGGCGACGATGTTCTTGCCCGCCAGTATCGCCGATATGGTCTTGAACTTCACTCCGGCGCCGTAGCGCAACGGAATGATGGCGGTGCTGAATCGGTCGTTGAACGAGTTGATGTCCTCGACGTAGCCGGTCACGGTCACCGATGTGCCCACCCTCGCGGAGGCCTGGCGTAACTCGTCTGACGGGCGTGAACCGATGAGGTAAAGGTGAGCTTCCGGAACGCTTTTGAGAACGTGTGGCCAGATGTGCTCCAAGAGCCACAACGCTGCGTCGTTGTTCTCCGGGCGGTGAAATGCCGCGATGAACCCGAACGAGGCGGCGGTGTTGGCCGGGGTTGGAGCCGCCTTCGGGGTATCGGCCAGGTCGACGTCCAGCGGCGGATCAAGCACGCAAATTTCTAGCGAGTCTCCTTGCCCGGCCAGCAGATCCGCATCCTTGCGGCTCAGGACCACCACCGCATCGACGTCGCGGAACAAGCGGCGCTCGAGCATCGCCACGTAGCCCAGATATGCACGACGAAGCGGTGCAGGCCAATTGGCGACGCTGCGCTGTATCCGTTGACTGGGCACATCGTGAACAAACCCGATGATTTTGGCTGATGGATTCAGGCGACGCACGAACCGGGCAAAGAACATGTACTCAGCCCATTGCAGCTCGACGATGTCGGCGCTCCGCACGCTGTCCCTGAGTTGTCCTGACGTGACGAATCCGACGCATGCGCCCAAGTCCGGGCTGACGGGCATGGCACGTATCCACAACCGGGCCAGCACTTTTCCCACGAGCGTCTTGCGCCACCACGGGTATCGCACGATAGACGGATGGTAGTTACCACCCAAGGTGAAGACGCGTCCTTCGCGTGGCAGGTTGTGCTCGAATTCGGGTGCGAATACGTCTACTTGCGCGCAGTGGTCCACCAATACGCGATGGTGCTGAAGCAGCAATTCACCACCGGCGTGGTCGACCCCTTCGTACGGGAGGGCGAACGAAAGAGATGTCAGACGGACGTCATGAGCTGTCATGGCTGAGTCTCACGCAACCAGTGGCTCATCGAGGCGGCTGCCGGATTTGTCGGCGAAGCTGTTGATGTAGTCGTGAAGTGAAATCTCTGTCTCGTGAAAACGCCCGCTGACTGCCCAAAGTACGTACCACCAGGCCAGTCGGAACTGGCCGACGGTCCAGGCCGGAGCATCGCCCAACGGGACGTTGCCTCGGGCGACCTTGCCCGCCGCGGTGGGGGCGACCGCCAGCAGTCGTGTGATGCCCGCAATCAGAACGATCAATCGCAACCGGAGCAGGTCGTAATTCTGGAGTCGGTGCATGCATTGCACGGGTGATTCGACGAGTTCCATGATCCGCAGTGCGCGTTCATGTTTGGTTACCGACTTCCGGCTGACCCCGCCGATGTGGACGGCCATCAGGTCGGGATGCACGTGTACCGAGTAGCCCTTCTTGCCGGCGCGCATGCAGATCTCCTGGTCTTCCAGATACATCGGCAGCCGGGTGTCCAGACCGTCGTCGATGACCTCGCTGCGGATGCACATCAGCGCGCCGCCGGCCATGGCGAGATCGCTTTGGTCGGACCGGATCTCGTGCATTGTGAGGTTCTGCTGCGGTGTGCCGAGAACCTTAGCCAGATTCGGGTGGCCGAGAATATGGCTGAACAGTCTGCGGTAGTTCCAGGCCCGCCGAGCGCAACCGCGGTCGATGGCGCCCGCTTCGTCCCGCAGGACCGGACCCCAGATGCCTACATTGGCCGCAAGTTCGATCGGGGCACGGTCAACCAGTTCGGCGACGACGGAACCGCCGGCCAGCACGTCGGGGTTCATCAATGCCACGACGTCGAAGTGCCCCCACTTCTGCCGCGCCAGGGAGATACCGAGGTTGACTCCGTGGCTGAAGCCCTCGTTGCTCGGCGCAACCTCGGCGAGCACTCGGCTGCCGGGGCACGCGGTGTTCAGGTGATCAGGAATGCGTCCGTCACCCGAATTTTCGATGATGGCCACGTAGTTGCCCGGGCGGGCATCGACGAATTGGCGTACCGACTCGGCGATGTCGGGCAGGTGGTCGTACGAATTGAACGTGACGATGACGAGCAGCGCCGTCTGCTCGGCGGGATCCCGGACATCAGTCATTGCTGTCCGCCAGTCGACAAGGTGCGTAACTTCCTGTGCCACATGGGATCCGCACGCTGGGGCAGCTGGACCGGCTGGCGGACAGTGTGCTCATTGGCTCCTCCCCGTCATTCAGGACGGCATGGCGAGAGGACGCGGTTGTGCTGGACACTGTGTCCTCGTCGCACCAACCGAGTCCTGTCGTCGGTATGTTAGTCGCGGGCGTCAATATTTGTCAGGCAACGAAGCACGAGCGACTACAACAGCACTCGGTCTGGGATGTGTCCGCCTGGAGTGCGTTTGGTTCCGCGATTGGCATCAACGCGGGTACGCGCATCGTGATCCAACACGTGGCAGACATACATCCGGTTGTGCCAGATGCTGCCTCGGTCTGTCCGGCTGCCGGGCAGTGTTCGGTCGACGTCGATTTTCCGCAGTGCATTCTCGACGTTGAACTCGTCAACAGCAGCGAGTTCGCCGCACCAGCGGTTCGAGAAGAAGGTGGAGACGTCGTCCAGGTACACACTGACTGCCGGTACGTACAGCTCGGGCCTGGCCTGCAAGCACTTCAACGCATGCTTGCTGGGCGTGTAGATATCGACGTCAACGGAGACGAAACCGAGCGGTGCATCGGCGTCGAGCTGTGTGCTGACAAAATCATCGATCGTATGTTGGATATCACCGATGATGAGCTCTGCGCGGCCCTGAATTTTATTGATCAATTCAGCTTTGTTGAACATCGGATAATCGCCCTGGGACCAAATTTCGGGGTGGTCCTTGTAGCCGACGATCTCGGTGAGTCCTTCACCCGTGTCGAATCCATAGATTCGAAACTTGACCCCCGTCTCCTGAGTAATTTCTTGGGCAAGCTCAATCATATTGAGAAGCCCTGCGCCCTGCGCAACCCCGAATTCGCAAATGGTGACCTCGCGCTTACCGAAGTAGCTGGCGAGGTCTGCCGCGCGCAGCATTCCGTACGCGTAGGCCGGTCGATTAACGAGGCCGTGCTTTTCTTTGACCCGGAATGATCGGATTTGGCGTCGCCTGATGCCGTTGATAACCCGGCGGGGAGTCAACCGATTGATATCCATGTGGTGGTGTACCTCTTTGCCGCTGGTGGTTGGGACGTGGCGTTGGTCGATGCGCGTTTCTCTATTTGTGTCGGGTCACCTTGAATTGGGTCCCTCACGCAAAAAGTGAATCGACTCACTCTACAGTGCAATCGGTGAGGTGGGGAGGCAACGAAATCGTCGGCATTCAGGCATCAAAGTTTGCCAATTCGCGGTTTCCGCAGATTCTTCTGATGAATTGATTTAGCCACGCGGGTGACCGCGGGTCTGACCGTGTCCCGAAACAACGTACGCACCGGTTGGCTCGATGTGACGAGCGATCCGTATACCAGGAGGACGGTCGGTATCCCGATGGCCAGAGAGGCGGTCGCTGATATGCCGCCGACGAGATGGCCGACGATGATCCAGCCGACTCCGCCCGCGACTGCGCCGCAGAGCAGCACATGAATTCCCGCGCGGAGAAACACCGACGCCGGCATGTTGTCGCACCGTTTGAGCCAGGCCAGATTGATGAACCAGGCCACCACCAACCCCGTCGTGAACCCGACCGCCACGCCCATCAGGCCCATCATCGATCCAGTGACGATGCACAACACCAGGATCGATCGAGTAACCAGAGCCGAGTGAAACAGTGGTTGTGCATTGCCGGAGCCGAGATAAGCCCAGAAGGTCACATAACTCAGTACGTGTACGGCGCCACCAATCGAGAGCATCGAAAGGAGCGCGGCAGACTCGTGCCACGACGGGCCCAACACGATCGTCACAATCGGGTCCGCGAGTGATGCGCCGATGGCGAATACCCCGGTGAGCACCACCGAAATTGCGATCTGCACCTTCAGCAGGAATGGATAGAAATCGTCGCCGTCATGATGACGCCTCGACAAGAACGGCAGAATTACGTTGGTGAGCGGTGCCAGGAGCTGATTCGCCGGCACGGTGAACAATTGGAATGCGCGGTTATAGATGCCGAGTGCGCTGGCTCCCCAGCGGGTGCCGACAACATACGAATCTGCATTGAAACCGACGTAATTGACCAATTGAGCCAACCCGGAATGAAGGCCGAACCGATAAAGCGCAACCATGCCACCGGTCCGCCCGGGTAACCCGGGCCACCAGTGGGCGATCGCTGCTCGTTGAACCAGGACCGCGGTGTAGATCGCCAGCATCTGGATCACCAGTGACCAGTAGCCGGCACCGGCCAGTGCGGCTATCAACCCGGCTATGAGCCCGATGAATTGGGACGATGCTTCGGTGGCGGTCAACGCCACGAACCGCAGGTCCCTGGCCAGTCGTACCTGGAATTGGGCTTGAAGTGCATTGATCGTGAACGACAGGGCAACCCACGGCGCGACACCGCGCAGCGCGGGCTCGTGGTAGAGCCCGGCGACCATAGGCGCACCGACGTACAGCGCGACCGACAGCACGATGCCGATGGCCACGTTGCTCCAGAAAAGGTTGCTGGCCTGGCGTTGCGTGAGCGTCTTGGTTTGGATTGCGGCCTGTGACAGACCGAAATCTCGGAGCAATTCGCCGAGCGAGATGATGACCACCAACATGGCGAAAATACCGATGTCACGTGGACTCAACAGGTGGGAAAAGATCACCAATGCGGCGAACTGAATGACGGCTTTGACGAGTTGGCCGACCAGAGTGACCGCGCCGGCTCTTTTGGCCGATGCTGAACGTGGTGATTCAGCAGTATCGGGCACGTCAACGCCTCATGAAGTGGGCTGCAAAAGTTGTATCGCCGGGTCGGTGGTCGCGGCGACGTGTCTTTTCAGCGTAAAGGTGCGGCTCTGAGCGGATAAGAAGCCGAATCCTGCGAACCATAGGGGAAGTATCTCCCAGGAAATCATTCCCCACCCGGTCCAGGCGATTAATGCGATCCCGGGTAATACCGAAAACATTGCGGCGGACTGTGGGTCGAGTCGACCCCGCTTGACAACACGCTGGACTGCCAATCCTATGGCCAATATCAGCGGCGAAAAGAAAAGTAGCCCGGTGGGGAGACCCAGCTCGGCTATCGGGTAGAGGAATGAATTATGGAGAGGAAACCCATTTGCAGCCAGTGTGTCGTACTGACCGACGACCTCGGAGTAATAGTTCGGGCCGGTTCCGGTCATCAACGCGCTTTGAATCTGGCCAAGGCCGATATCGAGAATGGTGTCGCGATAGCCACCTGTCGGATCGTCGAGTTGGCGGGCCTCCAGCGCAGCGATCGGTCCGGCATTCATCGCGACGAATACTCCACCGATGATGGCCGTGATGCCCAGTCGTGTCGCGATGGTGGTGGCGCGGTTGGTGAGGATCGTCCAAAGCACGATTGCGATCGCGATGGCGACGATGTTCGCCCGCGCGACCGTCAGGAGCGTTGCTACTGCGCCGAGGACGATGGCGATGTTCGCCAGTCGGCGGGTGAGTGCACGATTACTGGCCGCTAGCGGCAGTAGGAAACAAAGCTGCAGGAACATGGTCTTGCCGAGGAAGGACGGATGGTCGTACAGGCCGACCATCCGTCCCTGGCCGACCCACAGTGCGGCATTGCTGTTGCCCGGACGGGTCAACATCACGCCGAATGATTGCGCGGCGGTGGCAACGAACTGGAGTCCGCACACCGACAGGGAAGTCCACGCCAATACGAGTGCGGCGTTCTCTGTGAGGTTCTGACCCAGCCACCGCCCGATGCCGAAGGTAATGATCGCCGTCGTGTACAGCTTGAGCCCGGACCACTGTTCCGGTGTGTTGCCCCAGACCGTGAACAGCAGAAGTGAACACGCCAAGCCGAAGAGGACCAACAGCCAGCCAACGCGCCAGTGCCCTCCGGTGGCCCAAATCGCAAGTAGCGCAGACACAAGTAGGACGTCGCTCAACCAAAAGTTCGGTGAGCTGGGGGCGATTCCATAGTGCACGGTGGTGGTGCCCCAGATGAATAATGTCGTCGTGACGCCGCCGAGCGTCAGCAGATAGGCACTGATGAATGCTGTGGGCCATCCCACGTAGGGAGCCACGGCGCAAACTAGTAGCGCAATCGCAGCGATGACGCAGAACTGACTCAACGACACAGGCTTGCCCACTAGCCTAGGAGGGACATATCTTGCCCAGACTATGGCACCGCTCGGCGGGCTGCGAGGGAAAACGGAGTCCCAAATGACTGCTGCCGGTGAGATTTTGGCTCAGCAGCTGGGCAGGCGATCAATCGCGAAGCGCATATCCGATCGATGGACGTATTCGCTCGACGCAGCATTCAGCTCACAGAGTTTTTTGCTTCGTGACATCGAGCGCGACGTCGCGAGTGTGTCGGGGTTGGCTGGTCGCACCCGTATGAATTTGCCGCGGCATTTGCTGATTCCCACTGTGGGCAAAGGGAACATCGGCGATCAAGCGATGCTGGAGTCATTCCTGCGCAACACGACCTGGCCCGTGACGTTGGTTGTGCAGCACGACGACGGGCACCTGGTTCCCGCTGATGCGGCGAACCGGGTGAGCAAGGTTGTCATCCCCGAGTTGTTCACGACGCGGCCCTGGATCCGTAGACGCGTGCGGCGCCGTATCGCAGAGCTGATTTCCACTCACGCAACGCTTTCCGTGGTCGGAGCCGACCTCATGGATGGCGGATACGGGTCTGCGGAGTCGACCATCCGATTCGGCATGCTGTGCATCGGGAACGAAGTCGGCGTGCCGAGCCGGGCTTTGGGCTTCAGCTGGAACGGCGCCCCGCCACCTGAAGTGCAACGCGCGCTTAGCCTTTCGCAGCCGACTTCTTTGCTCTGCATACGTGACCCACACTCGTTCGACCGGATGCGCGCCGAAGGCCGCTACAACGCGATTCAGACGGCGGACACCGTGTTCACCCTGGACGGGGTTGAGGCGTACGACGAGATCCTGCCGTGGCTTAGGGCTCAAGGGGACAGGCCGGCGGTGATCGTCAACGTCAGCGGGATACTGGCTCGCAACGGAGTCAGCCCGACGGAATACGTGAAAGTCATCGAGCACCTTGTTGGGCGTGGATGCTCAGTTATCTTGCTACCGCATGTGATTCGTCCAGGCGATGACGATTTGGCGGCCTGCGTCGGTGTTGCGGAGTACTTCACCGAGTCCCCTGACGTGCACCTCGTCCGAGACCTCTTGCGACCCGCTCAAGTCGCTTGGCTGGCGCGCCAGGCTGCTGCGGTGCTGACCGGCAGAATGCATTTGTCGATCCTGTCGCTGAATCAAGGTGTGCCGCCGGCGGTTTTGTCGACCCAAGGCAAGGTGTCCGGTTTGATGGAATTGTTCGGCATCCCCGAACTCACGTTGGAACCCCAGGCCGGTTTCGCGGCACACGCGATAAGGGCACTGGATCACATCCTCGACGAACCAGCACTGCGGTTGCGATTGCAACGCGCGCTTCCCGAAGTCCGAGAACTGGCGCAGGCGAATTTCGTGGGCCTGGAGCAATCTTCGAATTGACTTCTCCCCGTAGCTGTTACCGGGATCGTCCAGGCTAGTCCGCCAGTAGTTCGAAGTCCGTGAGCCTCGCTTCAGAGCCATCGCCGCCTGCGGAGAGGAAGCCGATCGCCTTCAACGGAGCCTGGGGGATCGGGTCCGAATTGGTTCCGTCGGCAATGCTGAGTTCCTGCCCATCTTGGATGGTGACTGGCCGCCACTGCCCCTTCTCCCACGACAAGACGTGCGTGGCAGTATCGGCGACAGCCCAGTCTGGCACCTGCTGTTGGGCTGTCTTGCTGGTGTAGTCGGAATCAGATGCCCACCATTTGTCCCCGACCTGTACCAGGATCCGTTGTGCTCCAGCGGCCGGATTTCGGGAGGCGAGACTGAACCGCACCCGTTTTACCTGGGTATTGTTCAATCCGGTCAGGGGAACCCAGGTGGCGCCAATATTGGTCGACGTTTTACGGAGGAATGCTTTCGTCGCGCCGTCAGGCCTGGATACCCGATAATCTGCGTCGTAGTCTGTGGACACATCGATGCAATTCGGACCGGCTTTTGCGGTCCAGCCAATTTCCTTCAATGGCCGCGGACCGACGGTGGTCACTTCGAACGCATATGTGGTGATCGACTCGCCTGGGCGAAGTGTCCCGAGGCGTATGTGCATGATTTCTTCGGCAGTCAGCGCGCGGTTGAATACTGCGACTCCGCCCAATTTGCCTTTGGTGAAGTTACATCCGGGGAAGGGAGCCGTTCCGTATATTGCGGCTCCGATACTGAACCGTTTCGTCGTCGGAGAGCCGTTGACGGGTTTTCCGAGGGGATACGGATTTCGGTCGACAGTTTGTCGCAGGGTAAAGCCAGGAACGTTGGGCTCTGGCTCGACGACGTCTTTCCACATGTCGGAGAGCCCGTCAACGTAGGCGACGATCTTGTCGCCGTCGTATGTGAACGCCTCCATGTGCCAGCGGCCTTGCCCTACTCCCGTAAACAGTTTCCGGGCGCTCGCGGCGTAGTCGCGATTCCATGGGTATCCGGGCGACGGGCCATCCTGAGCTCCGATGTGCGGTGTGTAGTGCCCCCACGACCAGCCAAGGTAAAAGATGCCGTCGAAGTACGACCCGTATTGACGTGCCGGCTCGACACCGTCTTCGCAATGGGAACCAGCTCGGAAAGCCATTCCGTTCTGTTTGTCATCGTGGTTATCCGCGGTGTCATTGACCCAGTCGATCACGGTGACCTGACTGCCGCTCTTTGATACGTCGAGTGCGCCGATATCGCCGTCTTTGACGAATACGGTCTCGCCATCGAGTAATAGTGAAGGGCCGAATGGGCCGGGATCACCTGAGTCTTTGAGGACAGTTTTTGTTCCGCGGGCTGTCAGGACCGAAGTTTGTGATCCGGTCCGTGCCGTAACTGTATTCGAGCCCACCGAATCGCCCTGGAAATCCCACAGCGACACCAGCCCGTTCGGCCAATGGAACTCCGCTGCATCAATTTGACCGTGAGGCCGTCGGGAATCGCATGCGGATATGAGTGTCGTGCTTGCGGTGGCGCCGATGGTCAGCAGGCACAGTCTGCGAACGGCTTCCCGGCGGGACAGTAGGCCGTCGGGCGATGAGGCGGCGATGGGGTCGGGGCCGCCGCCCACTGGAGGTGTCATCGCGCCCACATTAACCCTCGGAGGCGAGTCCTCGCTAGCGAGTGAGCCGGTGTGTTTGCTGTAGGCAATGACCAGTTAACAACATGATTTTACCCCATTGTTAATTACTCGGCGCAGTGGCAGGCACGCGACATATGATGCGCGGATGGCAGCCAGCGGCCCGTCGCTCACGGTGGACAAAAGCGAGATGGGAGGGACGCTGCCGATCCGTGGCTCGGGCACGATCGGCAGGCGTCAAGACCTCCAAGGGATGCGTGCGCTTGCTGTCTTGGCGGTCGTGGCGGATCACCTGTTCGAATGGCCGTCGGGCGGTTTCGTCGGTGTCGACATATTCTTCGTGCTGAGTGGTTTCTTCATCACCCAACTACTGATCCGGGAGCGGACGACAACACGGAAATTATCATTCCAAAACTTCTATATCCGCCGAGTCAAACGTATCCTTCCTTCCGCATTATTGGTTCTGACGGTCACGGTGATCGCGGCTCACTTTCTGTTCCCCGCAATCCGTGCGAAGTCGACCCTGGTTGATGCGCTGTATGCAGCCGTATTCGCGGCAAATATTCATTTCGAGCTGATCGGGACCGATTATTTCCAAGTAGGGCAACCACCGTCTCCGATCCAGCACTATTGGTCGCTATCGATCGAAGAGCAGTTCTACTTTGTGTGGCCGGCGCTGTTGGTGCTGATTTTCGCCCTCACGCGCCGGATGCGCCTCAGGGGCTACCGGTGGGCCAGGCAGTGGGGTCTGTTCGGTGCGATGGCATTGGTCGTTGTCGCATCGTTTGCCTGGGCAATGGTCGTGTCGGCCCATGATCCGAACAGCGCATACTTCTCCACTTTTACTCGCGTCTGGGAACTCGGGACAGGGGCGTTGGTGGCTATTGCCGGCGTGTGGCTGACCCGGCTGCCGGATGCCATTCGCCCGGCGCTCGCGTATGTCGGACTGGCGGGCGTGCTGGCGTCACTCTTCGTCATCGACGCAACGGTGCAGTTCCCCGCTCCGTGGGCGGCATTGCCGGTGCTCTCGACGGCCCTGGTTGTCGCATCGTTCCAAGGTGCCGTGGTGCGTCACATGTACCCGCTGACGAACCCGGTCGCGCGGTATATCGGTGACACCAGTTACACGCTGTATTTATGGCATTGGCCCGTGATTATCTTGCTCCTGGCCGTCCTGCCGAAGGGGATGGCATTCAACGGCATCGCACTCGCCCTGGCAGCAGGACTGACGGCGATCACCTACCGCTTTTATGAGAATCCGATCCGGCAGTCGGGCTGGCTCACTGCCGATGAAGACGACAAGTCGCACAGACCCAAAATCAGCCGCACGGGTTGGGGCTTTGCGGCGATCTTGGCTGTCGCAGCAGTCGTAGGATCGCTTTTTTCCATCCAGTTCAACGAGAAAGTCGCGAGAACATCGCAGGCTGATCAGCAACTGATCGTGTCTTCGGATGCGGCACCGGCGCAGGTTGTCGACCCGTGTTTCGGCGCGTCGGCGATGGTGACCACCGGATGTGCCCTGCGTAATCCTTCAGTGCCGCTACAACCGACCATCGATCAGTTCGCAGACGACACCCAGGGTGCCTACTCATGCTTCCGATTGGCCGGTGAGCCCCTGAAGTCATGCACCGTCGGTTATAGCGGGGAGTGCGCGACACGGATTGCGATCGTCGGGGATTCCCACGCAGCGATGCTGCTGCCGCCGTTGGCACAATTTCTGACTGCGAACAAATGGGAGCTCACGACATACGTCGGCTGGGGATGCGAATGGCAGATACCCGCAGTTGGTGACTGTCCGATCGATGAGATACAAGCGGATTTACTGAAACAGCCGTACGACCTTGTGATTACGACGTCAGCGCGCAAATTCGGCTCAGTTGCGGAGATGCAGCGCGCCTGGGCGCCGGTCGCCGCTGCCGGCAGTCGTATCGCAGTTTTCGCAGACAATCCGTCGGTCAGTCCGGAATCCATCGCGTGTTTGACGCGAGTGAGCGCCGGAGGCGATCACACCGGAGACTGCGGCACACCGATCGCAGAGGCGTTTGCAAGACCTGACCCGCTGCTCAAAGTGGTTCCGCTGGTTCCGGGGGCGACACTCATCGACCTCACTCGTTATTACTGCACGGCAAATCGTTGCCCGACGGTTATCGGCAACGTCATCGTGTACCGGGACACGGTCGCCGGGCATCTCACCGCGACCTATGCGAAGACGCTGGGGCCGGTCATCGTAGACAGCATCAAGGGCGTTCTTGCGTCTCGCTGAGGCTGCGGCGGTGGCACGTACGGCGTGCTGAATGGATAGGGAATCAACATAATTCACTGATGGGGCGCGAGCGGATGTCCAGAGATCAAGGGAGGGTCGTGTCGCTAGGCCAGAGCTTCAAGAAAGCAGTCCGCAAGGCGGTCGTTGCGTACAGCTTGCATAATCGGCGCAAGAAGACGGACTTCATTTTCGCGTTCCTCGCCGAGCACGATGCCAACGACGTGCTGCTTGTCGGCGCGACCGGGGACGAGTACGGGTTGGAGAATTCGGGCGTCATCGAAAGCCAGATCGCCAAGCGGTATCCGGTGAAGATGGGCATCAACATCGAGCCCGCGCACACGAGCTATCCGTTCATGATCGCCGATGCGCGGGATATGCCCTTCGCCGACAACTATGTCGACTTCGCTCTGGCGAACGCGATCATCGAGCACGTCGGCCAGGAAGACGAGCAGCGACGCATGGTCGATGAGATGACCCGGGTGTCCCGAACCTGGATCATCACGACGCCGAACAAGTGGTTTCCTGTCGAGTCGCATACCTCGACGCTGTTCCTGCACTGGTTTCCGAGTTGGCGGAAGGGTCGCGAAAACGACTTCACACGGCTACTGTCGCGCCGTGAATTTCGCGCACTCTTGCCCGCGGACGCCAAGCTTTCTGGCGGGCTTATGAGTCCGACATTCACTGCCTGCTATGTACGGTAGCGGTATACCGCCCACCAAGATGGAGCCTTCGCTTGCGATCGAATCACTCACGACGAGCCGTGATGCGCGCCGCGATTGGTGCGGCAGGCGCTGCTGCTTTTCCGATCCTGACCGGTCGCGAATTATCAAGCGCAAGTGCATATCCGAGGGCTGAAACATCGAACTCCACGGAGACTCGCTATGTGTCGGCCGCGGGCAGTGACAGCAATGATGGCTTGACCCCGGGAACTGCCTGGGCGACGGTTCAGAACGCGAATTTGATGCTGCCGGTGGACCGTTCGGTCGTGCTGTTTCGAAGGGGTGACACGTTCTATGGCGAGTTGAACCTGCCGTTCGGCTGCGAGGTCGGCGCATACGGCTCGGGGCCTCGCCCGATTCTCACGATGTACAAACTTCTCAACCGCCCGGGCAGTTGGGTGGAACACTCGAATGGCGTTTGGTCGATCGACCTGAGTTCGCCGGACACCCACGACGGCTACACGGCGAGTTCCGATGCCAACATTGGCTTTCTTCTCGTCGACGGCGAGATCAAGCCGAACTTGAAACTCGACCGTCAATCATTGGACGCGGCATGGGATTTCGCGTGCGATGTGCAGAATCACATGTTGTACGTCAAGGCGTCGGAAAACCCGGCGCTGCTTGCTCGTGACATTAGGGCTGCACCGAACGGTGAACTCGGAGGAAGTGGTGGAGGAGTTGTCCGGTGTGAAAGAGGCTCGAACGATGTTCATGACGTGCATATCACCGGCTCCGGAAGCTGCGGCATCATGGGTAGTGCCGCGGACGTGCGCATCCACAATTGCCTCATCGACTACATCGGTGGTTCGCAGCTCCTGGCTCTCGACCCCACCGGGGAAACGCGCTACGGCAATGGAATAGCGAACTGGATCAACGTCGCTCGGTGGACGATCGAGAACAACGAGATCGCTCACGTCTACGATGTGGCGTGGAGTCCTCAAGGGATGGACGCCCAAGACGGACCGGTGTCCTGGCAGGACCTGACTTTCCGCAACAACGATGTTCACGACTGCTGTCAGTCGCTTGAGTTCTGGTCACAGAGCAGTAACCCGAAGTCCCTCGGTTTCGTTCGAATTCTGGTGGAGGGCAACAGGTTCGAACGTGCCGGATACGGGCCGTTCGCCGAAGTGCGGCCGAACCAAGAAGTTCGCGTCCATCTGCTGACATATCACCTGGAAACTCCAGTGGACGTGACGATTCAGAGCAATCGCTTCGACGATTCGTTTGGTGCTTTCAGCTACCACCTGACGGAGCCGCCGGCGGGGTATGTGACCCGTAACAACGCGATCAGCCTTCGCGCCGGCCACAAGCTGGAATATCAACGTCCGGAGACGATCGAGCAAGCCGCGGCCTGGCGGGCGGTGACCGGGCGTGAACAGGGGTCCGTTTTTACTGCCTTGCGGTAATCGATCGTTGTGTCGCCGGGTGGGGCGGATAGCGGCTCGATTAACTGACGATGGCGACAGTATTGTCGTAAGCTCCGTCGTGGAAGTTGGTTTCGCGGATCGAATCAGACCTTGACTGCGCTCTCTGAGTGGTTCGAAGGCCTGTCGGTAGCGTTCGGTGAAGTGAAAGTCTCTTCTCTGCAGCATGTTCAAATGCGGGCGACGGCATCATGATTGAGTCTGGGGGTGGCCGCAGTGGCAACGTTTGCTGGACGTGTCGGGGTCTTGGTGGGCGGCGTGCTAGCAGCGGCGGCTATGTCCGTCTGCAGCGGTGGGGCCGCGTGGGCTGATGACCCGTTGGTCGGCAAGACCTATACGGACGCGACCGAGATTATCAACCAGTGGAAAGGTCATCCGACCGTCGCCTCGACTACCGGTGACCAACTCTCGCGGGACAAATGCATCGTCTCGGCCTGGAAGAAAGACACGAAGACCGGAAAATTCGCCCTGTCTCTCTACTGCGATGTCGCCGTCGCGGCCAACGGGGATGCCGGACACTCGGCGGCCAGTCCGGAGGGGCGGGCCGCGAAGCAGCATGACAACAACGTGAAGTACCTTCACGAAAATCCAGATGTCTGTGTGCAGATGAAGACCGATCACCCGGATTGGTTCAAGAAAACGATGGACGGGTGCGAACAAATACCTGTCACCAAATAACCGGGTCCAGGGATTGAATTTCCGGTCAATTTGATCGGTCGGAACCGGCCGACGTCGTCGGCCGATGAGAAGATTTGACGGTCGCCGGCCAGTGGGCGCGTTGAAACTGCAGGTCAGGGGCGGATGAGACGATGGTCCGCTTGGAACCGCGGGTAGCTCACATTGGTGTGTTTTGACGTCGTCATTACGGGCGAGTGACCATTGGGGATCGGCTGTCTGTTTCATTACCGATGGTGCGAAAAGCTCTGGCGCCAACAGCATTCGTCGTACGTAGTGCCTCAAATCAATATGCCCGCGAAAGTTGATCCATGCCTCAGTTAGAAA
>ERZ650309.728-NODE-728-length-15938-cov-4.200466_pt1 | contig 15938 bp, 13 predicted proteins | sample MGYA00376245_ERZ650309 | MGnify/ENA primary metagenome ERZ650309 (study PRJEB26733, sample SAMN07839294) | wastewater metagenome | biome: urban; feature: wastewater treatment plant; material: waste water | place: USA: North Carolina | collected 2016-04-26 ...
CGCTGTACAGCTACATCCCGGGATTTTTGACGGGAGGAATTCGCGGAGGATTCCGCGTTGGAGAAGCGCACGAAGTCATTCTCGACTTCTCGAATCTGAACGATAAAAACTATCGCGGCATTAGTTGGGGAACCGACGCACCTGGGCGCAGCTTCGGCTTCCGCTATAACTATCGCTTCTAACGAGATGGCAAAACGTAACCACGGATAAACATGGATAAACATGGATCAACACGGATAGGCACAGATGACCGTTGGGCTTATCTGTGTTCCTCTGTGAAATCAGTGTTTATCCGTGGTTCCTTAACTCACTAGCGGTTCAATCACATTGCCGCCGAAATCTGTCAGCCGTTCAAATCGGCCATTGTGCAGATACGTCAGTTTCATCTGATCCAAGCCTAACAAGTGCAAAATCGAGGCGTGAATGTCACGCGGATGGTACCGTTCACCGACGGTTTTGAATCCAATCTCATCTGTCTGGCCGATGACCTGGCCACCTTTGACGCCGCCGCCAGCCATCCACATCGAAAACGCCGTTGGGTTGTGATCGCGGCCTTTGCCGTTTTCGGAAACCGGAGTTCGGCCAAATTCCGTTCCCCAAACGACCAAGGTTGAATCCAGCAAACCACGGCCTTTCAAATCTTTCAGCAAGGCAGCGACCGGTTTGTCCGTCCAGCGACACATCTGTTCGTGATTGGTTTTGATGTTGTCGTGCGCGTCCCATTGAACGCTGACCGGACCGCCGCCGGAATAAAGCTGCACAAATCGCACGCCGCGTTCGACCAAGCGCCGCGCCAGCAAACATCGGGTCCCGAATTCAGTCGTTTGCGGATCGTCTAATCCATACAGCTTTTTGGTTTCCTTGCTCTCTTTGCTCAGGTCAACGGCTTCGGGCGCGTGTTGCTGCATGCGGTACGCCAGTTCGTATGAAGAAATGCGCGCGGCAAGGTCCGAATCTTTTTCACTCAACGACAGTTCGTTCATTCGCCGCATGTAACTGAGCATGTTCCGTTGCTGTTCGCGGCTGATTTCCGGTTTTGGCTGCAAGTGCAGGATAGGCGTCGAACCATTCCGCAAAACGGTTCCCTGATGAATCGCGGGCAAATACCCTGCATCCCACATCGGAGCGCCGCCTTCCGGCAATCCTTCCGGCTGCGTCATCACGCAATACGCGGGAAGATTTTCGCTCTCGCTGCCAAGCCCATACGTCACCCAACTGCCCAGGCTTGGATGCCCAGCCAGCACGCGACCATTGATCATCTGGTACATCGCCGGAGCGTGGACAAAACTTTCGGTGTAACACGAACGGATGACGGCAATGTCATCAATGCACGTCGCCGTGTGTGGCAACAAATCGGAAACTTCAATTCCCGACTGGCCATACTTTTTGAACTTCCAGGCGCTGCCCATCAACGGAGTTCCTGATTTGACGAACTGGCTTTTGACTTCGCCAAAACTGGCGGGCATTTGCTGGCCGTGCATTTTGTCCAGCACAGGTTTTGGGTCAAAAGTTTCCATCTGGCTGGGGCCGCCTACCATAAACAGGAAAATGACGGCTTTGGCCTTGGGAGCAAAATGCGGTTTTTTTGGCGCCAGCGGATTGACCAGTTTTTTGCCCGGCTGAGCCTTGTCTTTGGCCAGAGCTTCACGCTCCATCAAGTACGACAGCGCCAACGCGCCAAATCCATTGCCAGCGCGAAACAAGAAATCGCGGCGAGAATTTGCCTGCGGAATGTCTGTTTGGATATTTTTCATAGCGGTTATTCCAAATCGAATTCAGCAACAACTGGTATGTGATCGGAAGGTTGAGGCAGCGCACGCGGCGCTTTGTCCACCCAAACGGCGGTACACAGTTCTGCAAGCGATTCCGTCGCCCACAGGTGGTCAATTCTCAAGCCTTTGTTTTTTGGAAACGCGCCACCGCGATAATCCCACCAGGTGTAAACACCATCGTCGTCGTGCTGCTGGCGGAAGACATCTACCAATCCCCAGTTCTCTATTTCCTGCAAAGCGGCGCGCTCGGCATCGCTGCACAGAATCTGGCCTGCCCATAATTTCGGGTCGTGAACATCGCGATCTTCGGGAGCGATATTGAAATCTCCGCACAGCACCAATTGCTGATTGACGTCGCAACATTCATCCAAAAACTTGCGCAGCTTGCCAAGCCAATCCAACTTGTAAGCGTATTTTTCCGATCCAACTTCGGAGCCATTTGGAATGTAAACATTGACGATTTTGACGCCGTTGATGGTCGCCGCCAGCAATCTTCGCTGGGCGTCTTCAGCGTCGCCGAGAAAGCCTTTTTGTACATCCGAGGCTTCCTCCAGCGAAAGCGTGGCGACGCCGTTATACGTTTGCTGACCAAAGGTTTGAACGTGATACCCCAGTTCTCGAAACGCATCTGCCGGAAACTTCTCGTCTTTGCATTTAATTTCTTGCAAACAAAGCGCGTCCGGGCGATTGCTTTTCAGCCAGTCCAACACGTGCTGCTGCCGCACGCCAATCGAATTGATGTTCCATGTTGCGATTTTCATGATGGGCGAACTTTACCCAATCCGTCGTCCGGCGAAAAGTCGCAATGGAAATTGTTTGCGACGTTCTGTATCCGGCGTGTTTCGCAGTAGTTCACTGCCAGCAAAGATGTATAATCCGTTTACCCTGTAAAACAAATCATGCCGGGTTGACCGGCCACAGTTCCGGAGAAAGAGTTATGTTAATCGGTAAATCGCTGCGACTTTCGGTTCGGCTGGCAACGGCAATCGCGCTGGCTGTAGCTCTGAGTTTTTACATCGTCCACCGGACAAGCGCGCAAGACCCTCCACAGCCACCGAAACCCAAACCGACGCCAACGCCCAAGGATCAGAAAGATCGCAAAGGGTCTCAGCGCGCGGGCGCGCAAGCCGATCAACAGTCGCTTGACCCCGAAGGAACCATTCGTGTTGACACGGAAGAAGTCGTTTTAGACGTTTCCGTGATTGATCAAAGCAACACGCCGGTTTACGATCTGAAACAGGAAGATTTCACCGTTTACGAAGACAAGGTGAAACAGGAAATCGCCAGTGTCCGGCGCGAAGAAGTTCCCGTCAGTTTCGGCATGGTCATTGATACGTCAGGCAGCATGCGCGCCAAGCTGCAACAGGTGATTGATTCCGGAAATCAACTGGTCAAACAGATGCGCGAAAACGACGAAGCCTTCGTCGCCTCATTCAAAACCGAACCGGAGCTGATTCAGGAGTTTACGCACGACCGGCGCGACCTGGAAGATGCCTTGAACGAATTGTACAGCAGCGGCGGCACATCGTTGCTGGATGCCATCGTCGCCACTTCGGATTACGCTCAGGCAAAAGCCAAACAGCGCCGCAAAGCCCTGATCATCATTTCTGACGGGTTGGAAAAAAACAGCGGCGTCAAAGAAAAAGAAGTGATCGAAGCGGTCAAGGAAAACGAGGTTCAGCTTTATCTGGTCGGATTCATTGACGAAGACGCTGAAGGCGGCGGCTTGTTCAGAAAATCTGACGCGAAAAAAGCAAAAGAATTGCTGGTCAAACTGGCTGAAGATTCCGGCGGGCGCGTGTTCTTTCCTAAAGAAGTCAGCGAAATGCCCGCCATCGCCGATCAAATCGCCAAGGATTTACGCACGCAATACATCGTCAGCTACGTGCCAACCAACCTGATCAAGGATGGCACGTTCCGAAACGTCACCGTCACGGTTAATCCGAAAGGCGCTCGCAAACTGATTGCTCGCACGCGTCGCGGGTATTACGCACGCGATCCGAAAGCCATTCAGCAAGACAAATCCAAACGAACTTCCAGCAAATAACCTTTTCGCTTCCAGGCTTCATGAAATTGTGAAGCCTGGAAGCGAAAGTAGATCAAACCGCCTGCCGAACTTTTTCCCTCTCCGTCAGCTTTTCGTGCAGTTTCCGAAACACCAATGGATTGTCCCAGTATTCCACGTGAGCAGCCAACAACGTGGTGGCTTCTTCATCGCGGAAGTTTTTGACCGGATTGATCAGTTTTCGGGTGGTGCTGTCGGCTGGCGGGTCAAAAAATGCTAGATGTCCGCTGATGATGTCGTTGTAAGAAAAAATGTTGATCCATTCGAACTTTTCGGGGTCGCGGAATTTCGGATCCAGAATCAGCGGCTGGGAAGAAGCGACCAGCGCTTCGCGCTCCAGGCTGGTCTTGTCTCGTTGCAGTGAAAACAGAAAAGCCGTTTTATCCAGCGGTGATCCGAATGTCAGCAGTAGCTTCGTCCGATCCAGCACTTTCAGTTTATCGGCTTCGCCTGCGATTTCATCTTCATTCAGCAATTGGTTGAGCGCGTCGAAGGCAATCACAGAGCCTAACGAGTGCCCAACGATGTAAACGCTGTCGTACTCGAAAACATCGCTGCCTGCGCAACGGAACGAGTAAATCACCTGCGCCGCGTCAAAAACGTATTTTCGGATTTTGTCGCGCAAAATATAAAACCGGTCGAGCGTGTGCGAAGTCAGGTACAGGGCGACATCGCCCACGTATTGCACCAGCATGCGCCGCACCAGCAAACTGACGGCGACCAGCAACCCCCAGGAAATGTTGCTCTTTACCAGTCCGTAAACCGAATACCAAAATGCGCCGATCTCTCCCAAACCTTGATGCGTGGTGATTGCCAGTCTGGCCACCACCACAATCATGATTGCCAAGACGGCAGTGGTTCCAACCAAAACTTTTTGTGAGTTAAGGTCAATTTGCGAAATGCCGCCCCAAAATTTCATGACAACTTTGAACAGCAGCCAAGCCAACACGACGCCTAGCATTCCTACAAACAGATAGCTGAGGCCATCGTTCAACCATCTGGTAAAACTTTCTCCGAAAGCGAGCGGCCAAACCGCACTGACGGCATGAGGCCATTTGTCCGAATGAATCAGCAATTTGTGTGCGTAAAACAGCAGCGGAATTGTCACACCACACAAGATTGTCGCGCCGAGCGTCAATGAAAATAAAATCCACGAAACCAGATTGGCGGCTTTGCTGAACTTTTGGGCATGTCGTTGCAACAGTTTTCTGGTGGAAGGTTTTGCGCTGACTTCGCCTTTCCTGGATTTGACTGACAACTTGCGCGCCTGGCGTCCTGCCATTAATGCACAGCCAAACAACATGGCCAGGACAATAAAAATGTCATAGGTCGTCGTCAAATCCCCTTTTAAGGTTGCCATCCAGACCCATTCTTCCGATTTCAAGAATCCGAAAAATTCCGCGATGCCATGCACCGCAACAATGATCAGCGCAGTGTCCATCACCACCAGAGAAGCCACGACGCCCAATGCGACCAACACGCAAATCGTCAAACTGATGCGCGAAGGATACTGGCGATATTCGCCGAACAACCAACGATCAAAACTTTCGCCGAAATTGCGGATTCCGTTCAGTCCGGCGGTGAACAAAAACCAAATGACATCTTTCAACCTGACCTGGCCTTCTGCCAGCGGCGCCCAATAGCCCTCAAAAACATGAATTTCGCGTTCTGACCAATCTTTGCCCATCAATTTCAACTTCAAACCGTGCAACATTACGCCGTTTGATTTGATGGTGACCGCAGGCGGTTCGATGGTGACTTCAGACCGTTCTTTTCCCGTAGCGACTTCGCGTTCGATCAACCCCTGCACGACTTGATCCAGTGTTTCGAATCTCAGTTGCTGTCCCATCCCGTGTGCGACAAACACTGCCAGTTTTTTCGGTTTAGGTGGTTCGTTGACGCTGGTGTCGTAGCTGATGGTTTCCGGCGATTTCGATTGAATGACGGCAGTTTGCCGAGCAGAGTTTGGCGAGCGCTGATCGCCCGCAGCAGTTGGCTGATTGTCCGAATTGTTCATGGCATTGCTCCCAAAGAAAGCGTTCAGCGTTTCTCTACGCTGAACTTCAATGTTGCCAATTCCCTGCCATAGGTGACTGGCAATCATTCTGTTGAAAAGGGCGACTTCATCGTTCCATGGCTGAGGCTGTATAAAACGAACGACGAACGGGATGATACACATTTTGGTCGGCTTTATGAAACTACAACGAAGCGACAAGCTGGCGAGCAATTACCAACCGTTGAACTTCGCTGGTGCCTTCGCCGATAGTGCAGAGTTTGGAATCGCGCCAGTATTTTTCCACGGGATAATCTTTGGTGTACCCATATCCGCCGTGAATTTGAATGGCTTCTTCGGCGACTTTGACGGCGATTTCCGAAGCGTACAGTTTGGCCATTGCGGATTCTCTGGTCGTGGGTCGTTTGTTGTCTTTCAACCAGGCGGCACGGAAGATCAGCAATCGGGCAGCGTCAATTTGCGTTGCCATATCGGCCAGCTTGAACTGAATGGCCTCGAAATCGAAGATTGGCTGATCAAACTGCCTACGCTCCAGCGAGTATTTCAACGCGGCTTCATAGGCTCCCTGGGCAATTCCCAAAGCCAAAGCCGCGATCGATATTCGCCCGCCATCCAGAACCTGCATCGCATTGACGAATCCGCGCCCGCGTTCGCCCAACAGGTTTTCGTTCGGAATCCAGCAATCTTCAAAAATGATCGAAGCCGTTTCCGACGCCCGCACCCCAAGTTTGTTTTCCTTCTTCCCGGCAATGAAGCCTTTCGTGCCGCGTTCAACGACAAATGCCGAAATGCCGCGCGAACGCATTTCACGGTCGGTAATGGCCAACACCACGCAAATGTCCGAAGAAATTCCGTGGGTGATGAAATTCTTGGAGCCGTTGATCACCCAGCCGCCATTGCTGCGCACGGCATTGGTTTTCATGCCGGAAGCATCCGATCCGGAACTCGGTTCCGTCAGCGCCCACGAACCCAGCTTTTGGCCTTTGGCAAGCGGAGTAACGTATTTCTGTTTTTGTTCAGGAGTGCCGTATTGAAAAAGGTGATTGGTGCAAAGCGAATTGTGCGCAGCAACTGATAAACCGACAGAGCCACAAACGCGCGCGATCTCTTCAATGACAGTGGCGTATTCAACATAGCCCATGCCTGCGCCGCCGAGTTCTTCGGGAAAGATGACTCCGGTCAAGCCAAGTTCGCCCATTTTGGCAAACAGCTCGCGCGGAAAATGCTGCGCCTCATCCCAAGCCATCACGTTCGGCTTGATTTCGGTTTCGGCGAAATTGCGCACCATTCGTTTTACTTGTTGCTGCTCTTCGGTCAGATCAAATTGCATTGCCATAACAGTAATCACCCTTTCGTGTTTGAACTTCTGGGGGATGGCTAAAGCTCGCACACGGTTGCCGATAGCGCAACCGGGAAAGCGAGACAACTCCCGGGAATCGTCTCGCCCTGATGAGTGATTACGGTTCCGGCGGAGGCGTGACGCCTTTTAGTCGAAGGTAAATGGTTGTCTGACCGCGATGGTGGGCTTGATGATCCAGCGCGATGGTCAGCGCCATCAACCTGGTGACTTTTGATTTGAAGAACGTGACTTCTTCCAATAGCTTCTTTTCATCCAGTTCAGCAACTGCCGCAATCACGTAATCGTAACTTTGTTCGACGGCTTTTTTCAGCGCAGCTTTCGATTTGTATTCCGCTTTCTTTTCAATTTCGTCTTTGCCAAACGGATTTGGTTTGCTGGCAGCGGCTTCCGCCAACCCGCAGTTCCAGTAGGCCAGATGGAGCATTTGCTCGCCAAAGCTGCGAATGTCTGGTGTCGGTTTGAAAGTGAGCGCGTCTTCCGGCATCGCGTCAATGTAATCCAGAGTCCATTTCTTCGCCCGTTTCCAGGTGAAATCAAGCTCTTTCATCGCCTTGGCGCGTTCTGCGGTCGCGGTCTTTTTCTCTTCCGGCTTGGCTTGGGCCTGCACGCCGACCGAACCAAAGGCGCACAACAGGATGGCCGCAGCCAAAAAGCGGCAAACTTTCTGCGTCATATAAATCTCCTAAAAGTGTTTTTGCTTTGTTACAGGAAGATGCGGTCAGGCAAGGACAACTACGATCCTGGCAGGAATAGGTTGCGTGTTTTTACCGGGCCGAGAATCGAAATCAATTCGTGATGACGAACATCGGAGTCGCAGACCCGCCACCCGCCGTCACATTCAAGAGCGCCGAGGGCGACAACCGAACGCCAGCGCCTTCAACGGAATCGCCTCCCCAGGTGTAAGGATCAAAATCAACGTAGCGGCTTTCATACTTCATCTCGCCAGCGACCAGCATGGGAAAGCTTTCCTGCAAAACCTCGACACGTTCCTGAATCACAAACGAAGCGCCCAGCGCATCATCTATCGCCTGCCGCCATTTTTCTTCATCACATTCCCAGCCAAGCGTCACGCCGCGTCCGCCATAATCGCCATTGGGCTTCAGCACCAACTGCTCTTTGTGCGTAAGGGCGAAGTCCAGCAAATCCACTTTGCGTCCGTGGTATGTCGTAAATTCTTCGCGCAGCTTGCGCGTCCAGGGAATGTGGCGGCGCAGCGAAGCAATTTCCTCCGCAGTAAACAAATGTTCGTTCGTCGGATTGTCGAGCTGGGCAAACAATCCTTTTTTGGTCAGCATCTGCACTTGAAAGGAATTGGCCATGCAAACCGCCCGGTCACGAACGGCACGAACCAGCGGAGTGTCCAGGCCGCACCGTTCAATCAATTCGCCGACGATGACACGTTTGTAAACCAGGTTGATCTGAAAATCTTTGGCGCGCAACCAACCGCCGCGATATTCCAGATCGCGCGGGTCAACGACGATTGTCGGATAACCCTGTGATTCAAAGTACTGGCGGCAAATTTCAAACTCGGCGTGGGTTTGCGCTTCTTTCCAATCAACGATGGCAATACGCGGGTGTTCATTCCATCCCAACTGGCTGTAAGCATCCAGCAGCGTTTCCAGAATTCTTGGGCGAATTTTGATGTTGCGAACCGGAAACCGCTTCGCAAACTCCTGAACGACGTTCATTTCCATGAAAATCTCGCTCAGTACATCGCCGTATAGCAGTCCTCCGGGCGAATCCGCGTTGTATTCGACAAAGCTGAAATCGCCCCGCGAATCCAGAAACGCATCCAGCCTGCCGCTGGCGTCCGGCGCGGTAAAGCCTGGATCAATCGCCACGATCTTTTCTTCGTCAGAAGTCAGGTCGAGTTCGCTCCGCAGCGCTGAGTCCGCTTTCAATGCCCGTCCCAGCTTTCCGATTGCCGACAGCACCAGCATCGAATCGCGCCGCACGGATTCATACCGCTCCTCAGCAATGAACAAAGGACGTAGCACCGAACAAATCGGGCGGACGCCAAACGTCAGATTGTGTTTTGCGGTTCCGGCGAGCAGCCGGTCAATCGCTTCTTCTAGCAGGCTGCCGTGCAACAAAGAATGAAAATGTTGAATTGCTTGTGAGGTCATTGCTTGGTGTTTTACTGCTCGTTTTCGCTTTTCTCGTCCAGAGATTTTCCTTGCGCGCCGCCGCCGCCCGGCAACTGCCCCTGTTTGGCGTCTATCCTGTATTCGACGGCGCGTTCAGCACTGCGGCGGAAAATCTGCTGGTCAATGGACATCATCGCATTGCCCAGCATCCCACCGTCGCGTTCCAGCGATTCCTGATATTCTTCTTCCGTCATCTCTTCTCGGTAGCGGCCTATGTTCGCCAGCCAGTGCTGTAATCCGATCAAAGCGCCTACGCCGATTAACAAGACAATCGCCATCAAGACTGCTTCACTCATAAACGCCTCCGAAAGTTCCCATCTTGGCTCAGATTGAAGCCTGCCGTATATTACACCGGCTTTATCACAAGGCGCGATGGTGCGGTACAGGAAGCGGTAGCGACCTGATTGACCTCCGAACGAAAATTCAAGATTTACCGAGGCGCTACCGCTTCCCGTACTGCACCAACCAATCATCTCAACACAGAAGGAAATCGCTTTGAGCATTCGCAACGCAGTCATTCCCGTCGCCGGACTAGGGACCCGTTTACTCCCGGCTACAAAATCGCAACCCAAAGAAATGTTGGCGGTCGGCAAAAAACCGATTGTCCAATACATCGTCGAAGAACTTCACCGATGCGGCATCGAACGCGTTCTATTTGTCACGGGCAGAGGCAAGTCGTCAATCGAAGATCATTTTGATGACGATGCTGACTTAATCCGCACCCTGCGCGAAACCGGCAAGGAAGACTTGTTGGAAGAGTTGGAATACGAACGGCTGGGCGTGCATTTTCTGTACACGCGCCAACGCCAACAACGCGGTTTGGGCGACGCAGTGTTGTGCGCCGAACATTTCACGGAAAACGAACCCTTCGTCGTCGCGCTGGGCGATTCGATCATTGGCCGCCATAAACCTTCGCCGATTGTCAGCCGCCTGATCGAAGCCTTTGAAACCCACAACGCTGCTTGTGCGATTGCCGTCGAAACCGTGCCGACCGACCAGGTTTCGATGTACGGCATCGTCAAACCAGCAACAGACGGCGACGTATTCGAGATCACCGACCTGATCGAAAAGCCAAAACCGGAAGAAGCGCCGAGCAATCTGGCTATCGCCGGTCGGTATGTGTTTGCACCGGGATTATTTGATGCCATCAAACGAACCGGCTTTGATCATCGCGGCGAAATCCAACTGACCAACGCCATTCGACTAATGCTGCAAAAAGGCATGAAAATCGTCGGCGTCAAATTGCCCGCCGATGAAAAACGGTACGACATTGGCAATTTTGAAAGCTACTTTGAAACCTTCGTCGAATTCGCGCTGACCGATCCGGTTTACGGCGAAAAGCTTCGTCAGCACGTCAAGGAGCTGTTAGGGTGAGAATTTTTAAGACCAAAGCCTATGCGCGCGCCGGATTGATTGGAAATCCTTCGGACGGCTATTTCGGCAAAACCATCAGCCTGATCGTCAAAAACTTTGCTGCAAGCGTGGTTATTTACGAATGGCCGCACCTGGAAATCATCCCGACGCGCCAGGATCATTGCCGATTCGACAACCTGGAAGAATTTCTGCATGACACTCAGTTGAACGGGTATTACGGCGGGCTGCGACTGATTAAAGCTTCGATCAAACGTTTTGCCGAATACTGTCAGCGGCAAAATCTCAAACTTCCGGCTCAGAATTTTTCCCTTCGGTACGATTCAAACATTCCGCGTCAGGTGGGCATGGCGGGTTCCAGCGCGATTGTCACTGCGACAATGCGTGCGCTTTGCCAGTTTTACGAAATCCGGATTCCAAAAGAGATTCTGCCGGGATTGATCCTGTCGGTTGAAAAAGAAGAACTCGGCATCGGCGCAGGCTTACAGGATCGCGTGGCGCAGGTTTACGAAGGCTTGACGTACATGGATTTCGACCGGGAGTTTATGGCGGCGAACGGCCACGGCATTTATGAGCCGCTGGACATTGGCTTGCTGCCTCCGGTCTATATCGCCTTTCAAACTGAACTGGCAGAATCATCAGAAGTCTTTCACAACGACATTCGCAAACGCTATGACAACGGTGAACAGTTGGTGGTTGATGCCATTACGAAAATCGCCGACCTCGCTCGGCAATCTCGCGAATGTTTGGTGAATCGCGACCACGAAGAACTGGCGCGATTGATGAATCTGAACTTCGACACGCGGCGGACGATTTACAACCTAAACCCCAAACACATCCGAATGGTCGAAGTGGCGCGTGAGCTTGGCGCTTGGTGCATCGCTCGCGGCATTCAAATGAAAATCCGGTCGGCGGAAACGTCGTCTCAATTTGCCGCTCTGGCAGAAAGTCGCAACGAGCTGGCTGAAGATATTGATTTACTGGTTTCGCTTGGCGGCGATGGCACGATGTTGGGTGTGGCGCGCTTTATTGGCCAGCGTCAGGTTCCTGTGCTTGGCGTCAATTTAGGCTCACTGGGATATCTGACGGAATTTTCCAAAGACGAACTGTTTCCCGTACTGGATGAATTACGCGAAGGGAGCTTTTCGCTGGATCGCCGCATGCTTCTGGAAGTCGAAATCGTTCGCGATGACGAAACCATCGTCTCGCATCGTGCATTGAATGAAGCTGTGGTCAATTTTGGTTCGCCGGTTCGAATGATTGAATTGGAATGTCATATCAACGACATGTTCGTGAACAGTTTTCGCGCCGACGGGATGATTCTGGCTACGCCGACAGGTTCAACGGCGTATTCGCTTTCCGCCGGAGGTCCGATTGTCCACCCCAGTATGTCTGCGATTTTGTTGACGCCGATCTGTCCGCACATGCTGTCGAACCGTCCGGTGGTCGTACCCGGAGAGAGCGTTGTTAGATTGAGCTTTCCCCAAGCCGATGGCGATTTGATGCTGACGGTTGACGGTCAGGTGCAAATCAATTTGCAGCCCGGCGACCAAGTCGTTGTCTCGCGCAGCCAAACGACGTTTAATTTGGTTCGTCCGACGAATCGTAATTACTTCGAGGTGTTGAGGCGAAAACTGAAATGGGGAACCAGATGAATTGGAGGGACGATGCTTTTTCCAATCGGTGATGACAATTCTGAACGAAGCATAACGCCTTGGGTGACGTATGCGCTGATTGGCGTCAACGTGCTGATTTTCATTTATCAGACTACGCATCCGACGTTCACGTATGGATACAGTTATGTGCCTGCTGAAATCACCAGCGGGCGCGATTTGGTTGGAACGTTTTCGGTTGGTGGCGGCCGGGTTCAGCTGTTTCCAGGTCCAACGCCGATTTATCTGACGTTGCTGTTTGCGATGTTTATGCACGGCGACCTGATGCACATCGGCGGCAATATGCTTTACCTGTGGATTTTCGGCGACAACGTCGAAGACCGAATGGGGCACGTCAAGTTTCTGATTTTCTATTTGCTGACCGGCGTTCTGGCCAGTGCTGCGCAGATTGTCGTTGGGCCAAATTCGCTGATTCCGAATTTGGGAGCTTCGGGAGCCATTGCCGGAGTATTGGGCGGGTATCTGGTGTTGTTTCCGCGTCAATCAGTCAGAGTTTTGATGGGACGCGGAATTGTCGAAGTTCCGGCGTTAATTGCCATCGGATTGTGGGGCCTGTTGCAATTCATCAACGGGTTCGGCCAGTTGTCCAGTGCAGGCAGCAGTGGTGGCGTGGCGTATATGGCTCACGTCGGAGGCTTTATTGCGGGAATTGTGTTGGTGTTTTTCTTCCGCAATCAACAAACTCGTCCACCGATGGGCCGCGCGCAGCAACACGATGAATGGCAATAGCCGCGAAAGTTTGAAAGGGGTTTGTGAATTACAAACTGATTACCGTTGCTGACAGCTTGCCGCAAATTGCCGCCGAATTGCGCGCTCAGCCCATGATTGGCCTGGACACGGAAACGACAGGGCTTGATCCGCACACGTCCAGGCTTCGGTTGTTGCAACTCGCAACCGAACAAAATTCCTATATCTTCGATTGCTTTCGGTTGTCACGGGAGCAGCTGGCTCCGTTGTTGGAAGTCATTGCTGCCGACCAGCCCATCAAAATTGCTCACAACGCCAAGTTCGACTGGAAGTTTTTGGCCCGGCATTTAGGCGTACAGATGACAGGGGTCTTTGACACCTATCTGGGCAGCGTGTTGGCGGCGGCAGGCGACGAAAATGAACGCCACGGATTGGAACCAGTCGTCAGCCGATATTTGAACCAACAGCTAAACAAAGATGCGCAGCTCAGTAACTGGGGCGGAGAACTAAGCCAACACCAACTTGAATATGCCGCGCGCGATGCGCAAGTCTTATTGCCTTTGCGCGAAAAGCTGCAAGCCAGGCTGGAAGAATTGGATTTGCTGGTGACGGCGGAACTTGAATTTGCCGCCGTGCCTGCCATTGCAGGGATGGAACTGGTTGGCGTTTACCTGGATGTTGATCGCTGGCGGGCCTTGCTCGACAAAATGACCGTCCAGCGAGATGCGGTTGCTGACGAACTTCAACAGATTCTTGGCGCAGGCGCTCTGCAAATGAACCTGTTTGGTGAACCTGAGCCTGTCAATCTGGACAGTCCGGCTCAAGTCAAAGACGCGCTGGCTCGCATCGGGATTGAAGTGGAAGACACGCGCGAATGGACGTTGGGTAAGTTGGCTGCGGATCATGCAGTTGTGGCCAGACTGCTGGAGTATCGCGGACTGAGCAAGAATCTGTCTTCGTTCGGCGCAAACATTCTGGAATATATCAATCCGGCAACAGGCAGGCTGCATGCGGATTTTCGCCAACTTGGAACTCCGACCGGGCGGATCACGACTTCATCGCCCAGCCTGCAACAAATTCCACATACGGCGGAATATCGTTCGTGCTTTCGCGCTCCGGCGGGCCGCAAGTTAATCGTCGCGGACTATTCGCAAATCGAAATGCGAATCCTGGCGGATTTTTCCGCTGACATTGCGTTGCTGAAGGCGTTTGATTCCGGCGCGGATTTGCATCGGACAACGGCGTCGCAAATGTTTGGCGTTCCGTTGGCGGATGTCTCGCCTCGCCAGCGCGAAAGCGCGAAAGGATTGAATTACGGTTTGGTGTATGGAATGGGCGCAGAAGGCTTGGCGGGACGCATCGGCTCCACAATCAAAGAAGCGGAAGGATTGATTGAACGTTATTTTCTGGCCTACTCCGGTGTTGCTCATTGGCTGCACGAAGCTGCTGAAACCGCGGTGCGCGAACGAACGGCGCGCACGGCGTCAGGGCGAATGTGGAAATTCAAGCTCGACCCAAGTGACCGTGCCGAACAGGCCGCGCTTCGCCGTGTCGGCAAAAACGCTCCGATTCAGGGAACGTCTTCGGATATTTTCAAACGCTCGATGCGGTTGTTGAACGACAGTTTGCAGGGACTGAATGCTCAGATCGTCAATTCGATTCACGACGAATTGGTTGTTGAATGCGACATCACTATCGCCGAAGAGGTTAAAGAAATCGTCCGCCACGAAATGATTGCTGGCGCTAAAGAGTTTCTGCGCCGCGTGCCCGTCGAAGTCGAAGCCGTGATTTCCGACGCTTGGCTGAAAAAATAATCAGGAGAAACCCGCATGAAATACTTCATCACCGGAGCCACAGGCTTCATCGGTGGGCGTGTCGCTCAACAACTTGTTGCCGCAGGCCACGAAGTTGTCGCGCTTGTCCGTTCAACATCGAAGGCTGGGGAATTGGCCAAGCTTGGAGTTTTGCTGGCCGAGGGCGACATCACAGACAAAGAAAGCATGCGCCAGCCGATGACAGGGGTTGATGGCATCTTTCACATTGCCGCCTGGTACAAGATCGGCGAGCGAGACAAATCCATCGCCGAACACATCAACGTCGGCGGCACTCGAAATGTGCTGGAATTGATGAAGGAACTGGGCATTCCAAAAGGCGTTTACACCAGCACGGTTGCCGTCAATTCCAACACAGATGGCAAGGTCGTTGACGAACGTTACCGCTTTACCGGGCCGCACTTAAGCGAATACGACCTAACGAAATGGCGTGCGCATTACGAAATCGCGCTGCCCATGATGGAAGCCGGATTGCCGTTGGTCATTGTTCAGCCGGGCGTGACTTACGGCCCCGGCGACACCAGCGCCATTGCCGAAGTTCTACAGCAGTATCTAAACGGCAAACTGCCGATGGTTCCTGACAAAACGGCTTACTGCTGGGCGCACGTTGACGATACCGCGCGCGGACACATTCAGGCGATGGAACGGGGAAAAGTGGGCGAAAGTTATTTCCTGACAGGGCCGATTCATACCTTGTTTGACGCCTTGCAGATCGCCGAAAGCATTACCGGGATCAAAGCTCCCCGACTTAAAGCCGCGCCTGGAATGTTGCTGGCGCTGTCTTCGTTGATGAGTCTTGTTGAAAAAGTCATTCCGATTTCGGGCCAGTACTCATCCGAAACGCTTCGAGTTTCGGCGGGCGCAACTTATCTGGGCAGCAGCGCAAAAGCCGAGCGGGAATTAGGCTTTACGGCCAGGCCACTGGCGGAAGGATTGCGAGAAACCCTGGACGCTTTGATCAAATCTCGATAAGTAAGCGCCAGTTTGGGCTGAGATTGACTGACCGGATTAAGCGTG
>ERZ650309.729-NODE-729-length-15925-cov-5.192817_pt1 | contig 15925 bp, 11 predicted proteins | sample MGYA00376245_ERZ650309 | MGnify/ENA primary metagenome ERZ650309 (study PRJEB26733, sample SAMN07839294) | wastewater metagenome | biome: urban; feature: wastewater treatment plant; material: waste water | place: USA: North Carolina | collected 2016-04-26 ...
GTGATTGCGGCGGCGGCAACCAAACCCTTTGGCTTCATGCCGTTCTATCCTGGGCCTGGAATTGGGGGCCACTGCATTCCGCTGGACCCGCATTACTTGTCCTGGAAAGCACGAATGCATGGTTTCGAAGCTCGGTTCATTTCGCTGGCCGAAGAAGTCAATTCCCGCATGCCGGAACACGTGGTCGAATTGGTGACCAAAGGCCTGAATAAACATCGCAAGGCCGCCAATGGATCGAAGATTTTGATTATGGGAGTGGCTTACAAACGCGACATTGACGATATGCGTGAGAGCCCTGCATTGGCGATCATCGAACAATTACAGGAACTTGGTGCGGACGTTTATTTCCACGATCCGTATGTCGAGAAAATCCATTTGGAAGGCAATGGGTCGAACCTTACAGGCGTTGAACTGAGTCAATCGCTGGTGGCTGAATCCGATTGCGTCGTGATCGTGACTGACCATCGCAAGATTGATTACAAGTGGTTGGCCGAAAACGCTCAGTTGATCGTGGATACGCGAAACACAACGCGCGAATTAAACGACGAACGTTTCGACGCTAAAATCATCCGGCTATAACCCCGAAACGCAATCCAGAAAAAACGAGAAGAGGAGCAATTTTATCAATTGCTCCTCTTCTCGTTTTTATCCCTTCTGTTTGCGCGCGTAATACCCTTGCCGGGTGCGAACGCTGAGCAGCGGTTTGGTGATGCGAACCTCAACCGCTCGCCATTTGCCATCATACTTATCGTTGCTGGATTCATAAGTCAGTGTGTATTGCTGCCGCAATTCGTCCACGGTGCTGGCAAACGCATCTCGCAATTTTCCTCCACCCGCGGCGTCAAAAAATCTGCCACCGGTTTTGGCCGCCATGTCTTTCATAATTTCCGCTCCGGTGTCGCGCGGCCCCGATTTGAACACCCCGGCGTCGCTCAAATCCACCGCGTAAATCGAAGCGGAAGCATCCAGCGTCTTTCTTAGAGCCTGATCCAATGTTGCCTTACTTCTGGTGTCGGCTCCGTCGGACACGATCAAAATGGCGCGGCGGCGTTCAGGCCGTTCGGCCAGCGCATCGGCAGCCTTGGCAATCGCGTCATACAGCGGAGTTTCGCCGTCCACTTTCATATCCCACACGGAATCCGGCACGTCGTGAATTTCGGTGAAATCCTGATGAACTTTCACCTTGAAGCCGCCGAAACTGTAAATGGCGAAAGTGTCGCCTTCGCGCAAGCCTTCGACAAATTTGGCGCAGGCTGCTCGCGCCAAAGTCAGTTTGCGTTCCATGCTCAAACTGGTGTCGAGCAGAATGACTACTGAAAAAGGTCTCTCGTCAGAAATGAAGTCAATAATTTGCTGCGGCTTTTTGTCTTCGAAAATGCTGAAGTCTTTTTCTTTCAACCCATTGATGTAACGACCTTCGCCATCGGTGATCGCGACATTCAGAACGACCAGTTTGGTGTCAAATTTCAGGGTATCCGCGTTTTCGGGTTTCTGTGGGTCTTGTTTGGGCGGCGGGTCTTGTTGATGTGCACTGACTCGCATCAATGCCAACCCCACAGTCAGTAACAGCAGCAGCGCCAGGCGTTTTCGCATAGCTTGTCCTCTTCCTGAAAGTTGACGTGAATCGGCGTGATGCAATCAGCCGGTTCACTTCATAAACGTGCGAAGAATCTTCACCAGTTGAACGATGTCAGTGGCGCTTTCCACCACCGAAATGGAAATGACCTGTCGCGAAGTTTTCGCCAGACGATCATTCAACTGCGTGCTGGTTTCGCCCAACTGCTTCAGCGCCTCGTCCAGAGTTTTTGGCGGCGATTCCAGTTCTTCGTCTTTCGAGCCGCCAAATTCCGTGCGAATTTGTTTGGCCGATTTTTCAATGTCTTTCAATCGCTTGTCCGCCGAATGAGGCAACGATCCATTGGCGGCGTCTTTGGATAACGCTTCGACATCCTGTTTGATCTGAAACCCTTTGCTGAGAAGTTTTTTGTGGTCTTCCTCTTCGCGTTTGATCTTCATTCGCCGCAGAGTATCCAGCATGGTCTCGTTCTGCTCTTCAGGCGGATTCACTTGCCCTGATCCGGCAGTCTGCCCCCATACCGCCGGAGCGATAAACAGCAAACTGCCAACTAAAACCAGGGTTTTCAGATTCATAGTGTCTTCAATACTCGCAGGTTAAAATTCGCCGCGTGCTGCGGCCACTGCTGTTTTTCTGGCTTAGGTCAATGCCAAGAATCTTGCCTGCCAATCCGCGCAAGACTTCATCTTCCAGCCTGCCATTTGATCTGCAATCAATCCATTTATTGGGGTTCAGCACGTCGGCGACGCGCCCCTGAATGTTGGCGGAAACCAGCAACTGGGATTTTTTCTGATCCAGCGGCAATGCAGTAATTTCCAACGAAAATCTTCCCTGCACCCAATTGCGAACGTCACCCGCCGGTAAAGCGGAAAGGTATTCCAGGTCGGTTTTGGTCGTGACTCCCTTTGAAAAGTTGATGGGTTTGGTCACGATTTTTCCTTCATTCGGTTTGCTCAGGTCAGTGTCTATTTGCAGCGCGCAAGTTTTCAGTATATCGCGCACGCCTTCCAGGATTTTTTCGCGCGGCAAACTGATGTTGTACGGGTTACTGAGCGGCGGCTCAGTTTTGGGGCGATCAAAAGTGAATTGGGCGTGGGCCGTGATTGCGGAAAATGCGGCAATTAAAACGGCTAACAAAAAGAGACGACAGTTCAAATTCTTCATAAAATCGTATTTCCACTTCGGAAAAAGCGGCGAACAGGAAATGTTGCCGCTTGCAATTCAAATCTTGGAGGTAGTGCAGGCCAGTGAACAATAACAGCTTCCGTCCGACAGCTTCAAGCTGCCTATCCAATCTCACGGATTTCTATTCCATGAACGCCAATTTGCTCGCCCGAAACTCAGCCGCTATAGTTCCATCTCCGTCAACAACCAAACTCACTTAATACGCAATTCAGGCAATCCTATGAACGACAAACTCATTATTGCAGGCCGCGAATTCAACTCGCGCTTGATTATCGGCACCGGAAAATATCGCACCAACGAACAAATGGTGGACGCGTTTGAACGCAGCGGCGCGGAAATGATTACTGTCGCCGTTCGCCGCGTGAACATCACCGACCGCACGCAACCATCGCTGCTGGATTTCATTGATCTGAAACGCTTCGCGATTTTGCCGAACACGGCGGGCTGTTACACGACCGAAGAAGCTGTGCGAACTGCTCGGCTGGCGCGCGAAGTCGGCTTGTCCGATTGGGTCAAAATCGAGGTCATCGGCGACCAGAAAACCCTGTTCCCCGACAACGAAGCCACGCTGGAAGCGACCAAAATTCTGGTCAAGGAAGGGTTCACTGTGCTGCCGTATTTCACGGACGATTTAATCATGGCCAAGAAACTGATTGACGCCGGAGCCGCCGCCGTCATGCCGTTGGCCGCGCCCATCGGGTCGGGCCTGGGAATTCAGAATCCGAACAATCTGCGGATCATGCGCGAAGAAATCACCGCAGTTCCGATCATCGTGGACGCCGGAGTCGGCACGGCTTCAGATGCCTGTCTGGCGATGGAACTTGGCGTGGATGGTTTGCTGATGAACACCGCCATTGCCGAAGCCGAAGACCCAGGCTCGATGGCCGACGCCATGAAATTAGCTGTGCAAGCCGGACGATTGGCCTATCTATCAGGTCGAATGCCCAAACGGCTTTACGCCAGCGCCAGCAGCCCGCTCAGTGGCGTTGTGCGCTGAATGTGATTGAGGAAAGAGAGACGGGGCAATTCAAGCCACCGTCTCTCTTTGCCTCGGTCCCTCACTCCCTCTGTCCGATCTTCCTTTCCACTAACATCGGTTGCCTTTCACCCACACTCATCAGCGACCCCGAATCCGTTAAAGACGCGTTTTGCGTCACGGTCAGCAAATAGCCGCTGCCGCCGCTAAAGGCTCCGACGGCGATGTAATAGTTGCCCGCTTTCAACGTGCCGGTCAGTTGTTCCAGGATGGTTTGAGTGTGCGCGGAAGACGCCACGACTACCAAATTTCCGTCGGCGTTTTCCTGCAACAGGAACAAATCCAAGTCGCCTGTTGGCAAAAAGCCCAGCGAAACGGTCACCGAAGCATCTTTGTCCCAAGGCAGATAAAACAGGTCGTGCAGCTTTTCTGATCTGCCGTCATTGAACTGAATCATCAAATCCGCCGGATCATTCACCGCCGCGCTGCCATCCACGATGATCGGGTAAGTCAGATCCGTCGCGGTTTCTACGGAATCATTCGGTTCGTCTTCATTGATGTGGCGCAAACTGGTGACGGTAATGTTGAAATTCACCGGATTGCTTTCTTCGCTGAGCAATCCGGTTTCCAGATCGAAAGTGGTGGTGGTGATTTGCGCCGCTCCGGCAATCAATCCCGTAGGCACAATCGAAGTCAGTTGGGTGCCCCCTTGCGCCGCCGTCGGCAAGGTGAAGTTGATGTATTTGCCGTTCTGGTAATACAGCAACAACGTGATCAGCGGTTCATCGTTTCCGGAATCAAACTTTTGCAGGTCGAAAAAGTTAAGCCCAAAGTTCGAGCCGGTGGCGCGAATCGTGTTGCCGTCGCGTCCGCTGGCGGATCCTGTCGCCGCGTTGACGACCGAAGTCAGCACAGGCTTCGGGGGTGCAACTGCTTCGGAAGTCAGCGTAAATTGCAGCGCATTCGATCGTCCGCTTTTTGCGCCATCGCTGGCGACTCGGCTGGCAATGATTGCCGCTTCGCCGCGAACCAAATCCTGCGACGGAACTTCCACCACCAATTGCGTGGCGCTGGCCTGAACTACGCGCGCTGAACTTTCGATATTGTTCTGTCGAAACACCACTCGGTTTTCAAATAAAGATGTGCTGAAGTTACTGCCGGTGATCGTGACGCGATCTCGCGGTTTGCCTTGAAGCGGCGAAACGGCGGAAAGCACTGGCGTCAGCACGGTCGAAGCATTCACAGTGAAATTCAACGGCGCGCTGGCATCCGACAGCAAGCCGGTAAATTTGTTAATCACCGCTGCGCGAATCGTAACTGCGCCTGCGCCGACGGGCGGAACTTCCAGGCGAACAGAAATCTTCCCTGCCGAATCGGTCAGGACTTCGTTGTTGTCGGGATCGAAAATCCAAATCAAATTTGACCCGCGAAACATCCCGAATATGTTGTTGTCGGGAATCGAACTGAGACCGGTTCCGCTGACGGTGATTTTGGCTCCGGCAGCGGCGGCTGTCGGGTTCACGGCAGTCAACGTCGGCGCGGGAAACGAAACGGTGACAACGGCAAATGTTTCCAGCGCGTTGCCGGAAACGGTTGCCTTGGCATTGATGATGGCAGCGCCCGGCCCCGTTCGCGTGACATTGAACGAAGTCGTCGTTTGCCCGGCGGGAATCGTCACGCTGGCCGGAATGGTCGCCACCGCAGTGTCGCTGCTGGTCAGCGTGACAACCAAACCTCCAGTGGGAGCCGGTTGCGTCAACGTTACTTCGACTTTTTGCGGCGGGTCAGTGGTGCTGAAATCAATCACGAATGGCGCCAGCACCAATCCCGTGACATTTGTATTGCCCAAAGCAATCGTTCCGACGTTGGTAATTCCGCCGGGAACCACTGTCGTCAGCGGTGACTTTCCGCGCGGTGCGGACGCCCATTGGCGAGGCAACACGGCTTCGGCTTGAATCTGGGAATTGCCTGCGGTCGCCACGTCCGCCACCGTGAAACCGCCGTTTGAATCCGTTCTGCCTGCCCGGCCATTGACCGTGACATGCGCACTTGAAACTGGCAGCCCGAATTCGTTGATGACTCGTCCAACCACAGTGGTCACGCCACCCGGCGCAGCCGCAAACCAGAAACTCGCCAAATCCACTACCCGGCCATCCGAAACGACTTTGGAGCGATCCGCTGACACCGTCGCCGTTCCGCGTTTCACAAACACGGCACTGGAAAAATCGTAGCGGTACAAATCCACTTTCGCTCCCGCTGGCAACGCCGGATCGGGATTCGGAAAGGTCAAACTGGCTCCGGGCGAAAACTGCGTCCCCAGCGGAGTCACCTGGGCGATGGCGGGCGAATAAACTCCCAGCGGCAAAGACAATCCCGGCAACCGCGACCGTTGAACTAACGTTACCTGAACCGAACCGCTGGTTTTGCCGTCCGGGAATTTCACCGTTGTGCCGATGGGCACTTCCAGCGAAACGCCTCGATCTGAAATGATTGTGTTCTTGTTTGTTCCCTGCTGTCTGGCGGTCGGTTGCCGGTTGTCGGCGGTCGGCGATTTGACGAGATTATCAACCGCCGAAACCATTTGTCTGAACGCCGCCGAAAACCGACCACCGGCAACCGACCACTGATCACCATCAAAGCTGCCTACAGTGCCCGAACCGCCGCTGACCTGTTGCAAACTGACGGGTTGCGCAAACTGAGTATCGCGATCGGCGAGCGCAGTTTTTTTCAAAGTAATGCGGGGATAAGGCGGAGAACTGTTTGTCGTGGCTCCATCAAATTCAAGCTGAACCGGGCCGGGCGGAATGTCTGCGACGACAAAAGCTCCCTGCCGGTTTGACCGCACCGTCGTGTTTGTGCCCACGACGCGAACCGCGACGTTTTCCAACGGCACAGGTTCCGTGGTGTCTGAACCGGTTGATTGAATAATTCCGCTCATCGAAGTTTTGATGCGGAACGAAGCCGCGCTGCGGGTTTCGCCTTGCTGGTTTTGAACCAATACTCGGCCAGATTCGGCTCCGAAAGGAACGATGACGGTCAATTGAGTCGGTGTCGCGGCAATCACGCGCGCTTGCGCCGCGCCAAAACGAACGACGTTGTCCGCGACGTTGGTGGAAAATCCATTGCCTGTAAGCGTGATGGTTTGTCCGGCAGTCGCGGCTTCGTTCACGCTGAATCCCGTGATGGCCAACACGGCGCTGGGCGTTCCGGCCAGATTGACCGTCACGGAATTTGACGAAACTCCAGCGGCAACCAAGGCCACGTCCACCTGGCCGCGCCCTTTCAAACTCAAGGGAATCTGCAAATTGACTTGGTCGAGTCCCGTAAACCCGGGTGCGGGAACAGGCGTAACGGGCACTTCGAGTCCTCCAATGATCGCTCGCACGGAACCTGAAGCTGCATTTCGGAGTCCAGTAGCATACAAAATCAAAAACGCCGGGCGGTCGGCTGTGCCAACGTCAATTGGCGTCGGAATCAAATTACCGGGGGTCACTGGGTCGAATTCAAATGGCGGATTGGGATCAAAAACAAACTGATTGCTGTCATTTACTCGGCCTGTGACCGCCGCCGGAACACCGGTTCCGCTGGTGTTGGCCGTGAAAATGGCAGGTGCGCTGGCTGTAACTTTGATTGGGCCACGCGAAATAACTTGATCGCCGTTGGCGGCCGTGGAAGTGACAACCACTGTCGCGTCTCCGTCCGGAATGCCTGTGGGAACGAGATAATTGATTTGTCCTGGAGAAACAAAAAAGAGTTGAGCCGCGACGCCGTTAACCGTCACCGTCGTTCCGCCGAGCGTGGTCGGCAATGGCTGGCCTGTTGCAATCTGCAAGTTCGACGAAAGCTGTGTTCCGAACGCGGCGGCAATGGAACTTTGCCCCAGCGGAGCCGGAGAGCCGACAAAGCTGGCCGCTGAAACCGTTGTCACCGCCACGCTGTTTTGGGTTGTCGTCGCGGCAAATGTTCCGGGCAACAGATTGCCGAACCGAACGGCGAGCATTAACAACAATCCTAAAGCTGTAAAAAGAATTGTCGAACGGCTGACGCGGCGGGTTAAATGTGCAGATTGACGATTATAATTTGAATAGGGTTCATTACGATGAATGGATGCCATAAAATTCTCCCAGTGAAATTAACCTGATTACAGCAGTCGCAGTCGGCTCGGCTGTACACGTATGAAAAGACTTAAGTTGCATTGAAGTCGAGATTAGCTCTTGAGAAAGACACGGTATGGAGTGGCCGACGGATTATAGGCGGCTGACAACAGCAGAGTAAACGCCGCTTTTGGGCTGGCGGTGAAAAACTATCGGCTGGAAATCTATCCAGCTTGAAACTGGAATCTTGCTACGTAAAATACCGGTGCGTTTCGGCAATTTCCGCCGAACCCTCCAACAACGATTTGCCTCGAGTGAAAAACGATGCCTGATTTGTACGCTGTGCTGGGCATCACCCGCACGGCCAAAGCCGCTGAGATCAAAACTGCATACCGCCGGTTGGCGCGTCAGTATCACCCTGACGTGAACTCCGACCCTTCGGCGGCATCTCACTTTGCTCAGATCAACGAGGCCTATCACACGCTGATTGACCCTGAACGGCGGCTGTCTTACGACCGAACCGGGCGAACTCAATCCACCACCGCTCGCCAGGTCAACATAAATGCTCACAGGGCCGCTCGCAGAGCGTACTATCAGGAGCGAGCGAATCAGGTCGTTGACGAATGGCTGGAACGCGAACGCGAAGAAACGCGCGCGCGCGGCAAAGCCGTTTATACGACGGTCACATTATTCGTTTCGACGTTTTTCGTGGCGATGAATCCTTCGCTGTTCGACCCCAGACATCTGGCCTGGAAAATCACTGTCATCGTGCTGTTCGCCATTGGCGTCTGGCATTTGTTCAAAAGCCTGAAAGAGCATTTTGATCATTACACATACGCTCCTGAAAACATCTCCATTACCCGTCGCCGCAAACGAGATGACAAACGATTTAAACGCAGCGTCGCCTGGACGTTTGTTGTCTGTGGATATTTGCTGTCGTTGGTGGCGGGTATGTTGATCGGCGTGTTGACAGATTCGCCGACCCAACCCAACGACGGTTGGGCAATGGAAGATTCGCTGTTTGTCGCCATGGTGTATCCGCCTATTGCCGTGTTGATCGTTGACACGATGTACCGAATCAATCTGCATTTCGAAGACTTGTGAAACCCAGCTTCCGGCTAGCTCTCTCTTTTCTCGCTCTCTTTTGTTTGCCTGCTTTGGGGCAGATTCCACAACCGCCTTTACTCAATTGCCAGATCAACAAGATTTCTCAAGCGAATCATTCGGCGGAAATTTCCTGCTCTGTTGGGGTGCAAGCGACGACCGGCAAAACCGCCATCCTGTTCGCAGACCAGTTCGCGGGAGTTGATCGCCTGAGCGAACGCGTTCATTCGCTAAAGCTGACCACCGCCAGCGGCGAAACTCTGCCATTGGAAATTCGCGGCAACGGTTTGTATCTGGTTTCAGCCAAATCCGGTTCTGTGAAGATCAGCTACGAAATGAAGCTGGCGCGCGCGCTTGATCCCGCACAGTTCGCGTTCAGCTCAAGCGTGGGAACTGATGCCGCGATTCTGATGATGGCTGATCTGTTGCCGCGCGTTTGTTCTGGCGAAGAAAACTGTGAGGCAGGCAATCCTGTCCGATTGAAACTTGCCATCCCGGACGGCTGGAAGCTGGCGACGGCGGAACGCGAACACGAAGGAATGTTCGACATTCCCAGCGATTCGCGCGCGGTGTTCTTTCTGGCTCGGTTCCGAGAGCAAGCAGCAAAAATTGGCCAGATGAATTTGCGCGTTGCTGTTGCGGGCGAGTGGAATTTCCCCGACGAAGAAATTTTCCCGTTGGCCGCCAACATCGCTCGCCAGCAAGCCGCAATGATCGGAAGCCGCGAACAAGGCGAGTTTCTGGTGACGATTGCCCCTTTTCCTCAACCGCTGACCGGGTTACGTTCCAGCGCCGTAACGCTGGGCCACACCGTCGTGCTGATGCTGAATCCGAACAACGATTCCGCACAAACGCTGAACCATTTTCGCCGCCATCTGGCCCACGAGATGTTTCACTTTTACCTGCCCAACGCCTTTCGCATTCGGGAAAACTTCGACTGGTTTTGGGAAGGCTTCACGCGTTATGTGGCGCTGATGACCTTGGCCGAATTGCGGCTGATTGATTTGAACGAGTTTCTGGACGCCATTCAAACCGAACACGAAGCGTACCTGTTCAACCCGTCGCGCGCGCAGTTATCGTTGATCGCCGCTTCGCCGGACAAATTTGCCAGCGCAGCAAATTACGATCTGATTTATCGCAAAGGCATGCTGGTCGCCGCGCTGTATGATTGGGAGCTGCGCTGGCAAAGCCGCACGAAGCTAAATCTATCGGATGCGATGAAGGCTCTGTACGCGAATTACGCCGCTTCAGGTCGAGCAATCGGCAACCAGGAAGTGCTGAAAGAATTGAGCAAGCTGGGAGATTTCACTCGGCTCGTTCGAGACGACATCGAAGGCACGCGCGAAATTGATTTGGCCGAGCGAGTGAAAGCTTACGGATTGAAGATTGAATTATCTCCGCGAGGTCGCGCTCAGTTGAGAGCGTTACCGAAACTCAATGAGCGCCAACGGGGGTTGCTTGACAGTTTAATCAGGTAAAAACTGGCGGCTTGTCGGACACTTCCAAATTCGCCAGCGGGAGTCACTTGATGCGAGCTTTGACCATGTTGGAAGTCCTGCCATCCGCCGTCAGCGCAATGCTGATTTCGCCTCGCCCGGCCAACGAATTCGGCAGCCGGACATTGCATTGATCCAAGCCAACATACCCACCTTACACCCAGCGGTGATTAAGCGAAAAGTCTAGTGCCTTTTCAAGTCTTAATTTTGGGGTAGAGCCGCTTCAGTTTCACACGGGCGTTTTCGATCTTGAATTGCCAATCAACACCGCGTTGTTTGGCATTCGTCCTGGTTGCCCAAGCGGCAATTTCGTTTTGCAGTTCAGTCAATTCGCCGATGCGGCGGGCATTTAGGCATTGACTCGTTAAACAACTCAGTTCGCATTCGGCGATGTTCAACCAACTGCCGTGTTTGGGCGTATAACAGAAGTTGATTCGTTTGACATATGCGCGTGCCTTCTCTGGCTCAAACGCCTCGTAAAAGGCTCCTTTGGTGTGCGTGTTGAGATTGTCACAAACCAACGTCACCTGCTCACAATCGGCATAGCGTGTATCCAGTTTATGCGCTACTTCGAGCGCCCAGTCGGACTTGGTCCGGCGTTCACGCGCGGTGGCTTCTCGGAAACCTGAGAGTGGTTCGGCAAACATAAAGATGCTGGCCGTGCCATTGCGTTCGTATTCATAATCCACACGCTGACCGTGCTTTTTCGTCGCGGCGATAGGTACGCGCATTTCCTTGAGCAACTGAATCGGCTGCTCATCCATACACAAAACAGGATGTTGCGGATCGTAAGCGGTGGCATAGGTTTCAAGTACTTCTTCCATACAAGCCACAAACTCGGCATCTTGTTCCGGTGGAATCACCCAATACTCAATCTTCCGCCGCGTCATGCCGTTTTTTTTAACACTTGGCGCACTGTCTCGTGACTAATGGATGCGACAATCTCCAAGGCAACCAATTCATCGGCCAGCAATTGCAGGGTCCAGTGCCCGTAACCCGCAGGAGGTTTGCCCAGACGCATGGCAATCAGTTTTGCTTCCCTCTCGCCATCCAGTTTGCACGCGGTGGGCGGTTCCTGACGTTTCTTTCCTACCAACGCCAGTTCGAAGCCTTCCGTCACCAAGCGTTTGCGGAGATTCTCAATCGTTTGTACTCGACAATTGAAAGCCTCCGCGATTCTGCTATCGGTCCATCCGGGGCCATCGGCATCTGCCTTGATAAGAATCTGCGCACGACGAAACTTCTGCGATGATCCTTTGAGCTTCTTGATGATTTCTTCGCAAACACTGCGCTCTTCATCCGAAAGACGTGCAATATATACTTTTTGCTCATGGGGAAACCTCCTTGTGATCAGAAGTTTCCCAATCAGCCATCAAAACCAGCAACCCCAATTCTTAGGCTTGAAAAGGCACTAGTATTGTTCAAAGAAAGAACTGAGTGCAGCAGCCTACTCAGCATTAAAAAGCAGCCTGATTGATGCCTGAACAAAAGTGCCCGTAATGGTATGGAAATACTGAAGACGCTAATTGTTTCCAGTAAATCACAGCAAGCCATACCGGCCAATAGCTATTGAAACTAGCCTCCAACTACAAACGTACAACTCAGAAGCGGGCAATTACGTTCTGCCGTTAATCAACTACTCAATTGCTCAACATTACCACTCTTGTAGAAGCCAGCCTGTTCTCCTTTCACTTGTCCAAACTCGTGATAGCCTGCTTCCTTTTTTTCCAATTGGCAAGCAGTTCAATTAAAATAAGTGAGCAAACCATCACTACTACATACACCTTCCCTGTGGCCGAATTACTATTAACAAAAGCCCCTATAGCAAAAATCACAAACATTACTGTAAATAGGTATTTTGCCCAAGCAGCCTTATACGCAAAAAAAGTAGCTACAGCAAAAGTATAAAAGATAATTACCCTATAAAAAAACCATGCAGGTATTCCTAATGTAGAAAACAAATCTCCCATAAAATCCCCAGTGTTGAAAGTAACAGTTTTATAAAGACAAGCTAGGCAGATAAGCAAAAGTTTTGCGGGATAAATCTCTTATTCATTTTCCAGTTTTCATTTGTCATTCCCGATCGGCACTTTGCACAATGACAAATGCCAAATCAAAAATGAGAAGTGGAAAATGAAATTGCCGTGATTTTTTTTGCTCGCCTATTTGTTATATCAGAAACTAAGTTTACTTGTACTTTTCCCCAGTGATTTCACGAAGAAACTTAGTTTCTGGTGTATTTATTGTCACTCTGATTGAGCCTCATTCATACATCTGTAAAAGTTCACACATTCAACAGCGACTGCTGGCGCGCCGAAATGTGCCAGAATGGCTAAAATACATCCTACGCCAAATGTTTCTGGGCAAGTAGCAATTCCTACTATAGCACCAGCATAACCCAAAGCAGCGAACAAGCAACTATATCCGACCCAAAAACAAGAGGAAAGCCCTGATGGGTCAGTGAAATTGATTGGATCATTCTCTACATAGTTATACCGGTTTAGACTTTGTGGTTTACTAATAATCGCCGCCCCCAATGGACTAGGAAGTTTCTGACAATCGCCAATTCCCATCGGATCCGTCTGCATAAACCTTCCCCACACCGAAGCATAAGTTCTTGCCTGAGCGTGATCCAGTCCAGTTTCATCTCGCTCATATCCAGTGAACTTGCGCACGTTTAGGTTTGTATTGCTTAATCCAGACCATTCGGCTAATGCCGCTCCGTAAGGGGCAAACTGTCCTTTGTATACCAGAATACCATTGGCGTCAGTCATTGCGCGAGAAGTATTCAAATGATTGGTGTGCAACCAATAGAACTGGCCATCAGTAGCTAGCATTGCTACCATTCTCTTCTTATCGTTGTAAACATAAGCCCGTCGTACATTGCTAGCTGTTACCTCCATCACGGCCTGGTCTAGCTTTGATGAATACACGTAAAACACCGTAGCTCCGCCTTCGGTCTTCTTCACTCGTTTGCCGTCGCCGTCGTAGCCATAGCTGCTAGCGCCGCCGCTAGCGGTCTTGAGCCGGTTGGCTCCGTCGTAGCTGTAGCTTTGTCCCATGCCCGAAGTCATGTTTCCCGCCGCGTCGTAACCGTAAGTGTTATTCTGACTGTCGCTATCCAGGCGGTTGGTCGCGGGAGCGCCGGTGGAGTTGGTCTGGTAATTCAGCGTTACTCCGGCAAAGTTGGTGATATTGCCAAATGGATCGAATTGATAGCTCCGGCTGAACGCATTCGCCGTCGCGTTGGTCAACCGGTTGTAATCATCGTACTGGTACGTGGTCGTGTATGCGGTGTCTATGTTATCGGTGATTTTACGGATGCGATTATTGTTCTTGCCGTAAGCGTCGTAATAATCGTAGGCGTAATCCACCACCTTGTCGGCAGAGTTATTCGTTCGATCAACAACCATGCTGGTGGGTTGGTTGCGTTGGTCGTTGTAACCCATCGTCAGCCGTCGCCCGTTGCCGTAATTCAACTGCTTCGAGGCTCCCGAAGCTCGGAACGCGACGGTGTTCAGCACGTTGGTTGTGTTGCTGGCGTCAGTTCCAATCAGATTCGTCCCGATGCTGCCCAGCGCGCCGACCGTGTTGTAAGCGTAATTGACGTTCTTGTTAATCAACACGGTTGTTTGGATTTCCTCTTTTTCATTCTTCTGCGCGTTCTGGCCGTAATAGTTGACCGACTTCACTTGATCTCCCTGGTTGTAGGTGTAGCTCAAGGTGTAACTGTTATTCGGCAATCCCGTGAACGTGCGGACTTCGTTCTGCAACTGGCGGTAACCGTTGTAACTGAACGTAGTCTGCCCTTCGCCGTCGGTCATCGTCGTGCGCGCTCCGTAAGCGTCGTAGTTATACACGACCTGCGGAGTGCCGTCGGAGTAACTGATATTCGTCGGCAAACCGCGCGTGTTGTAGCTGCTGGTGACGGTGATGTTGCGCTGGTTTGTTACCTGAAAGACTTGATCGTTGGCGGTGTAACTGTATGCGCTGGCCGCAAACATGGGTTACACCAGTGGGGAATTTCAAATGAGCGTCGCCCCACAATCTGTTGTATGCCTACCGACAGCTAACCATTTAATCAAATTGGTGTACTGATAACCCCTTCATCAGCTTTGTTTTGGCTCCAGTTGAGTGAACAGGTCGCATATATTATCCGGCCAACATTTCACTACTACTGGAGGTTTACTGATGCCCACGCAACTCGCTCTCGCTTTTGATGCTGTGCCACTTACTTGCGAGGTTCAACAGCGTTATCACTCCATCGTTCCTTGCTTGAGCGGCTTTAGTACACCAGCAGAGCAAGCACGAGAACTTAACCTTGGCTATTCGACCATCACTCGTTGGTTACGTGAATTCCGCGAGCATGGAATGCCTGGGTTGTTTTCAGACTCCCAATTTCCGCGAGAGCCTTACACCCCAGAGCGCGTCATCGTGCAATTGCTTTATTTCAAGTGTTGCGCGCCAAAAGTGGGAGACCGTGAACTGGCGCGGGTTGTGTTTCAATCCACAGGCCAACGGATAGACCACCATACGGTGAAGGGGCTGTGTGAGCGTTTCTTTTTCTGGAAGCACCCGGAGTTTCAAAAGCTCGTTCATTATCCGGTGCCGAGTGATGTGCAGGCATTACGACTGGAAATTGTGCGCCTCAATAAACAAGGTTGGACAGAAGTTCGGATTGCCGGGTTGTTGCATATTTCCCGCAAAGCTGTTCGCAAATGGTTGCGCCGAGCAAGGCAGCAAGTCATGCAGACTTCCGACCAACCACAACAACTTTTGCTTGATCTTTCACGAGCGCCTCATCATCCCAAACGCAAAGTCTATTTCGGTGCGATTCACGCCACACTTACTCTGCAAAAGAAATACGGTTACGCCGGATGGTTTCGCATCAAGGGCTATCTGGAAAAGGACTACGGAATTTACCTCGGCCCGACAACCATCAAGAAAATCATGGCACTTAACCGCCGCGTCCATTTCGCGCCGCAACGCCCGCGCCTGGAATCGCAAGAACGGGAAGTTCGCGAAGGCCCACCGAAAAGCCATCACCCGTTTCAACACACTTATATTGATTTGCGTTACCTTGATGCCAAACCGGAAGGTATTCAGCTTTATTCCTGCCTATTATTGGAAGGGCTATCACGCACTATTCTTGCAGGTTCGCTTACACCGGAGCAGGAAGTCGGCGTTGTTTTGCAGGTCTATTTTCAAGCCTTGCTACGCTGGGGATTGTGGGAAGAGCTTGTTTCCGATCACGGAGGCCAGTTTCAAAGCCATGATTTTGCGCGCGTCAACCGTCGCTTGGGCATTCACCATCGGATGTATGAAAAAGGGCATCCGTGGCAGAACTTGATTGAAAGCCAATTCGGCATTCAGGCGCGCATCGGCGAATATCATTGGGAACGTTGCAGGACGATTGCGGCTGCTGTCGAATTTCATCGCGAACTGATCCGAGATCACAATCGCCTGCCGCATTGGGCACACCGTTTCCGACAGG
>ERZ650309.730-NODE-730-length-15921-cov-4.404513_pt1 | contig 15921 bp, 11 predicted proteins | sample MGYA00376245_ERZ650309 | MGnify/ENA primary metagenome ERZ650309 (study PRJEB26733, sample SAMN07839294) | wastewater metagenome | biome: urban; feature: wastewater treatment plant; material: waste water | place: USA: North Carolina | collected 2016-04-26 ...
AAAAGATAGCTGTTATTACAGGCGGCGGCGGCGAAATTGGCCGAGCCACCGCCAAACGATTGGCCAGCGAAGGCGCAACTGTTGCCATCGTTGACCTAAATCTGAAGCTTGCCCAACACGCTGCTGCTGAGATTGGCGGAAACGCTTGGGCCTGGCAGGCTGATGTTGCTCAGCGCGATCAGGTTCAAGCCATGACGGACGAAGTTTTGCGGCGACACGGGCGAATTGATGTGCTTTGCAATATCGCAGGCATCGCGCCGCCAGCACCGTTTCTGGAAACGACTGACGAAAGCTGGGACGCGACGATTGATGTGAACCTAAAAGGCGTCTTTTTCTGCTCACAGATTGTCGCGCGAGCGATGGTCGCTGGCGGAGTGAAAGGCAATATCGTCAACATGGCTTCGACCAATGGGTTGGTCGGCGAAGTTGGACTTGTTGCTTACAACGCGTCTAAGTTTGGAGTTGTCGGTTTGACGATGACGGCGGCTATCGAATTGGCAGCGCATGGAATTCGCGTCAACTCAGTCGCGCCCGGAATGATCCGCACCAAACTTTCTCAAGCCGTGCTTGATGCCGACCCGGAACTGGCGCGAACTTATTTTCAGGAAAAAATTCCAATGGCGCGGTTTGGCGAACCCGACGAAGTTGCTGCGGCTGTGGCTTTTCTGGCTTCTAACGATGCCGGATTTATTACCGGTCATTCGCTAGTAGTTGATGGAGGCCAACTTACGTTTTGATGCAAAAAAGGTGACAGTCTTTGGCTCATTCAGAGTCGGCTACCGTCTGTCAGCAAAGTCCTATCCCTGCAAAGCTAGTCAGATCAACCATTTTGAGTTTTAACCTCGCGAAATTTCATGGAATAAAGCTTGCTCGTCTTTAGCAATCTCCCTTTCAGATCGAAACCGATAGCTTGTAATTTTTAGACCGCTTGAGAAGAATGACGCTCTAGTGGATCGTCCGCCTAAGTTCCTGTTGGTGCTTCATCCTTCAGGGGAAACCAATTTTTGAAAACATCGAAAGGGGATTTGAATTTTTCATGAAAAAGAATCTGTTCAAGGTTTCAGTCTTATTTATCTTTTTTGCTCTATTCTTTGCGTTTGGCCTCAAAGGCGCGCGCGTTAGTGCGGATTCCGGAGGACCGGTACCCAGCCGCACGGGCGCACCTGGTGAACAGACCTGCGCAATTGCCGCCTGTCATATTGGCACGCCCATCAACACTGGTGGAGGTTCGTTAACGATTTCCGGAATGCCCGCCAATTATGTTCTCAATCAGAATTACACCATTACCATTACGCTGAGCCAAGGATCTCGTGTGCGTTTTGGTTTTGAGGCGACGGTGATTGACGACACAGGAAAAGCGGCAGGAACGATTACGGTAACTGACACCAGCCGCACTCAAGCTTTTTCTGGAGCAGTTGGGGCCAATTTAAGGCGCTACATCAGTCACACCCAGAACGGAAATTCAGGGTCGAATCAGGCTTCCTGGACTTTTCGTTGGACAGCTCCAGCAACAGCGGTTGGCCGAATCACACTTTATGTGGCGGGCAATGCGGCGAATAACAATGGCTTGGCTGACAGTGGAGATTTGATTTACACCACCAGCGCCAGCGCCCAACCTCCGGTCGCGCTTGCTTCAGTGGCGACGGTTTCATCAGCGAGCTTTGCCCAAAACGTCGCACTGGCTCAGGACATGATCGTCTCGGCATTCAGCGCGGTGGCTTTGTCGCAAAACGTGGCGGTTGCTTCGACCAATCCGCTACCGACGCAGTTGGATGGAACTGAAATCGAAGTGCGCGATTTCACCAACACCACTCGCAAAGCCGGTCTGTTTTTCGTGGCTCCAACCCAGGTCAATTATTGGATTCCGGCAGGAACCGCAAATGGAATTGCGACGGTCACTGTGAAGCGTAACGGCACTGCGGTTGCGGAAAGCACGGTGACAATAGAAAGCACCTCACCTGGAATCTTTACCGCCAACACATTTGGGACTGGCGTGCCGGCAGGCTTCGCCATTCGAGTAGTTGGCACAGCTCAAACTCAGATACCGATTTACAGCTCGCAAACCGGACAACCAGTTGCGACTCCAATTGATCTGGCGACAGGCGACGTTTATTTGATCCTGTATGGAACTGGGATCAAGGGCGCAGCCGCAAATGCAGTCTCCGCGACAATCGGAGGAACTTCGACCCCGATTCTGGGGTTTGCCGGCACATCTGAATTTGTCGGGTTGGATCAAGTCAACGTAGGCCCGATTCCGAAATCGCTGGTTGCACGCGGCAATGTGGATGTCGTTTTGACGGTTGCCGGAAAAACCGCGAATACGGTCAGCATCAACATCAAGTAACTTTCTCTCTGCCATCCCGGCTGGGCAAACTTGTCAAAGCCGGGATGGCAAAATCAGTAAGGCAATTACAAATACTAGTGGCACGTCACCCCAGCAAACGAATAGGGCGCGAATACGCGGGTGTTGTTAATTAAGATGGAAAATTCCGTCTTAGTCATCAGCATCCGCGCATCCGTGTCCTGTTCGTTCGTTTAGTTCGATCAAGTTTGTCTACTCCCAGAATCAGCTTCAGTTGCGTTGTACGTTATTCAAAGTTGGTGATAGTTGGTTGAAGAGCTGAATTTTGAAACAGTCTATTCAACCTAACTGCCTCCGTCTTTACCAACAAAAAAAATCGGGTCTTCAAGGCCGAATTACGAAAGGAAACAAGGAAACTATGAAGAGAACAGCAGGATTTATCTTATCGCTCACTGCCCTGGTTGTAATGGCCACTTCGGCATTTGCTGAAACCATTTCGACTGGGTTGATTCTAAGTCCGGCGAATGAAAACCCGCCGATTGCGGGATTAAACGCTCAGGGCGCATTTCAAATTACGGTTGTGGTCACACGTGATGCCAGTGGCGCGATCACAGGAGGAACAGTTCGCTTTTTGGGGAATGCGGTTTTTTCCGGAGCGGCAACTGTCACAGGTCTTCACATTCACGAAGGCGCGGCAGCGATCAACGGTCCCGTCGTCATCAATACAGGTATTAGCAATGCCAGCCCAGTGACCTTGGCTGCTGGCTCTGGAATTTTTGATTACAACGTAACCGTCACTGACGCGGCATTGCTTGGCAGATTGGTAAAAAACCCTCCGGGCTTTTACGTCAATTTGCACACAACGGTGAATGCGGGAGGAGCGATTCGTGGCCAGTTGGTGCGCTTTGAAGAGCGCCTGGTTCAAACGGTCACAATGACGAACGACAAGGAAGTTCCGCCCGTGACCAATCAGCCCGGGAACGCCGTCGCCACAATCACTGCCAGCCCGACGCGCGACGACAAAGGTGCTGTCACTGGCGGCACGGTCACCTTCTCTATGCAGTACAACTTTGATGCTGCCGCGAATTTGACCGGTCTGCATATCCACGAAGGAGCCGAGGGGGCCAACGGCCCGGTTGTCATCAACACAGGTGTTGGCGGAGCGACCAACACGATAGCGTTGGCCAATGGCAAAGGCTCTGCAAATTTCATCGTGCCGATCACCGCTACAAGCCTTGCGCCATTCCAGCGTTTGGTTGCTGGCCCAACAGGGTTTTATGTCAATGTGCATACCAACGTAAATGCGGGCGGCGTGGCTCGCGCGCAGCTTTCGGCGCTCAATTCAACGCCGCCAATCATTCAGCAATCAGACACCTACTTTTTGCCAATCGGCAACAGCGATGCTTCTGTGAAGATGTTGGCTACCGGAGTTGACCTGGCATCAACTGCCGTCATCAATGGCACAACGGTCATTCCTGTTCCCGACCTGACGACCGGATACATTACGGTCAACATTCCGGCTGCATTGCGTTCGACGGCCGGAATCCTCTTTATCCAGGCACGCAACGGACAAGGCCTGATGTCAACGCCGGTTCAAATTGTTGTTGCGGATAATGCGAATGTGAACACTGTTGCGGGAACAACGGTTGACGCTGCGAAATTCAGCGCGTCCAGTGTGGCTCCCAATTCGATTGCTGCGCTGTTCGGAACCAAGCTGGCTTCGACCACGGTTGCGGCGACGACCACTCCGCTGCCGTTTACGTTGGATGGCACGTCAGTGTACGTCAATGGCCAATCGGCTCGCCTTTTCTCCGTTTCAGTCGGGCAGGTGAACTACTTGGTTCCTGAAGGAACAGCGGCAGGCCCTGCGCAAGTTGTCGTTGTGGCAAAGGATGGAACAGTTTCACGCGGATTGGTGACTGTTACGCCGTCAGCGCCGGGCATTTTCACTCGCCTGGCGAATGGTTTAGGCGCTCCGGCTGCCGTGGCCGGGACGGATGGAGTAAACTTCCCAACGCTGATGAGCAACGCGGATGGAACGGCAGTTTCGATTGATGCCGGAAATTACGTGATGTTGTTCGGCACGGGCTTCCGTTACGCTTCGGGAGCAATGACGATGTCAATTGGCGGAACGGCTGTGACACCAATTGGTTTCTCGGCTCAAAGCCAATTCGCCGGTCTGGATCAAGCCAACGTTCAAATTCCAGCGGCTTTGGCTGGCAAAGGTGATGTTGACCTGACTTTGACTGTTGATGGCAAAGTCAGCAACATCGTGAAGCTGAAAATTAAATAAATTGGTGGCTGGGAATCGGTTATCGGTGGTCAGCTATCACTGACCACCGGCGACCGATTGCCGGTAACCGATACTCAATGCAGAAACACCGCTTTCACGCTCCCAAATCTCAACTCTCCAATGGCCAAATCACGCTTTTAACCGATGAAGCGCACCATTTAGCAAAGGTACTTCGGCTGGGCGAAGGCGACCGCGTGTTTGCCTTCGATGGTGAAGGCGCTGAATGGGAATGCGAAATTGCGCGTGTCAGCAAGCATGAGGCTGAGCTGGCAATTTTGCGGCAGTTGGCTGATGAGGTGGAATCTCCGTTGCATCTGACCTTGGCTCAAGCTTTGATCAAAGGCGACAAGTTCGATTGGGTGATTCAGAAAGCCACGGAACTTGGAGTGACGCGAATCGTGCCCCTGATTACCGACCATACTGATGTGAGGCGAGCGGAAGAACGCGCCGAGAAAAAGATGGAGCGCTGGCAGCGAATTTCGTTGGAAGCTTTGAAACAGTGTGGACGCCGCCGTCTGGTGGAAATTGCGGAGCCTGTCAGCTTTGCTCACTTTTGTGAATCTTCCTCTTCGCCCAACCTGATCTTTTCTGAAAGGGGCGGGAAAAGTCTACGCCAGCTTGCCGTCGCTTTGGATCAGCCGAAACAAGTCAGCGTTTGTGTCGCTTCCGAAGGCGGATGGAGCGAGGCCGAATTGCAAAAAGCCGAAACACACAACTTCACTGCTGTTCACTTGGGACAGCGAATTCTGCGAACGGAAACGGCCGCGATTGTCGCCGTTGCGCTGGCTCAACATCTGTTCGGCGACCTTCGCTGAAACACTCTGCTTTTACTTTCTCTTCTTTTTCGCGGTCTCGCCTTCTTCAGTTCGATAGGCTTTATGAGCCAATTCCAGATGTTCGTGCATAGCCGCTCTGGCTTCGTCCGGTTTGTGCGAGCGAATAGCGCGGTAAATTCGCTGGTGCATTTCGACGGATTCCTTGAAGTCGTGTGCGCGTCCGATGGTTTCCCTTCGCCGGTCGTACATTACGGCGGAAACCATTTCGACCAGCGTTGCCAGAATCGGATTCGCGGAAGCGGCAGCAATGGCTCGATGAAATCGAATGTCGTGGATCAAATACTGCTGTGGATTGTCCAGCGTGGCATACATCTCGGTCACTTCTTCAGCAATCATCGCCATATTTTCAGCCGTCGCGCGTTCCGCGGCCAATCCAGCAACCTGGACCTCCAACACTCTTCGCGCTTCGAACATTTGATCGAACGTCAGTCCGTGAAGTTCTGCCAGCAAGCTTAGCTGCTCACTGTCCAGCGACGGTGGCCCGTCGGCAACATAAGTTCCAGAGCCATGCTTGGCTCGCAAAACTCCGTGCGCCACCAACATGCGCAATCCGGCGCGTATGCTGGGACGGCTGATTCCAAATTGTTTGGCCAATTCGCGCTCAGCGGGCAAGCGATCTCCGGGATGCAATTGGCCACTGCTGATCAATGCGCGGATTTGCTCAACCACCTGTTCTGCCGTGGGGCCGTTGCGAGAGAGTTCCGGCTCAGGAGAGGTTGTGGTTTTCATGTTTAGTATTTTGTTGCTCAAGAGGCTTTACCAATTGCTTGCCAGTTTTCCTGTACAGCATCATCTTCTTTAGTATCGCGAAACTGTCAAGATTTGAGTGAAAGTAGTGTTTCATGAAATTTAACGCGCCTGGTTTCAGAAGCTTGACGCTGTTTTTGACCGCATGCTATAAACTCGCCGTTTCCATCAAGTGGTAAAACCAATTTGCATTCTCGCAACCAAAAACAATCAGGAGGATTTCCGTCATGCCTTCCATCAAGCGACAGCTTCTTCAGCCGGTTTTCGTTTTGCTTTTTGCTTTGGTGATCATCGGACAAGCAAAATCGCAAACTGTGACCGGAACAGTTTCCGGTTCAGTTATGGATTCTACCAACAATGCCATTGTTGGGGCGACAGTGACACTGGTCAACGAACGCACCAGAGATATACGCACAGCGTCAACCAATGACTCAGGAGATTTTCGCTTCACGGCGGTGCTGCCCGGAGCATACACTGTCAAAGTCGAAGCCAAAGGTTTCAGCAGCTTTGAACGGCGGGGCAATGTGTTGACTGCCAACGAACACCTTTCGGTCGGCGAACTGTCCATGAAAGTCGGCGCAGTGACGGAAACAGTGACGACTGTCGCCGAAGGCACTCCTGTCCAAACGGAAAGCGTCGAACATTCGGCGTTGGTAACTTCCAAACAGCTTGAACTCATTTCGCAGCGCGGACGGGATGTGACTTCGCTGCTGAAAATTCTGCCCGGCGTTTCGTACGGCGGCGAAAGCGAATCCGCGGGCGGCGGATTCGGCAGCGGCATCCCGAACGTCCAAGGCGGTCGTAACACCTGGAACACACTGAACGTGGATGGCGTTCGCGGAAACGATTTGGGATCGCCCAGCACATTCAGCAGCACGGTTAATTTCGATGCCATCGGCGAAGTCAAAGTCTTGCTGAACGGGTATCAAGCGGAATACGCCAGCAACGCTTCGGCAAACGTCAATATCGTTACCAAATCCGGTTCCAGCCAATACCACGGCGGCGGTTATTGGTACAAACGCCACGAACAATTCAACGCCAACAATTTTTTTAACAACAACACACTCTTTACGTCACCGCTGACCGGCAAAACCACCACAGTTCCCAAGCCGCGCTATCGGTACAGCACGCTGGGCGCAACCATCGGCGGTCCTGTCTGGTTGCCGAAAGTGGGCGACAAGATCAAAGACAAACTTTTTTTCTTCTATTCGTTTGAAGATTCGCAAACGCTGAATCCGCAAGCTCTGCGTCAGGTCACCATGCCGACAGACCTGGAACGCAAAGGTGATTTTTCAAAATCCTTTACCTCGCTGGACAGCGCGGGCAAGCCTGTGCCGCTGTTCATTCGCGATCCGACGAAAACAGGGAACTGTAGCGCGACGGATCAAACAGCTTGTTTCCCGGGCAACGTCATTCCGGCGAACCGGTTGAACAAAAATGGCCAGGCACTGCTGAGCGTCTTTCCGCTGCCGAACGCGACTGACTTGGGGATCACTAAAGCTCAATACAATTACATTTACCAGGAAAGCATCAAGGTGCCGAAGCGGCAGAATCTGTTTCGCACGGATTACCGTCCGTCAGCCCAAGACAGTTTTTATGTGCGCGGAACGATGTGGTACGCCGACAACCAGGGCATCGCCGTTCCGGCTGGTACGGCCAACTGGGGACTGGCGGCGTTGCATTACACCTTTACAGACAACAGCATTACTGGAAACTGGACTCGCATTCTACGGCCTTCGCTAATCAACGAAGCGTCGCTGAGTGTTCGTCACAGTGTTGAAAAAGGTCCACCGCTCAACGATCAAGAGTTGGCAAAGTTGCAAGCCAAGACTTACGGATATTCTCTAGGACAGTTTTACCCGGGAATCAATCCGCTGGGAATTATTCCGACAGTTTCTTTCGGCGGCATCACCAATGCAGCCGCCATTAGTTACGACGGTCGCACGCCGCTGCGTGGCGCGGACACGCTGATCACCTTCAGCGACAACCTCACTTACACGCGCGGAGCGCATAGCTTGAAAGCCGGTGTTTACGGAGAGCGCGCGCGAAATTATGAAGGCGCGACTTCGACTTTTGCAGGTGCTTATACATTCACCAACGACACGAACAACCCGCTCAACACGACCTATGCGTATGCCAACGCCGTGTTGGGGAACTTCACACAGTACAGCGAGTCCGACACGCGGCCCAGCGGCGAAGGTCGCCAGAGCCTGTTTGACTTCTTTGTGCAGGACTCCTGGAAAGCGACGCGCCATTTGAGCATTGAATTCGGCGCGCGATTTGGCTGGTACAACCATTGGTATCAGGACACCAACAACGCCGCCGCGTTTTCGCTGGATCGGTACAGCAAGACCAAAATCGCGCAGTTTTACCAGACGGGGTGTGCGGTCGCGACGCCCGCTGGCACAACATGCTCCGGAGCTAATCGCCGTGCGCGCAATCCGATTACAGGCGAATTGCAACCGGCGCTTTTGATTGGTTCTTTCATTCCCAATTCCGGCGACCCGTACAGCGGAATGGTGCTAAACACCGACAACAGTTATCCACGCGGATACAGAAAGCAGGAACCGATTCAGGTGCAACCGCGCTTTGGATTTTCGTGGGATGTATTTGGCAATGGCAAGACGGCTGTGCGCGGAAGCGTGGGCGTCTTCAGTCAAACGCGTGTCAGTGCGAATGCCATCTGGACAGATGTGTCGCGCAATCCTCCGATCACCAACACGCCGCGACTTTTTTACGGCAATATGGATTCGCTGCTTTCTTCTAAAGGAACGCTGTTCCCAAGCGGCGTCGCGGGATTTGATCTGAATAGCCCCACGCCAACGACGTACAACTTCTCGCTTGGCGTGCAGCATGATTTGGGCTTTGGCACGGTTGTGGACCTTTCTTACGTTGGTTCGCAAAGCCGCCATCTGCAACAGGCGCGCAACATTAACCAGATTCCCTATGGCGCGAACTTCGCAAAAGCCAATCAAGATCCCACACGATTCCCGGGCGGAGTTGTACCGGATTGCGATGCGACGATTTCGCAGGCATACAAGGATGCTGGGTTGTGCTTTGATGGATCAAAAGCATTGCCAAACGATTTCCTGCGACCATTCCCCGGTTTCGGTGGAATCAACTATTACGAAAACGGTGGCTTGTCGAATTACAACGCGCTGCAAGTCGCTGTCAATCGCCGCTTCACGCGTGGATTGCAATTCGGCTTGGCTTACACTTACTCGAAGACCATGGATTACGGCGACGACGATCGCACAACGTTGGCGACGTATCGCCCATTGCGAATCTGGAATTACGGAAGAGCCGGGTTCGATCAGACGCACGTGATGGTCATTAACTACACTTACGATCTGCCGCAAGCCAGTCGTTTGTGGAATAACGGTGTGGTCAAGTCGCTGTTCGACAACTGGCAGGTTTCGGGCATCACGGCGTTTGCCAGTGGCACTCCGGGCGGAATCGGATTTTCGACAACCACTGGCGCGGACATCACTGGTGGCGGCGACGGCGCGCGCGTGGTGATGGTTGGCAATCCGACGCTTGCGGAAAGCTCACAAACCTCAGTTACGCAAAGCAACGGTCTGGTCGGAACGGTGCAATGGATTAATCCTGCTTCTGTTGCGCTTCCGAACAAAGGCAATTTTGGCAATGCTGCGAAAGATGTCTTTCGCAATCCGGGCACGAACAACTGGGACATCTCGCTCTTCAAGAAAATTCCGATCAAGAGCGAAAGCCGGTATTTGCAGCTCCGCTGGGAATTTTACAATGCGTTTAACCACACGCAATTTTCCGGCATTGATGCGACGGCTCGCTTTGACGACAACGTCAATTCGGCAACTTACAGACAGCAAATCAACACACGCTTCGGGCAAGTCACGTCCGCTCGAAGCGCGCGAGTGATGCAGGGATCATTGCGATTTACCTTTTAACCTCTGCGTCACCCCGTGGAGCCTGTTGATTTTTCGCAGGCTCCACGGGATTGAAGATTATTTTATGAAACGATTGACTCTGTTGGGGCTGCTGTTCTGGTGCGGAATGATCACCTTGCCTTCGGCGTCAGGTGTCAGCGCCGCGCAAATGCGCCGACCAAACATCATTCTCATTCTGACGGACGATCAGGGATATGGTGATGTTGGACGGCACGGCAATCCGATTTTGCAAACTGCCAATCTGGATCGATTGCACGATGAATCCGTGCGCTTCACGGACTTTCACGTTAGCACGACTTGCGCACCGACGCGTTCGGCTTTGTTGTCTGGACGACACGATTTCAAAAATGGAATCACCCACACAATTCTTGAGCGCGAACGGATGAGTTTGAAGACCACCACGATCGCTCAGGTGCTGAAAGCGGCTGGTTACACAACGGGCATATTTGGCAAATGGCATTTGGGTGATGAACCCGCTTATCGTCCAAACCGCCGGGGCTTCGACGAAATGTTCATTCACGGTTGCGGAGGCATTGGCCAAACTTATCCGGGAACCTGCGGCGATGCTCCGGGCAATTCCTACTTCAATCCAATCATTCTGCATAACGATAAATTTGAAACGACAGATGGATATTGCACGGATGTGTTTTTCGGCCAGGCAATGCAATGGATGAAATCGGTGAAAGGGCGTCGCCCATTTTTCGCTTACATCACGCCCAATGCTCCGCACGCGCCGTTAAATGTTCCCGAAGCTTACGAAAGGCTCTATGCCGGTAAATTACCGCAGGACAAAGCCGGAAAAAATGCCGCGAAGTTTTTTGGCATGGTTCACAACATTGACGACAACGTAGGCAAGTTGCTGGCAATGTTGAAAGAGCAGGGAATCGAACAGGACACGCTGCTGATTTTCATGAATGACAACGGTGGCACCGAAGGCGTGCGCGTCTGGAATGCTGGAATGCGTGGCAGCAAAAATACTCCATACCTGGGCGGCACGCGCGCGATGAGTTTTTGGCGCTGGCCTGGTACGTTGAAGCCAGCGGCGACGGATGCTCTGGCGGCTCATGTAGATGTGTTTCCGACGTTGGTTGAACTTGTGGGAGCGAAGCTCTCCCCCAGCGTGAAGGCTCAAGTTGAAGGGCGCAGTCTTTGGCCAGTGCTGAAAAATCCTAAAGCCGACTGGCCGGATCGAATTTTCATTCGTCACATTGGGCGATGGCCGAAAGGGACGAACCCGAATGAGTTCAAATACGTGCAAGTCAGTGTCCGTTCCAAGCGATGGCATTTGGTCAACGACAGCAAGGAAAACATCAAACGCTGGGCGTTATACGATCTGCAAACCGATCCTGGCGAACTGACAGATGTCGCCGGTCAGCATTCGGATGTTGTTCAGAAACTGGATGCGGCTTATGACAAATGGTGGGCGGAGGTGCAACCGATGTTGGTGAATGAAAACGCCCCGCAACCGGCTGTGAATCCTTATCACGAACAATACTGGAAACAATATAACGGCCCTGGCCCAAACAATGTGCCGCCTGGAACCAAGGCCGGAAGTAAATGAAGCGTCAGTCGCAGTTTAAGCTGACTTGGCCTCCGCTTCTGTGTGGCCGCTTGAGTCGCGGCGTTGGAAGGAAGAAAGTAATGCCATCACAGCTACCACCAGATTGGCCACAATCACGGGCGGGGCTTTGATGATCAAGCCATATCCAATCCACAAAACAGCCGCCACTGCCTGTGTGCGGCGAAGCATCGCAGGCTGGTGGCAAAAATAGGAAACGGCAAACACTGCCGTTGCCACCCAGCCAATCCACTCAAGCATGATGGCCCTCCGCAGTTCCCGCAGCTTGCGTAAAGGACTTTGGAGGCAAGGTGCGAATCGTCAGCCAATCGGTTTTGACCTTGTCCCACTCCTGAATTTGCAGCCCGTGCGATTCGAATAACGTTCGTATACTGGCCTGATCGGTCAGTCCTACGATTTCTTCCAGCACAGGAATCAAGGGGCTCAAGGCGTCTTCGCTCAAGATCGTGCGCTTGGCGATAGGCGTCAGGTATTTGTTTTCTGAAACTGCCACGGTGAATCCGTCGCAGCGGTTGACGTGCAACATCACATGCACATCCGAACTGCCGTCACCGACATACACAACGTGGTCGGGACTGAGTTGAAGCTCTGTTTGTAATTCGTCCAGCACGGCGACTTTGCCGTATCCAGCAGGAACGCGGACGATGGATTCGATTTCGCCTGTCGTTTGGTGGTAGCGAAAGCGTGTGCCGAAAATGTGATCCGGCGGCACGATGCCTTCCAGCGCGGATTGGACGACTTCTTCGGGAGCTGCCGAAATCACGTAAAACGTAAATTCGTGCCCTGCAATTCCATTGCTTAAAATTTGAGGCAATAGATTGATGTTTTGTTTCAGCCGTATGCGCTTGCCTACTTCGATTAAGTGTTCGCGGCGCACCTGTCGAAATTCCGGGTCGTGCAATAACAGGTAAGCGAGTTCGCCTCCCTGTTGCACCAGGTTGATGCGCGCCATTCCGGCAACGCGTTCTTCAAAATCAGCGATGCCGAGTAGTTCGCTCAAGACGAACCCGGAATCGTTGAAGCTCAAGGTCTGATCAAAGTCGCTAGCAAATAGATATTTTTTCATAATGGTACCTCTATCAATGACAGTCTATTGTGGCTGCCACTGAAAACCGATGTTAGCCCATTGAAGTTAAATCGGCTTTCAGGCGGCAAAGTTTTAATAAACGAGTCACTGCTGGCTGATAGGCGTGCAACTTCGATGCCGCATGCTGAAAACGGCAATTTCGTCTGGCTGAAACGTTTACCGGGCAATAGTTTCGGTAAAGCGTCGTGCCTCTAGTGAAAGCTATGACGTGGCTGGAAAAGCTGCGGAAATGTTGTTTTCAGCGCGCTCGCTGACACAATTGTCTTAGTAACGGGAGCAATAAAAAAACCAGTTAGCGCGATCACAAACGGGGCGAAAACCTCAGTGCTTTTGTTTCCAGCCCAACTCTTCAGCAATGTGCGCGATCATTTGTTCTTCTTCGTGTATGACTTCGTGGCCCCACAAACGCCCATAAAGCGCATGAGCAATCTGGTTGCAGTGCATCAGCAAATCTTTGCGGCTGTGTTCTCGCTCTTCGGGCGGCAAAGCTTCCAGCATCAATCTCGTGGCGTGCAGCGAGGTTTCGAATAACTGCTCCGAAGGTTTTTCGGCCAGCCATTGCAACAACCGTTGATCCGATTCACTGCCTTCGGCAATGCCGCGCATTCTGGCGATCTTTGTAATGGCGTTGCGATGCTTGTCTGTAATTGCTCCACTTGCCCAGGCGACTTCCACCAGAGGCAATATATGCAATAACTCTACTGTTTCTGAGGAATATCCCAGGTCCTGCAACGCGGCGAGAGCGTCATCGTCTTTCAAGCCTGTAATTTCAGCCAACCGTTGCCGATCAGCTTCACGGAACTGTCGTTGATGAATCTTTTCGATCAGTTCCTGTTCCTGTTTGCGAAAGTATTCTTCTTCAAGCCAATGTTCGCGGTCAGCAAAAATGTTTTTTTCGGACATCACGCACCTCCTTGTCAGGTGTTGAATTGAGAAAAGGGTGAGACGTCTGACGGATGGCGTCTTAAGCTGCTGAAATTGAAGCAAATGAAAGCATTTAGCACAAGGCGAAGCTCTGTTCAGCAGGCGAATGCATGTGCCGGTGCCAAGTTTGACAAAGCAAAATGCGGTCGTTAAAGTCCAATTTTTCGCACTCAAGACCAATTTCACCTATCAAAACACCTATGACTGGAAACGAAGTACGCAGCATCTTTCTGAATTATTTTGCCAAGCAAGGCCACAAGATCGTCAAATCTTCTCCTTTGCTGCCCGCCAACGATCCGACGCTGTTGTTCACCAACGCCGGAATGAATCAGTTCAAAGACGTTTTTATCGGCGCGGAAACGCGCGAGTACAAACGCGCCACAACGTCGCAAAAGTGCATTCGCGCAGGTGGCAAGCACAACGATTTGGACGAAGTCGGCAAAACGGCACGTCACCACACATTTTTCGAGATGCTCGGCAACTTCTCCTTCGGCGATTATTTCAAGGAAGACGCCATCAAATTCGCCTGGGAATTACTGGTGGATGAATACAAGCTTGATCCGACACGGCTGTGGTTTTCGGTCTTTGAAGGCGACGCTGAAGTTCCCGCCGATGACGAAGCGGTTGAGCTTTGGGTCAAGGTGGGCGCGCCCCGCGAACGCATTCTGAAATTCGGGCGCAAAGACAACTTCTGGCAGATGGGTGAAACCGGGCCGTGCGGGCCGTGTTCAGAGATTCATTACTACATGGGCGACAAGCCCGAAGACCCTGCGTTCAACAAAGCCGAATACGTCAATGGCGTCGGCGACGACACCATCGAGATTTGGAATCTCGTCTTTATGCAATACAACCGCAGCGAAGTCGCTCCGGGGGAATACAAACTCGATCCGCTGCCTGCGCCTTCGGTGGATACCGGGGCGGGACTCGAACGCGTTTCGGCGGTCTTGCAAGGCGTCAAGACGAATTACGATACCGACCTGATCAAGCCGATCATTGAATTCACGGCGAAGCTTGCGGGCAAAGAGTACAAAGCCGAAACGCAGGAAGGTTTCGCCATGCGTGTTGTCGCCGACCACGCACGCTCGACCGCCTTTGCCATTGCTGATGGCATTCTGCCTGGCAACGAAGGGCGCAACTATGTTCTAAGAAAGATTATGCGCCGAGCGATCTACAACGGGCGCGAAAACCTAGGGTTCAAGGGCGAGTTTTTCTATCAAGTCTGTCAATTCGTGATCGAGTTCATGAAAGAAGCTTACCCAGAGTTGGAAGCGCAGCGCAGCTATATTGAAAAGATGGTGCGGCTTGAAGAACAGCGGTTTGGCACAACACTGACTGTCGGTTTGAAAAAGCTCGACGAGTTGATTGAGAAAAGCAAGGCCAGGCCCGATCAGGGCATTGAGGTCATTGAGCAAGCCAAACTATATGACACCTATGGGACGCCGATTGACTTGATGTATGTCGTTTTATCCCAGCGTGGATACAAGACCATCGAAGAAATGGGGGAAGACGGGTACAGGTCTGAAATCGAAGCGCACCTGAAATTGCTTCAACAAAGTGGACACGAGAAGCAAAACATTGAGGACAAAAAATCCAAGCCTGCTTATGCCGCATTGCAACGTCGCCACGATACCAAGACTGATTTCAAAGGGTATGACGCAACCCATGAAGCCTGCCAAAAAAGCACTGCTTGCACTCGTTGCATTGCCCCTTGTGTTGCTGCTCGTCGTGGTGCTTGTGCAGGCGTACTACCACCTGTCGCCCGTTGAGGTGACCGCCGAGGCTAAGGCGCTCGATGCAGAAGCGGCCCTGCTGGCTGCCGTGACCGACAATGGCTTTCGGGCGTACGGCATCCTGGCGCCAGAAGGCATGGATCCCGTCGCTTTCCGCGAGATCACGTCTGCGCCGGCCGAGAACTGGAACAAGGTCGCCGGAACCCCACTGTGGTTGCAGGGTGCCGATACCCCCGGGCCCGAGTGGACCTACGCCTTGCAGTTCACCGCCGACGCCGCCGGGAGTGAACGAGGTGATGGCGCGATCTTCTACGGATGGGTGAACTCATCCGGCCAGGGTGCCCTCGGGTGGCAGTGCAGCTGAGGCGGCCCTGCTGCTAGCGCGAGTTCGCGAAGGTCGCGAGCAGCTCGCCGATGCGATGGTCGCGGTCGAGCGGATGCCGTAGCGGCATCTCGGGCTTGAGCCTGTAGACATTGCGGCGACCGTCGCGCTCGCG
>ERZ650309.731-NODE-731-length-15912-cov-7.482563_pt1 | contig 15912 bp, 8 predicted proteins | sample MGYA00376245_ERZ650309 | MGnify/ENA primary metagenome ERZ650309 (study PRJEB26733, sample SAMN07839294) | wastewater metagenome | biome: urban; feature: wastewater treatment plant; material: waste water | place: USA: North Carolina | collected 2016-04-26 ...
AAGGAGTCTTTTTTGAAATCCGACAAAGTCCAAGTTTCAAAGACGAAGAGTATATTATCTATGAGAATACCAACACTATGTACCACCTACGCGACTTTGTAACTAAAAAAATTGTTAATCCTGATAATCTGGTTTTTACTGGTGAAACTACTCCTTGGGAAGTAGTAATGGATCTGGATTCAATCAAAAGTAAAATGAATCTCGATTATTTCCGTTCTTCACCGCCAAGTTTATTAAAATACCTCCCCTTACTGCCAATTACCAAACAGGCAGAATTTATTACCCTACGTGAAGCTGCAACTCCATTAATTAAAAGCCGTCGTTTAGGGCGCAATATGGGCGTTGAATTATACCTCAAAGTTGAAGGTAAAAACCCAACTGGTTCATTTAAAGATCGCGGTACAGCAGTAGAAGTATCAGTTGCGCGTGAAAAAGGTGCTAAAGCGATTATATTGGCTTCAACCGGAAACATGGCAGCTTCGTGTGCTTGCTATGCAGCTGCGGCTGATTTACCCTGCTTTATCTTAGTTCCTGAGGGTGTGCCTCCTGGTAAACTATCTCAGGTTTTAGCTTTTGGCGGGCATATCGTTCAAGTCAAAGGTACCTATAATGATGCAGCTGATTTAGCGTATAAAATTGCGGTTGAAATGGGTTTCTATCTGGCTGGAGATTATGCATTCCGTCTAGAAGGTGCAAAAACCGCAGCCTTTGAAGCAATTGACCAAATGTTATTTCAAGTTCCTGATTATTTAGTTGTACCAATTGGTTGTGGAACTAATATCGGTGGTTATTACAAAGGATTCATGGATTACTATCGTTTAGGTTTAATTGACCGTTTACCGCGTATTATCGGCGTACAGGCAACTGGCGCGCAAGCAGTAGTTAATAGCTTTGAAGCAAAGAGCGATGTTATCGAAATTTTACCAAGCATTAATACCCTTGCCTCAGCAATCGCAGTAGCTAACCCAATTGATGGATTAAAAGCACTTGAAGCAATCAATAATACCAATGGTTATGCAGTAGCGGTTACCGACAATGAAATTTTAGCAGCACAACATCGCATGGCTAAAGAAGAAGGTATTTTTGCTGAAAGTTCTGCAGCGGCTACTATCGCTGGTTTACAAAAATTAATCGACCAAGGCAAAATTGATGCACACAAAAAAGTAATGTGTATCTTAACTGGTGATGGTCTAAAAGATCCACAGGTAGTGCTAAAAGCGGCGATTAAGCCACCAACTATTTACCCACAAACTAAAGAATTTTTTAGCTTATATCAAAATGGCTTCTTTGCGGGTAAGAGCATGGTTTTCGTTGAGAAAAGCGATGTGCTCTTCACCAAAGAACCAACTAAAGCCGAAATTATTCGCGAATTACAAAATTTATTCTCAGCCACTTATGGTGACGATTACCTAGATAAGATTCAAATTTCATTGGCAAAAATGGTGCAAAAAGGTAAAACTATTACTATTTCGGATTTCCAGGATAGTATCCAAAGTGTACTTGAGTCACCAAAACATACACGCAGCGATGTCTTCTCCGTGCTCGATTTCTTCGTCGATACCGCCAAAGATAAAAAAGCTAATGCTAATGTTCGAGTAAGCATCTCAGGACAAGAATATGTTGGTAATGCGGATGGTACAGGTCCAGTTGATGCTGTAATTAAGGCACTTACCCATGCTTGTCGTGATACGTTAGAGTTTAAACTTACTGACTATAAAGTTGAAATTCGTGGACAAGGAACCGATGCCAATGTATATGTGGAAATGAAACTCCAACAAGATAGCCATAACTCAATTGGTAGCGGAACATCGCCCGATATTATCCAAGCCTCAATTGAAGCTTTTGCCGAAGCTTATAACGGTTTTAATTAAAACATGACTTTATACCAAATTTTACAGCAGGCAAAAAGTGAGGAAGATGTAAAAGATATTTACATTAAAGCGCTTGGTCTTAAATCCTATACTAAAGGATTAATTGATATTCGTACTGATGAAGTTTGGTTTGAAGCAAAAGATACGGGTAAACATTCCAGCTATGCTATGTTTACCCAATTACTTCATTACGTTCAAGTTGCACTCAACCAAGGTGAAAACCTGCCACCCTTTTTAGCGGTAATTGACACCGAAAAAGCAGCCATCATGAAAACTGCTGATGTTTTGCCTTTTCTCAAGAAAAAAACTATAAAGTGGGGTAAATCTGCCAGCCAATATACTCCCGAGGCACTTGCTGAAATTTCTGCTTATATCGGTACTCATTTTGTATCATTTAAGATTGAAACTCATGCCGAAGAATTTATCAGCACTGTAAAAAATGCGATTAAATCTGGTGATATTATCCGTACTCAAATTACCCCTGATAATCTGAAACAAGTTTTTGATAAATGGGTAGTTATGATTGGGCGCGAAATAGTTGGTGTAAGAGAAGAAGATTATGACCTGCTCTTTTTTGCGGATATCATGCACGATGGTACTGTTTCAACCCATGCCAATTTACCTGCAGAATTATTACACAAAAACGGTGCTCCAGTTTTTAGCCTAGGTGGCAAAAATTTTGAGCTAGGTAATAAAGAAGGTTACCGTCGCTTTTGGGCGATTTATCATAAGCCGCCCAAGGCTGAATACCGAGATTACTTACTGGAACGCCGCGATAGCTTAATTCCATTGGATGAACGCAGTTTTAAAGGCGCATATTACACTCCCCTAGCCGTGGTTGATAAAGCCTATGACAAATTAGCCGAAACTTTGGGTAAAAATTGGCAAAAAGACTATATCGTCTGGGATATGTGCTGTGGAGCTGGTAATCTTGAGGTAAAACATAGTAACCCACGTAATATTTATATGTCAACTCTTGATGGGGCTGATATAGATGTAATGAAAGCTACTAAAACCTGTGTTGCCGCAACTCGATTTCAATACGACTATCTCAATGATGACATTACTGATGATGGTAAAATTGATTACAGCCTTACTAATAAAGTGCCCGAGGGTTTACGTAAGGCGATTGTTGAGGGTAAGAAGATATTGGTTTTGATTAACCCTCCGTATGCTGAAGCTTCCAGTTCTGATAATGCAAGTAACGGTGGTGGTGAAAGTAAAACAGATGTAGCAAAAACAAAAATTGGTTTACTCATGAATAACAATAATTACGGTTATGCTGCACGTGAGTTATTTGTACAGTTTGTCGCTCGAATTGCTCAAGAAATTCCAAATGCAACATTAGCTATGTTTAGCACATTGAAATATGTAAATGCTTCTAATTTTGAAAAATTTAGGCAAAATTGGAATGCAAAATATTTAGATGGATTTATTGTACATAGTAAGGCATTTGACGGATTATCTGGTAACTTTCCTATTGGATTTTTAATTTGGAACACAAACAATAACTCCAAGACTAAAACACCAATTACAGAAATAAATTGTGAAATCTTAGATAAAAATGCATATCCTATTGGTGAAAGATCCTTTCACAATATATCAAATAAAGCCTTTTTAAGTGAATGGCTACCTAGACTAAAAACAGATAGTATAAATATTCCATTAAAAAACTCAATACAGCCACAAACATCCAAGGCAAAAGTAATAGCATGGCATAAAGATACATTAATATATTTATGGGCTGCTGGTAATGATATTCAACAAAGTGGACAGCATACCGCTATATTTTCATCTATCTTTAGTAATGGATGTGGTTTTTATATCACATCCGAGAACATTTGTTTGTCAGCTGTAGTTTTTGCAGTTCGCCAACTAATTAAGCACACTTGGATTAACCATAACGATCAATTTTTACAACCGACTAAAGAATTATCCGACGAGTTCAAAAATGATTGTTTGCTTTGGATGCTATTTCATGGGAAAAATTTAACCGCGAGTGCCGATGATTTAGAATGGAATAATCGCAAATGGTCGATTGTTAATCATTTTATTCCTTACACCGAAAGCGAAGTTGGCGCACCTGAGCGATTTGAATCTGATTTTATGGTACAATATTTAGCCGATAAACAATTATCATCTGAAGCCATTGCGGTACTTGATGCAGGACGTGAATTATGGCGTGCTTATTTTACTCAGACCGATGAGCGTAGTGTTCGTGATGAACTAAAACTGAATCGTGCTGATGTAGGCTGGTATCAAATCCGTAAAGCATTACAAGCGCGGAATAAAAATAGTGATTCTATCCCTACTGATTTTACAGCATTTGAGTTAGCTTATGCTAAACTCACTGATAAACTACGTCCTTTAGTTTATGAATATGGCTTTCTCCGTGAGTAAATATAATGGATAAATCAAAGATTGAAATTACGCATTCTTTTATTCAAGATATTAAAACCATTATCGGACAAGCAAGGATCAATGCCGTACGGAGTGTTGAATTTCACCGTGTTGAAATGTATTGGAAAATGGGCGAACGGATTTTTACTGAAGAACAACACGGTAAGAAAAGAGCTGATTATGGCAGTTATTTGATTCGTGATTTAGCTCAACAATTGGAACCAGAATATGGTAGTGGTTTTTCGTACCGACAATTAAACTGGTGCCGTCAATTTTATCGCACATTCCCAATTATGAACTCACTGCGTTCACAATTGAACTGGACACAATATCGCACGTTATTACAGATAGATGACAGCTCAAAACGTGAATATTATGAACTTGAAGCGGTAAAAAATGCTTGGACAGCTCGCGAGCTGGAACGCCAGATAAACTCAAATTTATACGAACGATTACTTTTGAGCAACGACAAAGAATCAGTTCTCGCGATTGCCAGAAATCAAAAAATACCTGAATCACCAAAAGAAATAATTAAAGATCCAATGATTCTTGAATTTTTAGGCTTAGAGCGAAAGCCTCATTATTACGAAAAAGATTTAGAGAATGCACTGATTGAACATTTACAGCAATTTTTGCTTGAGTTGGGTAATGGTTTTTCATTTGTAGCACGGCAAAAAAGGCTTTTAATTGAAGATGATGAGTTTTTTGCTGATCTGGTGTTTTACAATCGCTTACTGCGTTGTTTTGTGATTGTTGAAATAAAAACTCATAAAATAACACACCAAGATCTCGGACAATTGCAAATGTATGTAAATTACTATGACCGTTACGAAAAACTACTCAACGAAAATGCAACCATTGGTATTTTGCTCTGCGCGAGTAAAAACAATGAAATGGTAAAGCTAGCTTTACCAGAAAACAATCAAACTGTTTTAGCAAGCCAGTATAAACTCTATTTACCCTCTGAAAGCCAATTACTGAAAGAACTGAAAAAAGAATTGGAAGATCTAAAAGGTAAATAATCGAAAAGCTAGGAAATATACTCAAACTGATTCGAACACACGCGTGTGGAAATACTAGTAGGCGATTTATGACGAAGCCTACGCGTAGTAGGTGAGGAATGAATCAACGACCTAGGATGATGAATCGGACTGAGTATAGAACTTTGGGGATAATCAAAACTAACATTATTAATTTTTTATAGGAACACACTATGACACAAAAACTAAACAAATACAGCGGAATAATCACCCAAGATATTTCGCAAGGCGCATCACAGGCTATGCTTTATGCAACTGGCTTAAAAGAGACCGATATGGCTAAAGCCCAAATCGGAATTGGTAGCGTATGGTACGAAGGTAACCCATGCAACATGCATTTGCTAACTCTTGCAGAAGAAGTTAAAAAAGGGGTGGTTGATGCTGGTTTAGTTGGTATGCGTTTTAATACCGTAGGAGTTAGTGATGGTATTTCAATGGGTACCAATGGTATGCGCTTTTCATTACAATCACGTGAAGTAATCGCTGATTCAATTGAAACCATTATGGGCGCGCAATGGTATGACGGCCTAATTACCCTACCTGGCTGTGATAAAAATATGCCTGGTTGTGTAATGGCTATGTCACGCCTTAACCGCCCAAGTATCATGATTTATGGTGGTACGATCAAAGCTGGTGAATATCATGGTAAAATCTTAGACATCGTGTCAGCATTCCAAGCTTATGGTGAATACTTAACAGGTAAAATCAGCGAAGAAGAGCGTCAGGGAATTGTCCGTCACGCTTGTCCGGGTGCTGGTGCTTGTGGCGGAATGTATACTGCTAATACAATGGCATGTGCGATTGAAGCATTAGGAATGTCATTACCGTATAGTTCATCAATTGCAGCAACCCATCCAGCTAAATTAGCAGAATGTTACCATGCAGGTACTGCTCTAAAAAATCTACTAGAAAAAGATATCAAACCAAGCGATATCCTAACTAAAAAATCTTTTGAAAACGCCTTTACTTTAGTAACAGTATTGGGTGGCTCAACTAATGCGGTATTGCATCTAATCGCGATGGCACGCACTGCCGGAGTTGATTTCACTCTGGCTGACATCCAAAAAATCAGTGACAAAACTCCAATGTTAGCTGATTTCAAACCAAGTGGTAAATACGTGATGGATGATTTACACGCTCTAGGTGGTACGCCTGCAGTGCTTAAATTACTTTTAGAACGAGGTATGATTCATGGTGACTGCCTAACCGTAACAGGTAAAACTTTGGCTGAAAATTTGGCTACGTTACCAAGCTTACCAGCAGGTCAAGATTTGGTACAACCATTTGATAAACCAATCAAAGCTGATGGACATATTCAGATATTATTTGGTAATTTAGCAACTGAAGGCTCAGTAGCTAAAATCACGGGTAAAGAAGGAACTTATTTCAAAGGTCCGGCACGTTGCTTTGATACTGAAGAAGAAATGATTCACGCTTTGGAGAAAAAACAAATTCAAAAAGGCGATGTATTGGTAATTCGTTTCCAAGGTCCTAAAGGTGGTCCTGGTATGCCAGAAATGCTAAAACCAACTTCAGCAATCATGGGTGCTGGTTTGGGTAAAGATGTTGCTTTAATTACCGATGGACGTTTCTCGGGTGGCTCGCATGGCTTCATTATCGGACATATCACGCCTGAAGCACAAGTTGGTGGCAATATTGCCTTACTAAAAGATGGTGATATCATCGTGATTGATGCTGAGAAAAATACAATTGATGCTGAAATTAGTAATGCTGAATGGGCAAGTCGCCGTAGCGTATGGCAAGCACCAGCTTACCGTTCAACGCGCGGAACTTTGTACAAATTTATCAAAAATGTACAATCTGCTAGCCTAGGCTGCGTAACTGACGAATAATCATTTTTTCAGTAATACAAAGATAGCAATATTGCTATCTTTGTATTACTCTACTTTAATTCTGTAAAATCACTCTACGATATTCTCCGTCTTTGCATCTGTTCCAGTACAATAAGTCTAATTCATATTAATCAATTACCGCCAATCAATTGATGTGCTAAAATCATGAAAACTCACTAAAGGAATTTGCGATGAGCCAAGCCCGTTATAATTTTGCTGCTGGATTTAATAGTCTCAGTCAAGAGCATGACCATATTAAACTACCCAACCCAGAAAATAATATCCCTACGTGGCTAAACGGGTCATTAATCAAAGTTGGACCAGCACAATTTACCATCGGCAAAACCAAAGTTAATCATTGGTTTGATGGTCTAGCAATGCTTTATAAATTTGACTACAATAACGGCAATATTACATTCTCCAATGTATTCATTAAATCAGAACAATATCAAGCACATATAAATGGGGAAATGCAATGCGATGAGTTTGCCACTAAGGCACCACTCAAGTTACTAGAGAGATTAAAAAACATATTTGCTACGATGGCAGGGAAAACTACCTTAAATCCCAGTTGTAATGTAAATGTTAGCAAAATGAATAATACTTTTATTGCCATGACAGAGGTTAATAATCAAATAGAATTTAACCCATCAACACTAGACACACTCAAACAAATTATCTATACTGATAATCTGGATGGTCAAATGACGACTGCGCACCCGGTATTAGATAATAAGACCCAAGAGTTATTTAATATTCTTATTGATATAAAACCTAATAAAATCAAATATCAGATATATAAAACCAACATTCAAACTCCTCAAGCGACGCGCGAGTTAGTTGCTGAGTTTACCAGAACATACTTATTTTATATGCACAGCTTTTTTGTTACCAGCAATTATATTATTGTTTATAATGGACCACTTCAGACTACAGCAGCAAGCTTACTTAGCAAGCCGTTTAATCAAGCACTAAAATACAACAAAAATCATCAGTGTGAATTTATAGTTATAGATCGTCACTCAGGTAAGCTAATAGTGATGCCAGTTGAGCCAATGTTATTTTTACATGGAATTAATAGCTATGAAACAGCAGCTGGGGAAATTATCATTGACCTGATTGCCTATCATAAAGAAGAAAACCCGTATAATAATTTCTATTTCAAAGAAATCACTAATAATCATTTAGACTTAACTACTGAAGTAAGGCGCTATACTCTCAACACTCAAAATAATAATGCTCAATATGAAATAATTAGTCAGAATACAATCGAATTCCCATTTATTAATCCTGAGTTTCAAAATCATGAATATCGTTATATTTTTGCTACTTACCGTGACGAATCGAGACCGAATGACTTTCTAAACGGATTAATAAAAATAGACTTACAAAATCCACAGGGCAAACTAACTTGGCATCAGCCTAATTTGTATCCATCGGAACCTATTTTTGTCAAAAATCCAGAAAGTGAAAATGAAGATGATGGAATACTTATGACCAATGTTTTTGATAGCGCGCGCCAGATTAGCCTGTTGTTATTGCTTGATGCTAAGTCCTTTGTTGAAATCGCTAGAATTAATTTACCGTGCCATATTCCTTTTACACTGCATGGCAACTTTTACACTTATCAGGATTTAATCAATTAAAGTTGGAAGGAATTTGATCAAAACACTCAACAATAAAATCTACAAATACTTGTTCCAACTTGGTATGGATTTCATTACTTCTTAATAAATAAAAATTTACACTTCCAAAGCAATAATCAGGTAAAACAGGTATTAAACTTTCTTCTAAGAGTTCGTTGTGTACTAATATCTCCGCAGAAGAAGCAATAAAATGTCCTGATGTAGTTAAATCAACATTATAAATTGCGTTACTTACATACAAAGAAGGATTAAGGCGTACTAATTCATCAGATTCACTATTAATATTAGTTACAACTAAATCATTAAGAGGTTCTCCATTTAGCGCTGCTGCAACTAGATTATGTTTTGGCAAATCTGAAGGCGTTTGTGGAAGACCATATAATTCTTGATATGAGGTAGTGGTAAATAGTTTAATTTTAGATTTTTTTAGTAATCTAATTTTATTATTTTCTGAAATTGGTTGCTGCATACTAATTGCAAGATTAAATCCTTCTTTTAACAAATCAACTCTATTGGCATTGTATGAAATAATAATTTTAGCTTCGGGATATTTTTGCATAAACTTATAAAAATGAGGCAGCAATATTTTATCATTGATGATTTTTGGTAGCGATACTTTCAAAACACCTGCGACTTTATTTTGCCTATTTATTACAGTGCTTAAAGAATCTTTTAAACTACCCTCATAATAACGAAAGTTCTCGTAAAGTAACTCACCATCTGCTGTTAATTCTAAAGTACGTGAATTACGGTGAATTAATTGCAAATTAAGCTGTTGCTCTAGCTTCTGAATTTTTTTAGAAATTGTACTTTGCGTAACATTAATTGACTTAGCTAAGCCACTAAATGTACCAATATTGACTAGTTTAACAAAGAGGAGAATATCATCATAGTTCATAATTTGCTGCTATCATCAGAATAACGTAATTCTTGATTTTAGCACAATATAAACCATATTCAAAATATTATTAAGCTGTACCAAAACTGGTACAGCTTTTCAGCTTTTATTTTAACTACAGACTGAGTTTGAGTAAGCGTTTGGTTTTTCCAGAATTAGCGCCACTAGTTGCGGACTCATAAACTGAAGCCAAAGCATAAAGAGTATTATTAGCTTCAATTACAACATAACATCCTGTTGAATCAAGAATAGTTGAATCTGCATTAGAATATTTGACGCTTAGTTGTGACGTCGGTGGTAATACACGCCACTGACTATTAGTACTTGCAAGTAATGAATTTGCATAAATATTCCCACCAGTACATACATAGACTTGTTGGCTACTACCTGAAAGACTATTAATAGCCCACTCAGGTAATTGCATACCAACCTGAGTTGCTGATTCTTGAGAAATAAGATTTTTAGTATAAATATATTCTTGTGCATCACCAGCCTTACTATATTTTATATTTGAATAATAAAGATTATCACCTATTATGGTTTGACGATTATCAGCGATAGGAGCGTAGAAATTACTCATTTCTTCAAGAACACCATTGTCAAGATTAATCATATCTAATACATTTGGCAATGATGAAATTCCTATTAATGAGCCATTCCAATAAGCAGATGAAGATGGAAACAGCCAATGATCCAGAGGTGTAATGGGATTAACTTGTGTTACCGCTTGAGCATTCCAATCAGAATTACCATTTTTAATGTCGTAAGTAAGTATCGTTGGACTACCTACTCCAATGTCTTTTTTATATGCATATAAATAGAGTTGCCCACTGTTATTACCCATCAACGATTTATTTGCATAGATAATGTACTCATTCGGTAGCATAATATCACAATTCCAATTTTGCGACTTGCTTGCATTTCTGGGCAAATGACAAACACCCACAACCTTACCACTGTCATCTGATTGTGTCATAAAAAACTCATCAACAGATTTATCATACAATAATCCAGATAGCGATTGAGTTGCAGGTATTGGTACACCAACTGTTGACCACTTACTACTAACCGAATAAGTACTTGAAGTAGTCCCACTACTACCTGTGCCGCCACTATTACAAGCACTTAATAAGGCTGTCACAGACATAAAAATGGATAGAGTTTTAACAGCTTTCATGTTGTCTCCTGAATAAAAGAAAATTACAATTGCTTCAGGAAGTAATTATCATATACCAATCAAGAGTGTGTCGATAGCAATTATGGAATAGTAACCATTCATAATTACTCTCTTATTTATTTAGTTAGATTAGACGATGAAGATTGGAAAATACTGGTAGAAAGTAAAGTGGCGAAGCTTACTCGATCTATAGCTTAAGAGATAATGCCCAAAAATGATAGCTTGATAGCGTATATTATTTTTAATTACGTAAATTAACTAGACATGGAAGTTTACCAAATGATAGCTAAACTTCCATGCAGAAATAAAAATATTTTTATTTAATTTGCAGGATATCCACCAGGAATAGCTGCGGCATAGCCATTTAATCCTGATACACCTGACTCCATATAAACTCCGTACAAGTAGTTTTGATAAACTGTATCTGCAGTAGTTGTCGAAGAGTTAGGATACCAAGCATCCGTCCATGTAGCACTAGTATTGAACCCACCGCTTGAGTTACGGGTAACATGTACAAATGAAGCATAAGAAACCCCAGCAGCTTCACTACCAGCAGCTAAATTATAACCACCTGCCCCATCAGTCGTAATACCTTCAAAGTGAGTAATTGCCGCAGGTTGATTATTATGGGTATATTCAGTCCAGTTAGTTAGCAATTTAGTAGTTGAGTTATAATCAGCAACAAACCCGACCCCAAGACCACTCTCATTTGTAGCGCTATATCCACCAGCTATAGTATAACTCTCACCACCATTCCACCAAATACCATAAATTGTGGTGTAACGAGCAGCTGGATGCTGAACAGATTGGTAAGAATTAGTTGCTATATTATAGATAAATCCATTTCCAGCGGTTGTTCCCGATAGATAGTTCCCGACGATTATCCCATGCATGATGCTATGCGGATAAGTATTTCCAACTGGAAGATTGCCTGGTACCTGTGACTCAGGGAATACCAAAGTCTGCCAATTATTTGCCTGTTGAGTACTACTTACTGGACCATTATAGTAGAAACCAAATGCATGACTCTCGCCAGATTCTGCTGTGGTATAAGTACCAGTCAAAAGCACATTGCTATTAACACCATTATCAGCGCTATAGACATTGGTACCTGAAGTAGTAGCTCCAGCAGAGGATGGATAGTTATAAGTATAGTATGTACCACCACCAATTACAGGACCGACATAAAGAGTTCCATTACTCAAGCTATTGACAACATAACTACCTGTAATATAAACATTGCTTGTAGTACCCACCTGACGAATACCAGTTAACCCAGTAGTACCACCTGTCGGAAGACTGCCAGTGTAATTCATTTGTGAATACTGGATGCTGGGAGGAGTAACTGAGTTATTTGAAGAGCTTCCACTTGAACATGCAGACAATAATGCTGTACCCCAAATTGATAGCAAAAGAATATTTCTTAGTTTCATGATTATGACCTTTCAATAAGCTATAGATAAGGATTAATAGTAGCTATTCTAACATACGTTAAATTTTATTACTCCAAACTAATAAATAAACATTAAATTTTTTATAGAAAATCAGATATTACAATTACTTGCAATGTTGTAAAATTCCGACAATACAAACCATATTTATTAATTACCTTGTTGGTAATACCCCGTACAATCATCTTATTTTTGACAAACATCACTACAACTGACCCGTAATATTGGCTATATAGATCACCATCCAAAGACAGGCAACATTAGTTTATATAAAAGCATTGATTATAATAAGAAATAATTCAGATAAGCCCAAATCAAAATGCTATACTTTACACTTTGAAAATTACGATGACTTACAACTATGTACAAACTAAATAATCTCCCTCTTAATAAAGTGCCTATCAGCATCAAAGCAACTCTAATATTTATACTGGGACTAGGTAGCGGATTAACCTTCCCACCGATGGCGTTCTCGTGGCTAATTTTCATAATTTTAGCCATCTTCCTCTCTGGTTTAGAAAATAAACTTTTTAAATATAGTTTTGCCTATGGTTATGTTTTTTATCTCGGTGCTGGCATCTCATTTATTGGTTCATGGTTTAGTTATTATTTCCGCTTACAGTTAGGTTGTGGCTACCTGATATCATACTTTTTAACCATGATTTTATGCCTCTATGGCGCATTATATTGTGGCATTATCAGTAGCATCTACACCCGGATAAAACTGCATTCGAAATTTTATAATTTGGTTTTTCTTTTCCCCTCTTTATGGGTGCTAACTGAACTGATCCGTGGTACTTTTTTCCCGCGCTCATGGTATGCTTTAGGCTATACTCAAGTAAATAACATACTGTTTCGTGGCTATTTTCCATTATTTGGCATTTATGGAGTATCATGGCTGATTGTTGCACTCAGTGGATTTGCAGTCTATACACTGAGTAAACAGAATAAGCGTGGGTTAATTCAGTTAATTAGTGGACTGCTAATTTTTGGTGGCTTATCACTGACTTTGGCACAAATAAAATATACCACCGCAACGGGTAAACCAATTAAAGTAGCTCTTCTACAACCAAGTGTTTTCTCAACCAAAAACTATACTTTTGTTACTCGTGACAGTCTCGAACAAGCATCGCAGCAATTGGTACAAAATAGTGATGCTGAACTTTTAGTCTTACCTGAAGCGGTATTTGGCACAACTTATCAATATTTGACTCCTGGATATTTAGAACAGCTTAACCAGATTGTCGAATCAAAATCCGCTACTTTGATTGCTGGTGTAAACCTAGAAGACAAGTCTGGAAATAAATACACTGGTGATGTAGTCAGCAGTGATTGGAATCGAGCAGTCTATACAAAACATAACTTAGTACCCTTTGGTGAATATAATCCACTTAAAAAAACACCTCTAGCTTGGATATTGGGCGATGCAGCCGAGCAAATAACGCAATATACTTCAGGCATTGCTATTCAATTACCATATCAATTTAAAGATCAGAAAATAGCGTTTAATATTTGCTATGAAAACACGATTAATGATTTTGTCGCCTTTGGTGCCAAAGATGCAACTATCATGCTAAACCAATCTGATTTATCATGGTATGGTCAAACCACCATGAAAAATGATTTTTTTCAATTTTCACAAGCACGAGCTTTAGAAAATCAGAAATATTTTCTTCAAGATGGTAACACTGGTGATACGGCATTCATCAATCGCGATGGACAAGTTGAATCAAGCATTGAAGCTTACACTGCTGGTGCAGCAATCGGAATGGTACAAGGTTATCAAGGTGCAACTCCATTTGCCAGAGTTGGAAATACACCAGTTTGGATACTATGTATTTTAATTATAGCCTTAGCTGTTATTCTGCGCTTTAAAAAGCATACATTCCTTAATTGAAAACTGGTTCCCGTACTAAACTAACGTGTAAAATAACTATTATAGTCATTGTGATGGTTTGGCTATATTTATATTTCATGCCTGTGTTAATATCAATCCACTTTAACCACTTGCTATAAATACATATTTATAAATATTAGCGATAAAAGTAGATTCAACTATAAGTGACATCAGTTATTAATTATCAAATAATTTTCAATACTATAATAAACATCAATACTTAATTCTTCTGATATAAAGATTTTTATTAATGACAAAGCCTCATATTACTAGCAAATTTCAACCTAAGTAAACTTAAAAAACGTAAGGAATTATTTCTGCATAGTAGGTATTCGTAAACGATCATCGACAATTAGCCAAGCATTAACGGATAATTGCGGCTGCGCAAAAATCGTGCACATTATTTTGTGCTATAAAACTTTGTGGCAGCATCTTTTACAATATAAATAGGGAATAACTATGCAAAAAAATAATAAAATTAAGCTCATAACTCTACTAGCTTTAACCCAACTGGTTGCATGTAGCGGCGGAGCTGAGAGTTCCGCATCAGATAACTCAGGAAATGCTAGCAATACCAAAGGTGATGCTACTCAGTTAACTTTTATTGCACCTAATATGGTTCCATCACTGACAGAACGTGTTAGCAATGGATACATCGTAGTGACTAATCCAACTCAGTCACAAATATCTGACATAAAATATAAACTAGTGGACTTTACTGGCAAAGGGAATAGTATTGCTTTAGATCAGGTTAGCACAGCAGCTTGTGCCAGCATCCCTGCAGCAGGTAAATGCAATATTAAACTTAATATTCCTGCTAATACTATTGCGGGAAGTGTCAGCATCTTAGCAAACAACCGTGACTTATTCAGCAGTTTGACAGATAAATTAGTATCTGATGCGAACAACTCAACTAACCTAACAAACAAACCTATAATAGGTGTTGGGCAAGCTATCTACACTACAACAGCAGGAGCTAATGGTATTAAACTTTATTATCATCATACTGTAATTGCAGGTGTACCTAGCATATTAGTAACTGGACTTGTTGACTCAGATAATACTGGCAAATTTAATAATATCGTGCTAATTGATGGCAATAACAACCCAATTCCAGGTCAGCAAATTATCAGCAGTAATCTTGGTGCAGGAGCAAGTGATCTTGGTTTAGGTAATACTTTTACAATCTTATTACCTGTTCCTTCCTCTAGTGACGTTACACAAACAATTAAAGTAAAAACCGAGCATCTCGACGCTAATGGTACAGTTAGTAATTCACAAATAAGCAGCAATAGTAGCACGCTATCTACAACTAGAGGTGTTGGTATTGCTAATATAATTCCATCGGCTATTTATCTAACTGCTTCAAACCCAGAGCAAGTAGTTACATTTACCAATACGGGTGATTCCCAAGCACATCTTCAACAGCTAATCGCTAGCAATCCAAATATTGAGGTTATCTTTAACACAGCAACTGTTGCACCAAATGGCACTGCGACGGCTATTTTAAGATTACGTGATAGCACTATTCCTGCAACATCTTCAGATATTACCTTAACTTATAATAATGGTAAACAAACCATTAGCCAAAGTATCTCTGTCGACCAAAATATCATACCTGCTCCAACACCTGCTCCAACACCTGCTCCAACACCTGCTCCAACACCTGCTCCAACACC